>Ga0123342_1008894_pt1 | contig 12350 bp, 5 predicted proteins | sample Turbeawhitnodule_FD_89960 | JGI IMG/M metagenome (GOLD analysis project Ga0123342, IMG submission 89960) | Root nodule microbial communities of legume samples collected from Mexico - Turtle bean Mexico white nodule | ecosystem: Host-associated > Plants > Roots > Nodule | place: Mexico: Nepantla... | reverse complement strand
ATTTATATAAAATTACTTTTTTATAAAAATACATATATATAATAAATACAAAAAAATATAATAAAAATTATATTATATTTATTTAATATATATATATATATATATATATATATATATATATATATATATATATATATATATATTTGTAGAACAGTATAGTGATGGTTATTGAAGATACATGATGTAGCAGTGCAGGAAGCTTTCGTTTTCTAATCTCTCTCCATCGTAATAAATCTGACAACAATTTATACAGTGAATTTCCTCTTTGAGTTTGGTTTATTGTTTGATTTTTTAGCAAGTTCAAAATATTAATGCTATGATATAGCACCGACAAGTTATGGCATGAGGCTACCTTATCAGTTGAAGGCCAAATTCAGGGCTTCTTGAAAAGTAAACGGAAACTACAACATCTTTAATCTTCCTCAGAACTTAATGGCTAGAACCAAAGCACAACAACTTGTGCTAGAAACTGTTGCACCGATAGGGAACATGCCCATTCATTCATGGTGACTGTGACAACCAACTCCATCGTCACCACTGTCTTCCAATCTCATGCATGCATGCATGCTTTTATGATTTGAAAAGTTCCTATGCCAGAAATTTTAGAACTCCAAAACATTTAACTTGCGATTCTGATTAAAATTATGATCTAAATTTTCCATACAGTCATGTACAGTGTCGGCACAAGTCTTAGGAATTTTCACAGGCTATTCGCAGATTCAGATTCTTAGTACTTGAAATAGGGTAAGAAATAATAATAAGTATTCAAATCCTAAAGTTATTTAACAGTGCATCCATTACAATATACATTACACTTTTTTAATATTACCAGTAGTACTATGCATAAAAAATAATTGTATTGGTTAGTTTTAACTAATACTATTATAAATTTAAATTTATTTTAGTAATCATCATAAGTTAAATAATTTAATTAATAGTTATTAATTGACACTAATAATTTAGAGATATTTTTGTTAAGTGATAAGCATGATTCAAATTGTTAATAGTTCAATGATTTTACACTAATTTTTACGAAAAACTAATAGTATTTTATGTTTTTTTTATAAAAAATAAATAAATAAAAGTATAGATTATCCAACTCAATTACGATGGATATGAATTAATAGTATTTTATGGATAGACTTTATAATAAATTAAGATTGTAAAATGAAAATTAAAAAAATAATGCATTTGAAAGTGAACTTATGTTTTTTTTTTTAGTTTGTTCAATAAGCAATACTATATTAGAAAATATATTATTTAATATATATTAGTAGTAAATACGCGTAGAAAATATATCTCCCTGATTTAATATTAGAAATATATTTTTTATCTTATTATTATTAGTTAAAATGCATTAAATGATGAATAGATGATTCATTAAATAAAAAGTAAAATCACTATAAAAAAATTATTAAATAAAAATTAATTTTATAAATAAACAAAATTATTTATTAAATTAAAAATATTTTATAAACTGAATAAATTATTAGTATTTAAAATAATTTCTATTATTAATAAAAATTTATAAAATAGTGTCTAAATTAGTATTTTATTTAAATATTATCTGTTATGGTTTTAGTTACTAACTATTTTATATTTCTAAATTAGTCTTAATTATTGTAGAAATTAATTTAGAATCTAAAATATTAGTAGCTAAAAAATTTTAGTAGTTAATTTAGATACTAACTTAAAAAAATTATAATTTTTTTTATTTATAATAGAAATATACCAATAATTTTATAGTCTCTTAAATAATATTTAATTTAATTAATATTTAATTATTTTTTATTTTTAAATTTAATTATTATTAATTTTCTTGTATACATTAAATAAATAAAGTCTGTTAGATAATATATTATTAACCTTTTACTTAACCTATGAAATAACAATAAATAAATTCTTTACGGAAATCAAAGATTGTGAGGATTATAATATTTAAATTTAGAAAGCTGAAACATTTTCAAATGGTGATTGTAACCACGTTTTGACAGTGGTATAGTATGAATGAGAGAGCCACTAAAAATAGTGTTTGAATATAGGTTTAGGATTTACGTAACTCTCTCATTCATATATTTATCATGAGCTGAGAAAGCTTTGTACTATAACAAAAATATGAAAGAAGCTCTAGTCATAGAGTTGGTGGAGGAGAATAATAAATTGTCTAAATTCCAAAGCATCCACTACTTAAATTCTATGCTATTTTCTTGTTTCTTTCTTTTTTCTCGCTTTTCTTTCCTCTCAAAATTATTATTGCTTCTTTTTCCCTTCGTAGTGCGACACTAAAAGCAGAGAAACATGGTATGTAAAGATGATAAAGGAAAAAAAGCAGATTTAGTTGAAGTGATAAGCCACTTAAACAGGAAAAAAAATAAAAGTAGATTTGTTTAAGTTATTTTGAACTTAATGCTAATCCAATATTCATTTCCTTTTATGTTTTTTCTCTTGAAGCAACCTACTTAAGTGAAAGGGAAAATCAACTTATACCAAACACTTGCCTACTTTTGAAATGTCCACCTCATTTATTGGTGAATTAATGTATCTGATAAATAGCTTGTCCAGCCTTAAAACGGCTTGAGAAAATCATACAAAATATATTAATAGTCTCAATTTTTTATTTGAAGTGTGAGATGAACTATACTGGTTGTATATATAATTAATTTATTTTAAGTGGTGATTGTGTTGTTTGTAGTGGTTTTTTTTATGGTAAATGGTGGTAAATGTTGGTGGTTGATGTAAATTTTGTGGTGTTTTTATTAGTGATGATTATGTTTTTGGTCGCTTATTTTTTTTCTTATTTTGAAAGCCACAAAACCTAGAAAATAAATCAGTGAGATGCAAGAATGAAGTACAAAATTAACAATATTTTCACACTAGGGAACGTCTAATACATTGAATTTTCTCGTCAACTCTCTCATACACTCAAATGATGAAACTGCTTTCTCAAATACTACAATTGAAAAAGAATATAAGTGTTACAGCTGAAAGAGAGATATGCGACTAGAAGGAAGGTATATGTAGATGATACATAAGGTTATTTAAAAATATACAATTATCCTTTATTTAAGGTTATTTAAATTTTTAAAAGATACTTAGAAACAACTTTTCACAGACAATTAATATGAAGAACAACTTTTCACATTAATATGAAGAATGTATGGAGGTGATGAAGGGAGAATTTTTGCCAATATGGATGGTTAGGGAACCCAAAAGGATAACTTTTAGGGTTCATTTAGTGGCCCAATAAAGGATTGGATTAGTATGTTGTACTGAAGACGTCATTTCCACATTTACACCATCCAAAATGAAACTGATTTTTATAGACAATGAGTTTTTTTTGGTGCTTACACTTTTGCTGTTCTTTTTTGCTTTTATGCTTTTCTTCTACTTTTTCAATTTGAAAGCTAGATGTATGAGACTTCTTCACTCAACTTAGAGAGAGAGAGATTGTTACATCACTCACTCAGGCATCATATACCATATACCCACCTTATTTATTTGATGAAATATTATTTCAACAAAATGAAGATATTTCACTTAGTCTAATCAAAACTCATGTGATTACCAAAGTTTAATTAAAAAAAACTTTGTGATTAGAAGTGAGAAGTGGGGACAAAGACTTATGAGTGGAAGAGTAAATTAAACTCATACCGCTTGAGGTGTTTCTTTTAATTGCATATCATTCTTCTCTTTCTATTTTTACATTATCTCTTTTATGTAATTTTATTTATTATATAAAAATAAAATGATTGAATATATTATTTATAATATAGTGTTGTTTAAAAAATTATATATATAAATCAACCATTGTAAATACTTACAACTTAATTATACCTAAAATGTGAGTAATTATTTTTAATCTAATGTGTTTCTTTATTTTCTGTTTTCTTTATTTATTCTGCCATATTTTTATTTTATTTTTATATCAGTATTTTCATTACAAATTTTATATTATGATTTCAAAATATTATTAAAAATAAAATAAAAAAATTATACACGTATGGGCATTATGTATTGTTACAATCATTATGTGATGCATTTTATAAAAGAAATTGTTGTAAACTAAGCATTATGTGTAATATATATATATATATATATATATATAAGTCTAGTTAGATCTATGGAAAAAATAATTTTTTATTGAAAATGTTCAATCATATTTTCAAAGAAAATTAATTATCACCAATCACATGTCCCACACAGATCTACCTAAAAAGGTTAATTATTCAGAAAGATCATAATACATTCCAGTATTTCATTCACTGTACTTTGAAAGTGAAAATGCTAAAAAAAAATTATAATTTCACAAACAGATTATTTAAAAATCTGAGCGACATAATTATTATAGGTAGGTATATTTGGTGGAGTGTGTTATAAATGGGAATATGAAAATTTTGGAATAAAACAAGAATGCACTAAAATCTTCATTAATTTATCCAACCTAACAAACAACAAATAATTTAAGGCTGAGGTGAAGTTTAGATTGGGTTTTTGTTGGTTGGGGTATGGTATGCCCTGTGAAGTTTTAACAAGGTGGGACTATGAGTTGGTTCAAGTCAACTAAGGAGACAGGAAAAATGATGGAAGTTTGAATTCCATTGGAATCTTTGTGTGAAATCCATATACAAATTGGTGTTATTAAGTAGAGTAATAGGTATAGTATAGACAAATAAACACATGAAGGTCATTCCTAAGCCACAGGAATTGGTTGCTATCTTCTAAAACATGTCATTCCTTCACGAGCTAGTGTTCCCTCAAGGTCTCCTATAATTCTTGCCGTCCTAACTTCTAGACCTCTTTGAACTTCATGGAACAGATTTCTAATACTGTCGGCAAACCGGTTCATGTCAATGCCAGAACTTTTCTGCATCTCTTCAGCCACTCCAACAAAGCCAGAAACAATCTTGGATTGAATTTCCATCCATTTTTGTCCTGTTGCAACTATGTATCTCTGTAATTGAAATGTCTCCTCTAGGAAGTGCTCCAGTGTTGATGTCTTCTCCTTTGCTCTTGCACCATTCACATCTCCACGGTTTGCATAGAGCTCATTCCCGTGCTGAAATCATGTGCAAGAAATGATTGATTCATGCTCAACTTTGCAATGTCAAATGGAGTTGGACACTAGAATTTAGATAGCAGTTAATGCTTCATTGCTCCATTTTTCTATGTCATAAACGGGTTTCAAAAAGATGCCAAAAATGTTCACATGGATATTCTGAGCATGTTGTCAGGCAATGGATTGTATTGTTAAAACAAAAACAAAAATAGAACTATATAGAATTAGTGCTTACCATCCGTTTGCAAAGATCATCTGTCTTCTCTTGGAGGGTTTGATATCTTCCAACTTGCTTATTCAGCAAAGTAGTCAAGGACAGATAGGCCTTCATACCAACTTTGCAATCATCAATAATTTCTGCTTGTTCCTCATTCGCTTGCTTTCCTGTTAACCTTTCAACAAGAACAAGTTGCTGCTTCAGCCTCTTGATCTTGTAAGATATTCCAAGAGCATGAAGATCCATCTTCCATAGGGGCTGTTTTGTTGTACTGGGGATCTGGCTGGTAGATGCCATCTTTTCAGAAGCATCAGCTTCTACTTTATTTGGACATTGGTTTTGAATAGGAGTAGGACTATCCTCCCAAGAAACTTTTTCTTCTTCTTCAATCTCATTTTCTGGAGATTGAACCAGTAAACTAGCTCTGTTAAGCTGATCATCGGGCAGACAGCGTACTTCCTTCTCACAATCTTCCTCAACTGAAGTTTCCATCATTTCTAGCACTTTTTCACCTGGCTTTCTCTTGACAACCTTGACTTTTGACCAGACAGCATCTTCGGCTAGTTCTGAAGATTGTGGAGGGAAATTTGAGTTACTTTTAAAGGGCCTCAATTTTGATACAAATTTCTCTTGGAGGGAAGTCAGTTCATGTTCTCTCTCCAACAGTAAGGTCTCCAATCTCATCTTGTCATGTCTTAGCTGTGTCACATCCTTGACCAGCTCCTCCATATGTGCCTGCATCTGTTTCATTTCTAATTCTGTTCTCAACAACTGCCAGCGAAACGCCTCTACTTTCTCGTCTTTGAGTTGCATTTGTTCAGCAAAAGCATCTAGCTCCAAATGATGCCGCTGTTTAATCAAGGTTGCGTACCTTTCTGCCTCAGCTCGCATCCAATCTTCCAAACGTTTAGCATTAGCAGGAATGGCTGAACACCAAATAATGGGAGAAGGGGTCAAGGAAACTCTGTATACTAGCAACAAATAAAATGAGATACAATAGAACTTTGAAGAATTTATTCTTACACAGGTCTCCAATTCTTTGCTGCGAATAGTGATCAGGAAAGGGAGAAGGTTGGTCTGGTTCGTTTGCAATGTGTGAGGACCCTGTGGAACTATGCTGCATACCTCTAGCACTAGGGAAAACATCCATCCTTGAACTCAAGTTCACCAACATGCTTTTTAAGGAATGTCTTTCATGTTTTCCTTCTGAAACTGCTTTCCATCGTTGTGTCTCCTGTTCAGCTTGCTTCCTCCTAGCTTTCGATAACTTAACCTCCTTTAACAGCATTTGCTTCTCTGCAGTGTCCAGTTTAGACTTCCTCAACATAGCTGACAAAATTTTATCCTTCTGTTCCAAATCTTTGTGAAATTTTGAAATCTCCAAAGACAACTTCTGGACCATCAAATCTGATTCCTCCTTCTTCTCCACTACAGAAGCAAGTTCTTGTCTAGTAGCTTCCACTTGCTTAACTGCGCGACCAAGTTCAGCCTCCAGCTGTCTTTGGTTTGACACCAGTTCAATGAAAGCAGTTTTGTGCTTCCTTAGATCAGAAGAATGCTCTTGAGCTTCACGCCTAGAAGATTCTCTCATTTCTTCTGCATCCCTCTCAACCTTGTTCAGCTTTTCTTCTAGCTCCTTCCTCTTCTGCTCCTCTTGATCCATCTCCTTCTCTCTTGACTCCACCAAACCCTCCATGTCCTTCAATTTCTGATTCAATTCACAAATAGCAGCATCCTTGTTTCTCTCAAAAACTCTCAACTCACTCAGTAGAGCCCCAATCTGCTGGCGGAGTCTTCTCCTTTCACTCAACCAGCTTTGCTCTTGTGCTGCAAAGATTCCCACAACTTTCTCATTGGCCTTGGCATCCTCGTGCCTCATCCTTTTCAGATTCTCAATCTCTCTCTCAGCACTTTTGAGTCGGCACTCTCCCGCATCTGGCATTCCCTTTTGAAGCCTCCACACGGCCAACCCCAAGAGCTGAGCACTCCCTTGAAGCATGGTGTCGCGGATTTTAGACCATCTTTCGATTTCAACTTGTGGTACTTCTGTGAGAACTTGGATCGCAAAGAATGCACAAGAAACACCAAAATACGTGGGATACATGCTTTCAGTGTCACTCTTGTTGTCACACCCAACTCTATCCAAAACAGAAATTTCCTTCTCACCCATTCCTGTGAGATCGGATTCTCTGGCACCTCTGCAACTGAAAACCAAAAGTTAAAAAACAAAACCAGCAAACTTGAAGTCCCACATTACCTTACAACTCACATGATTCAGACCACATATATGGGAAAAACAGAGACCCACTTCTGATTAAACAGATCACGAAATGATTCAATAATTGGGAACCAACTAGGCTTAGTACATTGGCAGTGCAATAATTGAGGAACAGCAATACCCGGTGAAATTGATGGGTGCAGAATGTGACTAAAGCAACAGTATCCTTAAAAAACATTCAACAACTTACACTTCCACTGCTGCAACTTCCAGGGAAAAAACAAGGCAATGAAGCAGAAACTGCAGCTAGGGAAAAAGCATCCCAACGGACGATTTAACTCCACCCGTCACACCAAACAGCAAATCTCACGTAACTGATGTGAAAGGTATCTTCCAAAAAAGGACCATGGAAATGCATAAAAGATGGTCTCTTGCACGTGTAACACTGCACATTCGGTTGAAAAAGGGCACTCTACCACTCTACACTCAATAGAAAGAAAACTATGAATTGTGCACCCTGGTTTTCAGTGAAACACTGCCCTATATCAACCCCACATGCTCCTCCCTTTCTTTTTATTTTAATTCCCCTTTCTTCTCCTACCACCACCAACCCCCCACTCTTCACCCTCCTTTCTCTTTGCCTAAGCCCTTAACCATTTTAGCAACCAAAAAGCACTAGATTCCTGGATGGTTGTCACCATTAATTGCAAGAGAGAGAAACTCAGCAACAAAAAGAATAGATATCTAAAATCAATTTGCCTGTGGAATATTCAACAAAATCAGACTTGCTTACCTGTCCATTGATGATCAAAATACTCAATAATAATAAATAATAGTCTTTCAAGACCAGAGTTTCATCAGGGTATAAAAAAATTTATATAAATAAGTTATCATAAACAGTACATGAAGTATATTTTCCTTTCCAATTTCACTTCTTCATATAATAAGTATACAAGTAAGTAACACAAGTTGAGATGAAGAAGAAGGGGTTGGCTTGTAACGTGGTTTACCCAATTTTGAAAAATTGGTCCCTGTGGTGATTGGTACTATATAGTATAAAAACAAGAATACAAACAAGGCAATTAATATCTTCACCGGGACCACCCACTTATCTTATCCGTTAATTAATCCTACGATTACTGCCCAATTGTTTGCATCCATATAAATATAATACCTTCACAAGTTATCTTCTCCACCAATTCTACAATCTCAGATCCTTCATGGTTGTGGGGCAAAAATATATATGTCGCCCTCAGTACATATATTTCTCAAACTCCAAGCAATAAAGTTGTTAAAGGGTCATCATGAACCCCAAATGCACTAGAGGGATATGCTTCTCTTTAACTTATTTCCTTTTCACTGTAGAGATCTGTAAAAGCTGCCTTCTGTTAAACAAAAGCTATACAACAGCAAACTATGTCAGGGCACATAGCAAAACAATTGAAGGGAAAACAGAACTTCTATGGAATTTCATGGTTGATATGTGTTCTTTTTATGTAATACATTGCAATGATTTTTCACTACTTAAAATTACATTTTTATTTTTATTTTTGAGTCACAAACACTTTCCTAAGTTGAAGCAATTAATGGTAAACCTGTGGAAGTATATTGCTAATAGACTCTTATAATGATTATTCAATAATTAATAGGAGAGTCAGCCAGACATAAGTATCATTGGTATTTTTGTGAGATTTATTTTGATTGGAATCAAGACAATGATTGTTTTCTTATAGCTATATCATATCATACATTATAATTTTGCCTTTATTATTGACCTGAATATCACTCACCGGACCTTTTGCAGTTTCTATGTAAAATTTTAACATTTTGCAGTTTGGAAAATTCAAGATCTGTTATTGGAGTGTGAACTCGGCAATGCCTGCTTCAAATTCTCCCATACATTAATTTTAGAAATGTACTCTTTTAATTTTAATTTTGATTTTAAAACTTTAAAAGACAAGGAGATTGGAGGGGCCAAAGGCTGATGTGATATTTATCCACCTTATTGAGTAGTATTAGTACGACAACGAAGTGTGAGAAAATTTTGATCTTAGCGGAAGAAGATCGTAGCCTTTGTTCCCTTCAGGGATCTCGAACTTTGCTGATGCTTATATTGGGCCCATGCAAATTGATACGATAGCAGTGTTCATTGGGTGATGAGTGAATGTGGCAAATTCTCCCTACATTCATCTTCCACCTCCATACTTTTTTTAATTTTTAACAATATTTAAAATATGTGATTTTCAATTGGTGATGGTGGCTTATGGTAATTGATATAAAATTAAAACAATTTTTGTGATATTTTTACTAGTGATAACTGTATTTTTCATTCTCATATTGTATGATTCATAAGTCACGAACCTTCCAAAGAAAACTAGTGGAGTATAAAAATGGAGTGCAAAACTAAAAAAAAAATCTTTGCAAAGTAGAAAAAAATTCTAGTTTCGAGAAAAATTCTAGTTTCGAGGGTTAGTAATTTGAATTTGCTTCGGGTTACAATAAGAGTCCACTTCATGGAACCATTGTGAGTGCAACAATATTTACATTCTTGATAGAATTTGTACGATGTTGTCTGAGGAAAAACTTTTAATTACAAAATATCAAGTCCTTGGATTAGTGTGAATTTATCTTATGGAGTAAATTAAAACATGTCAAATGATGAAACCGTTCTTTTAAATGCTACAACTGACAAAAAAAAATTGAAAGTGATGATTATGATTTTGAAAGGAAGTTATATGCATGAGTTTATTTGAAAATGTGAGATTATGATTTATTTAAAATTATTTTAAAAATTTAAAAATATTAAAATTGACTTTTTCACATTTAATATAAAGATATCAAAAGAATTTATGGTGAATGTTTATTACATCAAACAACAAATTAATATATTAAAAGAATATAACACTTAAAGGTGCTCTCTCCTTGATAGAAAGATAAACAAGTTGCTGCCACAAACAGCATATCCACCACAAAATTCCTGCATTATGCAACTACCCTTAGTCCTGTGCAATTGCACCCGAACAATGAACAACACCTCATACTCTCTGCTGATTTTTAAAGGGAGAAAACAATATTGTCTTAGGTCCCCAATACTGTCTGTTTCAGCTACATCCCAATATCCTTCAGCCTTCCTCTATTTTCCAACTGTAATTTAGAAGTCATAAGAATGCAACTGTACCCAGTCAGAGAAAAGGAAAACTAACCTTTGGAGCCTTGTTTTCAACATGCCCAAAATTGTAGTTCTGTCAGGGATAAAATTTTTAGTACATCTATTTTTGCTTGGTTAAACACTATCCTATTTTTATGTTTCCAAATACACCAAATAATGGATATCCACACCCCTTACTATAAAATATTACCTTTTTTTTTTTAACCATGGGCAACATAATTAGTTAAAATGTTCATACAACGAATTGTGATTTGATGCTCTAATCCCAATCCATTCATTGCATAAGTTCCAAACACACCAAGTCACCCTACACTTTAACAAGATATGGAAAGTTGTTTCCTCCTCACACCTACAAAGAATACACAGTGGATTCGCCATTTGAACCGGTTCCTCCCTAGTTAAATTTAAGATTTGGCTTCCTTACAGGTTTAAAAAGTTCAATTCTCAACAAACTTAGATTAAGGTTTTTTCAAAGATTAAAATATGATTGGTGGAAGAAAAAAAAAAACTACTGGCATACTATTCAGCACCTTGCTTTAAGTTAACTTTGATTTTCTATTTTTTTCTTACTTCATTTTGACTTATAAAAGAAATAATAATTATCAAATTATATACAATTATTGTATGCAATATTATACGATAATGTACTCAATTATATGTAATTAATTTAATAATGATAAAATCTCATGATTAGTATCTCTACCTAATTAGATTGTAAATTGGAGAGAGAAACTCCCTATATATTTCCTATACATGAAGTGATGTAACAATACAAATAAGAAACATCTCTTCTTCTTACCATTTTATCATCATTTTCTTATATGGTATCAGAGCACCGATCTTGGTGCCCTGACAACCTCTCCATTTTTATCCCCTAAATAAAAAATCATGTTTGGCAAAGAAGGCATCAGTAACGAGTCCGATAGAAACCTCGTACAAACCTTCAGTGCCGAACAAATTTAGCAATTGGAAAATGCTATTTACTCGCTTAACAATAACGGTAAAAGTGACACGTTTGTTAGCTCTACAGGTCTGTTTGCCCATAACTCCTCTTCTAATTCTGCTTTTACGAAACCATGGATTTTGGATAGCAGAGCAACCGATCACATTGCATCTGATTCACAATTTTCCTCTACACACTTCATCATCATTTATTTCAAATGTTAATCTGCCTACAGGCTCAACTGCGCCCATCTCATCTACAGGCACAATTAAATTCAATGACAAAATCATGTTCTTTGTGTTCCTCAGTAAGATAGCTATCACTAAATTGTTGTGTCGTTTTTAGTTCACATGGTTGCATTTTACAGGACTTGGCTACGGGGAGGATGATTGGCTCGGGTAAACAACACGCAGGCTTATACTACATGTCCCCTCCTCCAAACCAAGCCCACGCATCTCAAATATCAACCGACCCTGATTTATGGCACAAGCGCCTCGGACATCCTTTTCTGGCGTGTCTACAACATGTATCTTCCTTACTACATATCCCTATCACTAAAAATCTCATTCCCATTCATAATAATTGTAGTATTTGTCCCAAAGCTAAACAAGCACAATAAAATCCCATTCTCCATTTAATCTATTGCATTGTGACATTTGGGGTCCTCATAAAACCCCAACTCATTTTGGAAAACGTTTTTTTCTCACTATAGTCGATGACTATACTAGATGTACTTGGCTATTTCTT
>Ga0123342_1008893_pt1 | contig 12351 bp, 4 predicted proteins | sample Turbeawhitnodule_FD_89960 | JGI IMG/M metagenome (GOLD analysis project Ga0123342, IMG submission 89960) | Root nodule microbial communities of legume samples collected from Mexico - Turtle bean Mexico white nodule | ecosystem: Host-associated > Plants > Roots > Nodule | place: Mexico: Nepantla... | reverse complement strand
CTTTTATGTTGTTGTAGAGTTTAATTTTTTATTTTATTCATTCTTAAAAAAATAATTTTTAAACTAAACATTTTAAATTTATTACTTTTTTATTTTTATTTTGTAAAAACACATTTCTTTATTTAATTATATTTCTAACTATTTTAAACATTAAAAAAATTTATTTTTTAATGCATTCAAAATTAAAATTATAAAATAAAAATTATTATTTTTTAATTTTTTTTTAAAATGGTGCTAGATAGGGAAATAAAAAATAAAAGGGTGCTAGATAGAGAAATAAAAAATAAAAGGGTGCTAGATAGAAAAATAAAAACAAAAGAATGCTAGATAGGGAAATAAAAACAAAAGGGTGCTAGTTAGGGAAATAAAAGTGTAAATGGTGTTAGATAGGGAATTTACCCACGGATTTATATAATTTTTTAAATAAAAAGGGTAATTTTGCCATAAAGAAAAGGGAGTGTGTATATAAATTTTGGAGAACGTAATAGTAAAAGCCTCAAATTGGGCTCAGGCCTTGAAATTAAAGGGCTTTTAAGACCATTCTGCATCCCCATATATTGACGTTGTACCCTGTAACAATTTAATTTACAATTTTATTCTTCATAAATATATATTATAGATTATACATTCTCAAATATATTTTCAAATTCAAAAATAAATTATATTTTAAAATTTATTTTAAAAAAAAAACACATTCTGAAATATATTTATGGAACATACATCTTATAACGGATTTTTTTATTAAAAAATACATTTAAATTGTACATTCTAAAAACATTTTAGTATAATATATTCTAAAACGTATATTCTAAAATATATAAATTATATTTTCAGATAAAAAAATACATCCAGAATGTATATAATGGAATGTACACAAAATTTCAAAATAAATTCTGGATTGCTCAATCCAATTTTTTTTAAGATCATCTAATCCTAAATAAAGTTATTTTATAAATTTAAAAAGAGCATTTCTAAGAATTCACCACCTCCAAGAAAGTGCAGCTCCATATCATGGGGGTGAAGACTGGAATGGCCTAGTCACTTGCATTTGATCTTATGAACTTCTCCATTTCGTTGTCTCCAAATAGTGTAAGTGAATTCACTAATTACCTATAAGACTCGGACAGGACACTTATCGGTGAAGTGTTCAATTCAAAAAAATATTTGTTGGATTTTTTAAAATTTTAGCACGGTTCTAACATAATTTTAAAAGGTATAAATACAATTATTTTCTAAAAACTCAAATTTATTGTATAAATTTTTATTATGATTATAAAAATAAGAAACAAATTCTTTTGAACCAGTCATGAAAAATATCTTCCTGCTCCAAAAAGAATCTGAAACATACTTTTGCACATAAATATTTATTTTTAATTTATATAATTCAAAATTATATATTATATTTGTGTCCCCGTATCTTACATTTTAGAGATTATACATATCTCCATATCCATATCTGTGTCAGTATCTGTGTTACATTGTTAAAACTTGAACCTAAAACCTTGGTTTAAGGAGAATGAGTTTATTTTGTTTATGATTTTATCTAATGTCAATTTTCAAGATTTATATTTTCAAAATAAATTCCGTCAGAAAGATTCTATCACCAATTTTAACTAATTTTGATGAATTTAAATTATATTTTATTATGACTTTACCTTTTAGCAGGAAAGGATGTTAATAATGAAATATTTGAAAAGAAAAAGATAATCAAGTCATAAACTAATTATGTGTTAAGTTCACGTTTCAAAAGTTTTAATTAAATCAAATTTTAACCCAGTTGAAACAGTCTAAATCCTAGGTAGCACAACAAACTTTTCTTTCTCTTTATATATATATATATATATATATATATATATATATATATATATATAATTTTATACCTATTATTCGATTGCAGTGAAACTAAGGAAAAAAACTAGAACTCCATTCCATTCCTTTCTTTGAAGAGATAATACAAAAACCAATCCAGAGGCAACTCATGCAAGACACATGACAAGTCTCAGACTGTTAGATGCTGGAGGTTAATCCACATTCTGCAATCAACACATACCTTTATACAATTCCCCAAACTTGTTAATATAAACTGAAACTCCACTATCAAAGAAAGACATTCATGAACCCCATTTGACAATTTTTTCACTAGTGTTTATTTAGCAAAGAGAGTCTAGATAGTACTTGAGACTGGTTGTATAATTGCTGACGTGTCAGTAATTCTCTTGTTCCTTCGTTCTGCAAATTTTGAACTATCTGACACAGCAACCTTACCTAGGTTCTCCACATAAGGCCTAATGAAAGTTCTCCTCCACCACACCTCAAATGCCCTTTGAAGATTGGGACAGCTATCACCAGTTTTCAAGAAACTCCCACACCATGAAAGCAAAATGCTCTGTTGATCCTCCAGAGGCAAGGTGAGAATAGTCCTCCCAATTCCTTCTTCCACAAGTTTCCTATCAAATGACCTGCATCCATGCTGCAGCCAGTTGTAGTCATTCATCAGAGGTTGCAGCCATGTTTGTAGCAACAACCTGCGAGTGTCCTTCGATGGAAGCAACTCCCCTCTCCCAATGCCAACATAGAGTCTCCCAGAAAGGCAGCTAACACAGTAGCGTGACACCGTTGGCAGCTTTGCATGTAACACAGCCAGTTCTTGTTGGTTTGCCCACATCAGTGCAAACTCATCAGCAGCTTGTTTGTCAACTAAAATCTCAAGCAACCACGTTAAGTTATCAGCTTCAAGAGCTATGCTCTTTGCTAGAGGATCTCGGTCCTCACTGGGTTCTGCAGCCTGCTTGAACAGTTCTAGTAATGAGTCCAAGCAGGTTCTGCATGATCTGTAAATGGTGTCATTGCATATGTCGGTTGTACGCGCATAGCTTGGAAGACTGTTGTTCTCCCTGAGGAGCTTTAGAACAATGGATTTCATCTCTCGGCGGCTTCTTTCCTCGTTGCTTTTCAGAACAAGGTCGATGATGTGGGAAAGAGTGTCTTTTGGGACATTAGAAATGTCAGCTGAAACTCGTTTCAGCACAGGGTTGACTCCAATTCCTTCTGCTTGGAGTTGTAGCACAGTTGACACCACCTTTTCTTCCTCTTCTTCTCCAACCCAAGGGACTGCTTCCAAGAACTCCAAACATGATTGGATGCATGAGATGAAGCCAAGGAATTCTGCTACCTGAGGAATATCACATGTTTTTAGGTTTTGCAGAAGAACATTTTATGTTTCTGTCTTCAAAAACCCAACTACAAAGAGATTCGGGGAAAGATTTAAGCATATGCTGCTGATCATAAAAAAAATCCACTCAACTTAAAGTTTTAAGTATTGATTAAGGTATCCTCCATCTGAGCAAAATATGAGTGCTTTATTCAGACTTTTATGGAAATTCAAACAATCAAATTGAAAAATGTAGAAACTATAGACTAAGGCTGAATTGAACTTAAGACACTGAAAATTACCACTTCTTAATGAATTTGAATGAAGGTAAAAAGTATATGTAGTTGTAATGTATTCTGCCACATGTAAGATTTTTTAAAATCCCAAAAAAAAAACTCTTTTTTCCTTTTCTCCCCTAAAAAAAGCAGTGAAATTTTGGTACTCGGCATTCTCTCTATTCCTTTCTCTTTATTTACACTCAAAACAAACAATGTGTTAGGAAAATTCATACCACAGATGGGTTCGAAATCAATGTTGATTTTATAAATAGGAAAGGTAAAAAGATATAAAAAGAAAGATCCTTTGAGGTTTGATTTTGTTTAAGTCATTGGTGTTAACCATCTTAGGGAACTGCAATTCACACAATGGAATCTTGCAAAAGGATGAAAGGGTGAAATAACGAGACAAATTTGAACTGATGGGGCATCGCGTACTGTGGTTTTAGGCCTTTAGCCACAACCTTTCCTAATCAAACCTTAGAGACGGGACAAAAATATTTTGACCAACATTAATAATCTGATGATTTCGAGGATAAAAGTAATTGACTCAGACATCTACTGATTGCTTTGAGAAAAATAAACCACCCCAATTTGACACCATGATATATCATGATCATTACTAAAGTCCTCATTCATGGAACACCCCACTCTGCAATGCTACTGTTGACCTTCTATATCAAACTATATTTATATACAAGTATGTAATACAAGGTAGTTATGTATATACTTTTCACGAGCACATAAGTATATACTAGTTAACCATAATTTTAAAAGAAATACCCAAATAAAAATACCCAAAAATGTGTAAGAGGAGCATTTGAGGATTACTTGTCAACAATACTACAAATGATATTCATAGCATAAATTTACTTCTACTGCAACTCTTGATTTGCCATCAGTAATCAGTAATGAAGTAATCTAATATCTAATATATGAGTACATGAGTATCTGATATCTATCATAAAAAGCACAATTTCCTCTTTTAAGACCAAAGTTGAAAAGAAGTAATGAAGTTACAACAATCGAGGCGTATAAGAAAAATAAACCTGCAAATAGCCGTATAAGAAATTATTCTAGAAACAGCTGCAATGAGTTTCCGTTTCACTACGACAGCGTCCACAATTAATAATCAATACTCGTTCACATCATCACAAGTAGTACAAAATAAATTGATTTATTTTGAAACTCCATTAATCTTGAGAGGAGTATAATTGATGAGAAGCAACTCTAGGAGTATAATCAATGAGGGGAGTATTAATACTCTTTATTAGAGATATGAACATCAAGAACGCAAGCCATCATTGTATTTCAAAAGAACAAATGAACATCCACTGATACAGATAATATCAACATTACAATAGCAACACATCATATTTCATCCCCATAAACACAATTATACAACAGATTTGGGTAAGCATAACACAAGTCAAGGTTGATAAAAAACATCATCAAAGTAACACAATAATAGGAAATCACCTTAAGTATTCGAAGAATGCGAGAAACACTTTGCTTCATAAGCCGCTGCTTCATCTCCTTGCAGTACATAAGACCAACAGTTTCAACATATATCTCAACATCCTCACATTCACCGATTTGGAGACAAGACAGACCCGATTGTTCAGATAGTTTTTCAGAGAAGAAGCTACTCTTCTCAGTCAGAACATTCCTGTGCACACTTAACTTAACACAAAATCCCTGCTTCCCAAGCAAAATCACTTTCATATCACAAGTTCCAGGTTCACCAAACTCAATAGCAACCTTCTTTGGCAAAGATTCAATCTTTGGCCTGGGTCCCCTTTCTGCAGCAGCCATAGATGAAGTAGGTGGAGGAGGTCTTTCTGGAGCAGTTGCACATTGTTGATCATCAGAAAGCACCAATCTTGAAGGGGCATCTGCAGCTGTAACAGTTCTCCTCTCATACACTGGCACAGACACGGGCTTTTTTTTAACACTGCTTTTTGGTGGGGGTGAAGAGGGTTTGGGCTTATTGAGAGGATTCTGAGCCTTGAGGCTTTTCTGAAACACCACAGGAGAAGGGCAGCACCAAAACCCTTCTGGGGTCACAGCTATTGGAACATTTTTTATCTTGGTTTGGCCTTGCTCCATCCTGGTAAGCCTAATTCCTGCCATGTCTACCAATGACTCCCAACACACACACAAAGCTAATGTGGAAGAATAAGGTATGGGAGCATCACAAGTAGTCAAAACTGAAAATGATACAAAGGAAGAAAAAAGCAAACACGACCCTCGTTTTCCTGATTAACAAACAACCAAATTTGGTGTATTGTACTTCAAAGTCAAGTCAAGGGAAAGAAAATCTCTCGGCAAGTTTTGTTACACCCTTTCCGTAAGTTCAGCTCTTCCCTTGAAAACAGTGCTCCTCCCGCATAACTAAGGAAACGAACCAACTAACCATCTGCAAAATCTTAACTTGATCTGCTTCTCCCCTTAATGCAGTTTCTTATTTGTTTTTTTTTCACAAAAAATTTGAATCCCAGATTAATTTAATTTGCGAAGAGGGAGAGAGAGTTGTTAAAGTATTTTTTATTTTAAAAGTATAACCGAAGAGTTAGCATGCTAAAGAGAAAAACAGGGGAAAAGGCCAAAAACAGAAAAACGGCTTCTTTCTCTTGTCACCAGCAACCGCAGCACCGCCAAAAGGTAGCTTACCAAGTAATGGTGTCACATGAGAAACCACTGAAAACCCATGTCATTATATTGCTAACTCAACTGAACCCAGAGAGAGAAAAGTGACAGAACAGAAGCCACAGTGCAAAGCATGAAGGGAATCAGAAACATTGTAGTTATAGCAAGAGAAGATAATTAGCGCAGTGCAGTGTAGCACACAGTTGCAACCTGCAATCCCTTCTTCAATTTGTAAAGTAGAAGGAATTAGAATTGGAAAAAACACCACAAGACAGGAAAAAAAGGAAAAGCAAAAAGAGAATGAACGAGTGGATGATGATGATGGCTCATGGGGTGTGTTTGAGTTCCATGCTTTGGATGATTGACTTTGTACCACTGTGGGTCTCTGAAATTTGCATTACTTGTTTTTTTGGACCCCAGAATGTTACACCATTTATTTGTTGTGTGCAAAAGTGACTGTTTTTGGGAAGAAGAGAAAAAGAAAAAGTAATTGGCTTTTCATTTGCTTCTCTTGTTTTTCATACTGTTGTGTAATACACACAACTCACTCATCATCACTGACAGCAAGCATGCCTTCCTTTGTTATTTTTTTCCCATAATTTTCTGAGATTCTTTGTGTCCCAATTGCTTAAAGGGACCGTCGTTGGATTTTCTAGGTTATGAGCTAACTTAATGAAGAGTAAAGCTGAAGTTTTGCTACATGGTGCTGCAATTACTCCCACACCCTTTGGTTAAGATTCTCGGGTACTGTTCCTTTTCGTACCATTTTAGGTTCAAGAGAGTGTGAGCTTCAATCTTTCTTATGCAATTCACTGATAACACTAACATGCCAGCAACTAAACAAACTAGTATTCAATTTAGTATATGTGAGTGTTGTTGATTAAAATTTAGTAAAAATTATCACATGTGAATTATATCATAGAAGATGCGGGGTTATAATTTTTTTCATTTTTAATAAACTTTAATCTAAATAATAATAAAAAAATTGTGTCTAAGATGATATATTATTAAAAAATATGGAGTAGTAATATTGTGAAAACTTTTAAGTGAGAACAACTTTAAAATTGTGGTAACATAAACTGTATTTGTTGTCATATTCTGTGTTTGTTGTTTGTTGTAGAGTTTATAACGATGAAAGTGGCAGTTAAATATTATGTTACATTGGGGGACCAAAAACGAGGGATGGTGTATACTCCAAACCAAAAGAAGAAAATGTCTGTTAGGTCTTCCATCTTCAAAGAATTGGTGTTCTTTTCTTCACCCTGTTTCTGTTTCACTCAAGTCCACTAGAGAATATATAATTAAACTTTAATTTAATATTATTAAACACAATAAATAGACACAAATCATTTAATATGCATCAAAGTTTTAAATAAAAAAAAAATACACAATGATAAATTCTAAACAACCTATACTGCATGTATATATTATTATTTTTTCAATATATTGACACGATAAACATGTGTTGGTCCATGTGTAATTGAAAATTGAGATTGAGGTAGTTTAAAGGTCTGTTCCACATCTTTTTTTACTAATCCTTTTGTTGGGTAAATAATTTTTTTTCTCTTGTAGCGTTGAGATAATCTTCACAACTGTAACTCACTCGTACACATATCATTTGCTAGATAATACTACAAATATTGCATTCTATTTGTCATTAATTGACAACAAGAGCTTATGATATTGAAGATAATACATATTAATGTCATTATTTGAATTTCATGGTCAAAACAAACGCAACAATTTCAAATTCACAGAGGTTTTATGAATGTTACAACTTTAAACATAATTTTATGGTGTGACAATTTAGAAAATTGTTATTTTCAAAGGATTAGACCAATTTTTCATTCCCAATATATATTATAAATAAAACCTAAAATATCTCAGAAATTACGTGATTCTCACAATTGAAGTCATCGATTATTTTATGTTTCTTGAAGTATTCTTCAAAAATGATGTATAAATGTATACAAATATTTTAGTAGAGATTTCTTTATTGTTAAATGTTTTTCATGAAAATAGTTATTTTTTTTAAACTAGTGGTCTAAAAATATTAACATTGAAAATTATTTTTGTATCATAAGATCTAAAATATTATCTAAGACGCAAAATCTAAATTTAAAACTTTCAACATACCACATTAACATATTTTAGTAGAGGTTTTTTTTATAAAACTTAAGTATTAAATTCAAAATCCTGATTAAAACATTTGTATTAGAAATATTAGCATAACACCATGTGGAGCCATCTAAATTTTCATCCTTCATCCCATTTAAATCTATTATGAAAAAAAAAATCATATGTAAAAGTGAGACAGTATAATTTTTGAAAAATTATTTATACTAGTATGTTAAAACTATTATTCATTCCAAGATTAATTTTCAATGGCTTTAATTGCATGTTTGTATGTCTCACACCTAACTAGCAGCATCAAATTAATATGCGTTTACTATCATAACACCTAACTGAACCCCTTTTCCTTCTTTAATTTCGTGCATGTAAAACTATGCCTCCCAACCTAAAGTTTGGCATGCATTGATTAATTTGGGTCAAGCAAATCTTAACTGTTCAAAATCAATGTGGAATACTATAGATCCTGCTAATTCTTTTAATTCATATGTATACCAAGAATTAATAATATAAAGATGATAAGTTGAATTTAAGTCTAATTCAAACTTATAAAATTGGTTCATAAAATGAGACTTGATCACTTATATGAAATATTTTTATTTCTAGTTAATGTGGGATCTTTAACACATTTTCTCACGCTAAAACTCTCCAACTTGTGCATCAGATTATATATTTATAAAGTATTTGATAACAAATGTTTTGATAAGTCCAAATAAACTCTAAATGATTCTAATATCATATTAAAAATGGGAATTTTGTCTAACTCAACCATATTTAAAAACTCATTTATAAACTGAAATTATCACTTATTTATATCAAAAAACTCCCACCTAATATATATTATATATTTTAAAATATTAAATACTTTACTTTTAAGATAACATAGTAAAAAGATTTTTTTGAGAAAAAAATATTTCTGACTATAAGAGCATGGAGGTGAATGAGAATGGGAGAGTTGAATGATTCAGAAAATAATTAGTGTTGAATAATGGATTGCCTATTGGTTAAACAGTTTGGCATTTGACTGGGTCTTCCCAGCCACGCCTAAATTTATCCAACCTACACTATCTTTCTACTCAATTGTGTTTCAATAATCAGCCAAACCTATCTAATTTATTATGAAATCTTTCATTTCAAACATCAATTATTCCATATTAAACAGGGTGTCATATGACGTGTTTGGAAAACAAATTATTGGTGAATATAATTTATAAATGTGTCAAAATTCATAATTTGTGTTTCGTAAAGGTTATGGATAACATATTAAAGATAAAAGTTACATTTATTTTTTAATAATTTTTATAATTTAGTTAACATTTATTTTTTAATAATTTTCATAATTTATAAAAAAAAATAAAAGTTAACTTTTAGAAAATCATATATAATTTTAATAAAAAAATATTATTTAAACCTAATTTATAATATATCCTACTATTATTTAATTTATTATCGTATATTTATCAAAACACCGAATATAATTATATACTGCCGTATTATTACCGTGTCTAGTTTCTTTAGCATGTCATATTTTCCTATAAATTATATGAGATGAACAACAAGTTTGTGTTTTCTTCCATTTACATTTAATATCTCATATTTATAGTATTTTCCATCTATCTATTCATTAATGTTAATACAATAGTGTGAATTACATTAACATAGTTAGAATCTTACTAATCATGTCACTTGGATAAACTTAGTTATATTAAATAACAAATAAAAGAAATATAATAAACTGAGCAAAATCTTAACACCTTTTTTGGTAACACCTTACAAATCTAATGACTACGAGATAAATCAAATAATATTGTTTTATTAAAGATACGAGTTAGATACGATCCATGTAAACCTTACAAATCTAATGACTATGAGATAAATCAAATAATATTATTTTATTAAAGATACGAGTTAGATACAATCTATAAGTGAGATAATTCATTACTAAACATTATAAATAAACACTGTCACACAAGAGTAAAGTACTTTTTTTATAAAATATACCCTATACTATTGTACATAGCAGTTACTTGATCGTTAGATAATCTTTTGCAAGTTAGCTCCTAACCGAATATCAGAGAGTGAGTACGAGAAGAGGAAGGACGAGCAACCAAACACTAAGGAGTGATATTAAAAGGAAGACGAAGGAGGAACGATCGAAATATTAGAGACAATTATTGTTGGTTATTAATTCAGATTTTATTATTATTAATTCAGATTTTATTACCCTTAAATTATTTTACCATTATATTGCATTAATGGTCAATTTACATGCCTGTTAGTATTCCTAGTTTATAGCTTCCGATAATTGTAATTATTATATATATGATTAAGTGAATCAAAATGAATAAGATCAGTTTTACAATTTTGTGCAATTACATTCAATCAGTTGCTACAATCTTTTGTTTTCTCTTATTTCCTTCAATTAGTTTCTACAATTATTACAACCGGCATCAAGTACTATCTAGATCCATAATCGAATATGTGATAAATGTCTATTGTACGAAATTAAATAATAAAAATTTTTGAGTGCTAAATGAGCAATTTAAGATATTTTTATTTTAAAAATTATATTTATAATGATACCTTTAAGATTTGAAACTAATAATATTTTTTTATTAAAATATGTTAATCTGATATAAAATTTAAATCTCAATTTTAAATAAGATCCTAAATTTTAAAAGTAAAATGATTTATTTCTGTCTTTGGAAAATATCATCTACAAAATCAATCAATTGATTAAAATGAGTCTCATAAAACTTTATAATTAAAATAAAAGTTATAAGGTCTTGTGATAAAGATGAAAAAATTTAACATTTTATATATTAACGACTTTAATAATAAATATGAAATTAGTGTATTTCCTTAATTAACAAATACTTTTCCATATTCATTTCACACATGAGAACTAAGGTCATTGATGATAGGAATGTATCTTTCATGGATAGCCATTTCTTATTTATTCACTCGTGGAGATAAATATCATCACTATTAAATAAAAGTAGAAGAAGAAATTCATAACTAATATTATCTAGTTGAAAGAGTAATAGTATAACACAAAGGTGTTGGATTTTTAATCCAACATTGGTCCTATTAATTATATATTAAAAGATTAATTATATACTAAAAGATATTAAGGATATCTACTGTTATTTTTTTTTATTTTTATGTCATATTAAAAGTGATAAATGTAAGATATACATATATGTCCTATCCTTATTACATGAAATCAATAAATTTCTCTTAAAGAACTTTGAAATGGAAGATATGGGTGAGACATCCTATGTTATTGGAATTGAAATTATTCGTGATAGATCACAAGGATTATTAGGTTTGTCTCAGAAATCATATATTAATAAAGTTATAGAGAGATTTAAGATGGAAAAATGTTTTGCAAGTGTCGTTCCAATTCAGAAAGGGGATAAGTTTAGCCTTATGCAATGTTCAAATAATGAGTTGGAACGCAAGGAAATGGAACGGATTCCTTATGCATCTATTGTTGGCAGCTTGATGTATGCTCAAACTTGTACCATACCAGATATCAGCTTTGCTGTTGGAATGCTGGGCAGGTATCAAGGTAATCCAGGATTAGATCATTGGAAAACTGCAAAGAAAGTATTGAGATATTTGCAAGGAACAAAAAATTACATGCTCACTTATAGGAGATCCAATCACCTTGAGGTGATAAGATATTCAGATTATGCTGGATGTGTGGATACAAGAAAATCTACATTTGGCTATTTGTTTCTTTTAGCTGAAGGAGCAATCTCACGGAAGAGTGCGAAGCAATCTGTCATTGCTGCATCCACTATGAAGGTTGAGTTTGTGGCATGTTTTGAGGCCACTGTTCAAGGATTATGGTTGCGAAACTTTATTTCAGGACTTGGAATTGTCAATAGTATTGTCAAGCTGCTGAAAATTTATTGTGATAATATCGCAGCAGTCTTCTTTTCTAAAAACGACAAGTATTCAAAGGATGTTAAACACATGGAATTGAAATACCTTGTCGTTAAAGAAGAAGTTCAAAAACAAAGGGTGTCAATTGAACACATTAGCACCAATCTTATGGTTGCAGATCCTTTGACGAAAGGTCTGCCACCAAAGACATTTAATGAGCATGTTGAAAGAATGGGTGTATCTAAAAACCCT
>Ga0123342_1008892_pt1 | contig 12351 bp, 4 predicted proteins | sample Turbeawhitnodule_FD_89960 | JGI IMG/M metagenome (GOLD analysis project Ga0123342, IMG submission 89960) | Root nodule microbial communities of legume samples collected from Mexico - Turtle bean Mexico white nodule | ecosystem: Host-associated > Plants > Roots > Nodule | place: Mexico: Nepantla... | reverse complement strand
CCCAAAGAAGAGTGTTGTTACCACCCCCCCCTGACCAAAACAGAGAAAAAAAAACAAAAAAAAAAAAAATTTTTTCCCCCCCCCCCCCCCCAATGCCTTGCTTATTCGTACTCCTAATGGTCAATGGATCAAGTTACGTTATACGTATCTCTCTCCCGCTCCCTCTGTCATTATAGATATTTGAAGAATCTTCGAGAAAAGCTAAAGCAGTTAAGCTCTCCAACATGAAGCCACTCACTATAACACTATTCTAGTACAAGATGAAGTCCTAACTTAGAATCTGTTCCAAAGGGAAAATGCAAAACCTTTCAAATTTGTATCATGCTTAATGTCTAATTAATATCATATGCTTACTTTAGATAAGAATATTATTGGTGATGGATGTTGATAGAGGTTTGCATTGACATGTTTTGCAAGTTGTTTGAGACATTTACATATTCTGAGAAGTGATTTGTTGGTTTCTTTACATCTTGTACAGTTGTATTCCAAGGGTCCCGGTAGTTTAAGAAGAGGAAGAAGAAGAAAGCACCAACCGAACAGATCTTCGTGGGTGTCATCGATAGCATCCAAGAGTTGCAACTTGCAACAGTCACGTCAAATTGTGAAGCCATTGGCTAGTGTTGATTGGTGTCCCTCCTTTGAAAATATTGCATCCCAAAAACAGATCTCAGCTCCAGAATTTTCAATATAGGAATAAACCTTTCCTTGCTCTGCTGGTTATTATGTTCCTCCTACACGACAATATCAATGCATTATTATTAGCTACCAAATACCAATGTAAAACCTGCATAATTTGACCACAAAATCATTATTAGGACATTATACTAGGATGATTCCCTGGAAGTAAAATTTTGTTTGATATTCCATTAAAAGTTTGTACAAATCAACAATTACAAACTCATAAAATCTTTTAAAAACATTTTTGTTTCACTTTTCAACATCTTTAGCATCTTCATCTTTAAGCACAATTAAAACATCTTCATTTAATACTTGAATCACTCTTCAAGTCCAACACATATGTACTGTACACAATCCTTATATAAAATTTGATTAACTTCAGCATTAAGTCTCTTACAAGTATCTCACCATTGTACATGTTCAGATTTAAGTAGTACAGAGAAGCTTTTCCACCGTATCTTTATATCCAAAAAGAAAAACTATAATCATCCATAAAAAGATGCTAATGGATGCCGTGCAATACTGCAACGTAGTCAATTAAGATACATGAAATTTGACTACCTTCTGACACCCATAAAAGGTTCTGTGGTATTATATCGTGGAGCCTATAGGATATTGGGGAAGTTTTTTAATAAAATAAATAAATGCAAAGAAGAAAGAATGATTGGGAGAAGAATTAGATCTAGACATCAGTTTTGATGTGTATACGCTATAAAGGTGATCCTACCTAAGAAAAATAATGATAATAATTTTAAGCATAACAAAAAAAATGTTAAATTTGGAACATAACATTAATTGATACCAACATGTATTAAGATAATGTTATTAACAAACCTAGATATTTGTTCTAACTTGAAAATGGATAATGGTCATGTTCTTATCATCTAAAACATAGAGATCCTACTACTTTGCTTTTAAAGTGAGGATGTTAATAGTATTTGAATTTTTTTCCCAAACAATTTATATACTGAACCCAATAATAAAAGTTTAAGTTTTCGATTTCTTAATATTTTTTTTTCTAAAACAATAACCAAGATAATTGTTTCGATATCAAGTTTCTTGAAATAATATAGCTAGAGTGAATCACGGTCAATTAGCCCAACTGAAGTATTGTTTATTTTGAAATTCGGTCACTCATGATTTTATCTTTAAAAAATATCTCAAAAAATTAAAGGAGAAAAAAATATATAAATTGTCATTGATCTAAATTCCTAAATGATTTGAAACCATTCACTACAAGAAAAATCAATTTTATCTACCAACAAAAAGTGAGAGCTATAAAAAAGAAGTCACTAGTAAAGGTGAAGTCTTCTTAGGTTGGACACAAAAATATTGTGTCCACAATGAAGACCTTTAACTTACACTAAAAATTATTAAAATAATAATAATAAGTTAGCGTCTAGAATGGAGACACAAAGTAGATGTAATGAAAAAAATTAAGTGACAAAATAATATTAAGTCTAAAATGTGGACACAAAGTGAATGCAAGTTAAAAATTATTAAAATAATAATAAGTTAACGTCTAGAATATGAACACAATACTGCATCGAGAATGGGGACACAAAGTGGATACAAATTAATATTTTATTAAATTTAGCGTAGGTTTAGGCGACACTAATATTTGTTTTCCAAATAGTGTCTCCAATGGCGACAATTTACTCACATTTGCTTTCTCAAGTAGTGTCCCCAATGGCAACGCTAAGTTTAATTATTGTTGAAGATCCCACATCAACTAGATATAAAGACATTTCATAATATATAAGTGGGTGTAAACCTTGCCTTATAAGCTGGTTTTATAAGGTTGAGTTAGACTTAAAGTTCACTTCTTAATATGGTATTAGAGTCATTTCGACTCCCATGTAGAATATATCTTTTTGCGTCACTCTTTTAGGGACTTTTCAAAGTGTACTTAAAAACAATAATGATACAAAGAAACATGGAAAGATATGTGTGACTAAAGGTAGAGACATATTTACATATTCCAGGAGATGATTTGTTGTTTTCTTTTCATCTTACACATTTCCAAAGGGTCCTGGCAGTGTAAGAAGAAGGGGAAGAAGAAAGCACCAACCGAACAGATCTCGTGAGTTTCATTGATATAATCAAAGAGTTGCAAGTTGTATTAGTCACATCAAATTGTGAAGCCATTTTCTAGTTTTGATTGGTGTTCCTCCTACGAAACATAATGCTGCTTCAATTCCCCTGAACAAATCCCAACTCAAGAGAATTTCAACTAACAGATAAACGGAGTGGTTATGATCCTCGTACACGACAATACCAATGCATTATTAGCACTTCCTTTGCATTTATCGATCCTGACACATCCAACTAGCAAATAGCAACGTTACTATGGTTTGTTTGAACAGGACACTATTGATAGAAAAGTCAAAATATGTATGCATAACATAAGACGACAATAAAATGACCATTACAATAAACACACGTATAAGTAAATACTTATCAATGATCATATCTTTTGACCCTTTCCAGAAAAAAATAAATACGAAGGTGGCATTGTTGGGTCAGTGACCAAGTGGAACACGTCAGTAATGTCAGGGGGTATTCAAGGCCTCAAAATCATTATTTTCATGTGGAGTTTGGACTCAAATCTTCTGCTACTTTATTGTCGTATATTATTTTTTTCAATGTTTACTGCTGAAAAATTAGCAAAAGACAGCGCGGCATTTGTTTTTCCCTCGTAACTTTCTACCACCTGTTAGTTACACAGCATATATATCAAGGTGATGCTAACACACCTCACATCAGCTTCTATCCATTTAGGTTTTTAGGCCACACAATTCAATTATGAATGCCGTCTTTTTTTTTTTTTTTTTCTTCTCACAACACCATTCTCATGGATTTTACTTTGACGAAGACGTTAAATTGAACAATATTATAATTTGGCATTACCTACTGTCTTACATTCCAATGATGTTCGAATTTCAGATCATTATTTATTTCTACCTCCCCTCATTATTTCTTTGCTTACAACGAACAAATATTACATTCTAACTAATAAACATAAATAAATTTGTTAAATATTTTAATTTTAGAACTGCACACAAATGCACTTAACTACATCTGATTCTTTATTTTTTTTTTTTTAATTGTTAAAATAAATATTTTTAAGTAACTCGTCATAAGCATTTAAGAGGCGGTTACTAAAAATATTATAAATGTTTTGTTAGTCAAGATAATGAAAATATCTTGTTATATTCAACACCAACAAAATTAAATATATAAATAAGACTCAACAAGATCATAGATTTCGACAAGAAATTACACTGATTTCTGACTCTGCCGATTCTATAGGTGAACAAAAGAAAACTTAACCTAATATATTCAGACAATTACAAGTCTTGCCACAGTATTATTTTATTTCCCAAATCATACAAAGTGGACACTCATTTAACGGAGTAAAGTGGTACACTTGGCAGTCTTTGGCACTTGCCAGTAATCCCTAAAGCAAATCTTTCTGTTTGCCTTTTCCTTTTCATTCTGTGTTATTATATATACACAAATCAGGTGGTCAAAGTAAGTAGTCTTATTCATAATAATAATAAAATATCACTTGATAGGATCAAGATGCAGAAGTGATACTACTTCACTCTTCCTTTTTCTTTTTTGGTGGTGGCCATGATCTCTTATTTGATGCTAATTAAGGGAAACAAAAGATACTCTTTTCTAAAACAGAAATTCATAAAATCAGGCAAGGTAAGAATTACTAGTAACTCATTAACTGCAATCTTCTTGCAAGCCATAATAATTCATCTATAAATACAATTCTATAGAGAAACAATAAGTTTGTATAATATTTATTTTAAGATGAAGCTAAGTAGAAAATAAACATCATCCAAAGACTATCAATTTAGAATGATCAATCACATATAAAGTGGACAATGATTACACTTTTTGTCTGTGTTCTGCAAAGGCATGAATGCTTTTGTAGCATTAGTTAATGTTTGTTTTGCTAAGAAACAAACACCTACATCAATGTTAGTGTAATTTGACAAAAAAGGAGAAAAACTCTGAAATGGTAGAAATCAAAGTTATACGGCGTACACTGTCTTGTATTCATTCTCCGATCCTGACATCATTGACATAGACATTGACTGCCTACTGCTCATTGTTGTCCTAAGACTTCGCAATCTTGAGGCCTCAAGGCGGTGAACAATCACCCAATAACATAGTGTTCCTAAAGTTGCTGCCATAATCACTGTCCCTATAGCTGTGGCTGCTATAGCCAACTCTTTATGATCTCCAACAATTATGAATGACATTGCAATAAACGCCACCGAAATTAGCACACAAGATACCCACATCAACTTATTTATTACTGCCATCATTTGTCTCTTTGCTTTCCTCTCAATAACAACCACTGATGTTTGGACAATCACAACAGCCAATGATATGAAGAGGGCAGTAGAATCAAAGATTATGAATATCTTGAATCCAATATCGGGAGCAATATATGCTTCCCCAGGAGACATTACAGGAGAGAGTTTATCTTGTTGCTCAGGATACTGGCCCGGGACATTAAATATGGCAGCAAAAGCAACTGTTGCAATTAGGACAGCAACCACAGTGTTGGAGTTGATTGCATTGTTAAGCCCCTCAGTGTGCATTTTGTTAATTCGCTTCGCTATACCTTGCATGCGTCTGTGTGTTTTAAAAGTGTGTTGCAGCTGGTTATGAACCCCGCTTTTTATGTCATTCAATGTTCTTTTGGGCTCAAGGGCTGTGTTTGTATTAGGTGACTTGATGGACTTGGCACTTTGAGCTCCCCGGTGTTGCAGAAAGTTGGAGATTTCCAACCGACCATTTCTTTCTGCAGTATCTAAGGCAGTTTCTCCAGATTTGTTAATAACATCTTTGTCTATTTCTCTGCAATCTAGTAGCTTCTGAACAACCTGCAAGATTAGTACCTATAGATTAAGTTTACTTACTATGGTTGCAGAACCTAATCAAACTGTATAAGTTAATCAATTTAGACAAGTTAAGCTAGGACTGATGCAATTTTTTGAGGATATTAAAATTTACAATGTAAGACTTACATAACAAACCACCCAAAAAAAAACAGTTTAAACAAGTTGTTATATTTTCACCCACTCATTTATTATATCACAACATTATGCTTGCATTTATAACACTAGTGACATGCCAGCCACCGCGGACACTGAATAAGCAAGTTTAAACTTTGAAGTTAGTTTCTCTTATTTTAACCAGGACACAAACAAACATCTACTTTTGAAAAAATCTCCGTTTTAAATTTTAATTACTATAAAGGGCTGATAGAAATAAGCCATCTGTTAAACAATGTTATAAAAAACAGACCCTTTCTGAAGTATCAAAGAAAGAAAGCATTCTTGAGCTAATAAAGAAAATTTAGTTTGTTCACTATCTTTGATGATGATGAACTCTAGAATCTGATGGCAAGAAGTGAAAGCACAAGTTCTGTTGACGCAGAACGATACATCTTAAGAAATATAACATAAAAAGGAGAGCGTTTTTTTACCAGTAAACGACCCTTCCGGGTTGCTATATGCAATGCAGTGTTTCCCTTGGCGTCCACCATATTAGCCAAAGATGAATTCAGTTTCACAAGATCATCCACCAACTCAAGATTCTGTCCTTTAACTGCCATATGGAGTGCTGTCTGCCCCTTCTTATCCATTCTCACTGCAATTTCAGGTTCTTTGTTCAGAAGGGCCTTGACTATCTCTACATGACCATTTCTTGCAGCAGAATGCAACACAGTTTTCCCATTGCTTTTCGCAATAGTTATCAAGCTGCTACCATTTTCCAAGAGAAAATTGACTACCTCAAGATGTCCTTGTGCTGCAGCAGTATGCAAAGCAGTAGTGTTTGACAGATCAACAGTCATTGAACTTTCAGGAATAAACTCCATGAGGACCTTCAATATCTCTGCAATCAAGTAAAAGTGAAAATCATTCAGACAAATCCAAAGTTTAAATTGATAATAATGATATAATTTAGAAATAAGAGTCTATTAAACCTAAAGAGCTAGCATGCACAGATTGTGGCAAACTTGAAAAAGAAAAATTATTTAAACCTTAGATAAATAGTACATATTGGGTAGCAAATCAACATAACCAAGCTTCTTGACAAATTAAGCAATAATTGTTAAAATATGTATCATAACATTCCTAAAAAATGAAGTTAAATTACTGCAACAGTGCGTGTATGCTCAAATGGGTTTAGCAAACACCCCAATCTGGTATAACAATGTCAAGTGGACCAACATACAGTATGTAGTTACTAATAATAAGGATTCTACACCTACCCATTTGAGATCATTAAGAGACTTACCCAAGTGTCCATTCTTAGCAGCGATGTGGAATGCATCGAATCCATTTCGAGCTTTGAAGCCGGCCAACCCAATATCATAGTATCCAATCAATTCCTTCACTATATCAAGATGATCATTTTCAGCCGCAACGTACAAGGCAGTTTCACACGAGTTGTTTCTCTTTGAAAGAAGCTCCTTTAATTCTCCCTCTGGACTCTGAGAGGTGATTTCCCGAACCAATTCTAAATTTCCAGCTCGAATTGCAGATTGTAGGGGAGAATCACCCCGTATACCTGTCAATTGTTTCTCCATCATCTTTTTCAAAGTATCTTCACCACTTCAATGGAGCTCCAACTTATCAAGTTTACATTTCCTGCCACCTTACAACTATTGATTATCAATTCACCAAGCAAAATTGTGACGGCAATTCAAAACTGTATAGGACAGGGTAAGCACTCAAGGTCCACTTGACTCCAAAACTCATCCTGACCTCTACAGAGTTCACAGTTCAGACTTCTCTTCTTCTTGCTTCTAGCTTCTGGTACATAGAGAGGCCACAAAAATAAAATTAAAAGGGTAAGCAATAGTAGGAACCCAAAATTGATCGAAAGCATAATCTTTTTCAGGAGGGGTGGAAGGCAATATTGATTCAACAAATCTATATGAACTCAAAAAATGGGTAAGCAAGCAAGCAACAATTAATATTTAATTGAAGTGAAAAGAAAACAACAATTAACCAATAGTTCATGAATAAGTCATGGTCGCTTACAGATAGCTGGTTTATATGCTCCTCTTCCTAAGACACGGCGAAAGTGAATAGGAAAATAGTATTAATAAGAAAACTTCAAAAGGGAAGTTGAATGAAGTGGAGGTGGGAAAATGCAGAGAAGCAACAGAAAAACCTTCTCCCGCGTGTTAAACGGAGGAAAAAGGTAACACTTTCGAGGGAGCAGTTCAAGTATGCTTCAAAAAGTGATAAAAAAAAGCAATCATGAGGTGAAGAACTGAAGAAAAGAAGAAGAAGAAGAAGAAGAGTGAATGGAGGAGGAGTGCGGAAAACGCGGAAAACGAATGCAGGAGTTAGGTCCGGTTGGCAGTTTCAAGTTTTCATACTATAGAATACGATAGAATGCAATGGTCCCACGACACGATGGCACGACATAACGTGCAAGATGATGTTCGATAGTTGACTGCGATCTTCCACTCAATAGGAACATCTGACGTTTCCATTTTTTTTTCCTTCTCGTGTTTAAAAACAATCTAATACTATTTAATTTATTCATTCAATTATACGAGAGATATTACGTAACTATATATACATATATGTAAAGTAGGGCAAATAAAAAATTAGAAGTGAAACATTTTTAATAAAATACACGAGCTTTTTTTGTGATTTTTAATATGTTATATTGTAATTTGTAGGATATTTTTTTAATTATTTAAGCAGGGTTCTAAAAAATATATTAAAATTTAAAACTGTCTTAAATAAATTTATTGTTTTATCACCAAAAAGCACATAAACTGGATAATCTTATCACTGAGAAAATTATTATTATAAGTTGAACAAGAACTACAAGCTAATTTTGATCGAGATAGTGATTTTGATAAAGGGAGAAAACAACTAACCGTGCAAGTGAGTAGCAAACAATTGAACCATCAAATGAGTGTCAGAAGTTTGAATGGATGGAGAATTTTGTTGTAGAGGAAATTAATGAAGAGGAAATTACTCATTTTACTCTCTTTTTTCGTATTGTAATCCTACAATGTTGAGACTGTGGTCAAAGAAGAAAAATGGTGAAAAGCAAATGATGATGAAAATTTCATTGAAAACATTTGGGAGCTATGTGATTTATCTAAAGGTTAAAAAACCATTTTATGTAAAATGAGTTTTCAAAACAAAGATTGTGGTGTGGATATAAATCATGTTCGGTAGCATAAAGCTACACTCCGATATGAGGTTAATTATACTAAAATATGTTTTTCCGTTGTATGACATGACTCAACTTGTATAATGGTTGTATTAGCAGCACAAAATTTCTTGTCAATCTTTCAATTAGACGAAAAATCATCATGCATGAATATTTAGAATAAGAAGTATTTATTGATCACCATCCTAGACATATTAAGGTTGAACATGAAAGTACGGTTTATAACTTAAAGAAGACTCTTTAATGAGCTGAAACAAACCCCAGATCACATTTATGCTGTAAATATTAGATCTCTGAAATGTCTTTACATAACTTTATTTTTCTAACATTTTTGCTTAAGCGAGAATTTTCTAAATCAAGCATAAATGAGAATGAGTCTCAATTCTATAATTTTTTTGATTAAGTGAGTCACTTTTAGCTCAAAAAAATTGAGTTTGAACTCTTGGTCTTTGTCTCAATGTTATTTTCACTCAAACGAAAGTTTTTTGCTCGAGCAAAAACAAGACAAAAAAATCATCTTTCCTCAGTTTGATTAAATTGTTTAATGTGAGAATGAAATATTATGATTTATTCACTTTTATATATATATATATATATATATATATATATATATATATATATATATTAGATGATGAATGATGAATATATAAAATGGATTTAGTTAAGGTCACAAAATTGGGATAGTATGTGAACCATTATTTGAATGTATGTATTAAGTGTATGAATTTATCTATAAAGATATTCTAAATTCGTTGAGTATTAAAATTATGTAGATTAAGATCTCAAAGAAAAATTTATTTACGTATATGAGATTTGCAGAGTTTGAATATTAAATTTCTTAAACTTACTCTAATTTATGAAACACGAAATCCTTAAAATAGGTTATTTGTTTTTTTTATGATAAACATATTTTATATATATATATATATATATATATATATTTATATATTTTTTTTAAATATATCGTATATTTCTTGTTAAGTAATTTTTCATAGAATCATGTTGATTTATGTTTGAAATGACTTAATTACTTATAGTAGTAAATTTAATGATGATTTATATATGATGAAATTTGTGTGTATATATTATTATCTGTACTTTCTATAGTTTATCCTTTTATTTGTTATTTATATGAAGATTTATTATAATTTTGCTACATGAACACATATTTATGTTTATGTTTATAGATTCAGAAGCGAGTATGATTACTATTTTATTTTATTTCATATTATTTTTGGATTAATTAAAGATGTATATTAATTATATATATATATATATATATATTAAATATTCTTAGAACTATAAACACTCGATGATTACTTATACACAATAGTTATGTATGGAGTTTCAGGTTAAGTAAATATGTTATTGGTATCAGAGTTAATGTTTAATTGTCTGTCTTAGTAAAAAAACATATTTATAACAACTCATACATTTGGTCAATCAATTTATCTAAATTTCATAACTAATTTTTGAATAGTTAGAATACAGTAGTTATTTTTAATTTTTGAAAAACCATTAGATATATACCTTCTTCTTTTGTGAATATTTATATTAATATCAATTGGTCTCCTAACAAAAGATAACACCATTTTAATTCTTGGTTTCTAAAAATTGGCATAATATATTTTTATGAGAAAAAAACATACCAAATTAGCTCAAAAATAGAATTAGATGTCGATTTTTATAATTAACGAGCTAATGTATAATGAGTTTTATTTGTTTGGATACTCATAAACGAGTCTACATGCTTTTAACGAAACAGTTTTTATAAATTACAATATATATAATTTCGCTGATTAAAAATTTCAGTATATAATAGTGACCCTGAATTAGAATTCATGGATTAAAAGTGAAGTCATTCTTCACTGAATGGAACTTATTTCAGCATACGCTTATTAGGTATTTGATTAACAAACTCTCGTGGGTCATAAAATAAACGTTAAAAGTTGATGAAGACATTAATAAAATAAATTAAAATAGTTACAGAAAAAGGTTATAAAAAGACATTAAAGAAATGTCTTTCATATGAAACCATAATATTTAAGTTTGACCATATGTGTATGAGACAGAGACAGGCATTGGAAGAGTGTTTGAGACCAACACGGCACTCAAACTTCCTGCTTCTATATTTGTCATTCTGCTCCTTTTCACACTCACTTCTTCCTCTTTTTCACTGCTTCTTACACACCAACTTGGAACCAGTCAACATTACATTTTCAGTAAAAACTCTATGGACTAATTGTACAACTGCATGAATGGTTACCAGTGATAAATTTATTACTTTTTATAAACATTATTTTTCTTTTGACAGCTTACACATTGACTTATGATCGTCGTTTCACAGGTATATTATGTTTCATTTTAAATGGATGAAATAAATCGGTTCTAGAAAGGTTAAAGAGAAAGTATAACTATTAAGAAAATAATAATTATTAAATTATATGTAATTATTGTATGCAATATTTGACGATATTGTATCTAATTATATGTAATTAATTTAATAATTATAAAATTTCATTATTAGTATCCTATCTAATTATATTGTAATTTGGGAAAAGAAACTTTCTATATATTTTTTATACATGAAGTGATATAATATACACATAAAAGAATAAAAAACATCTCTTCTTCCTACTATTTTTTATCATTTTCTTATAGTAACAGCAGAAAAACCATAGAATCAGGACATCTTACAATTCTTAGTACGTGCTTTTTTTCTTTGAATATTTAATTTCGTTACTTTAATCCTTTGATTTTAAAAATTGTGTCATTTTAAATATATATAATCCTATAATTACAATCTTAAGAATAATTAAAAAAATTACACGTTAACAAGACAGTTACTTAATACGCACGTTACAAAAAGATCCTTACTTCGTGGGACAAAAGATAAGGCCCCACCAATATCAGCATTTTTAGATGAATGATTAAGTAATAAAAAAAAAGAAAAAATCATAAAAATCTTCTTCTTTTTATGGATTGTTCTACTCTAAATAAATAAAAAAAGAGTTAGGCAACTTCGATTTTAATGTTTAACTATGTCCAATAAAATAATGTTATATATATTTATTAAATCTGGTTCGATGAATTCTAAATAAAACTTCATGTTTATAAAAGTATCAGAAATGCAATTTGAATATACTTTAAAAGAGATGTAGTTGTCAATATAAATCGAAAGAAATATAGTTACTAAACTAAGAAAGGAGTTGTAAGAAACCTATATCTTAACTATAAATATGTCATACTATGAAATGTTTATTTTACAAGTAAATAAGTATGTGTGAAAAGTCTTTTATATATATATATATATATATATATATATATATATATATATATATATATATATATATATATATATATATATAAATATTTTTTTTTTTTTTATTTTCTAATTATAAATATAAAATATATATATTTTTTTATTTATAAATG
>Ga0123342_1008891_pt1 | contig 12352 bp, 6 predicted proteins | sample Turbeawhitnodule_FD_89960 | JGI IMG/M metagenome (GOLD analysis project Ga0123342, IMG submission 89960) | Root nodule microbial communities of legume samples collected from Mexico - Turtle bean Mexico white nodule | ecosystem: Host-associated > Plants > Roots > Nodule | place: Mexico: Nepantla... | reverse complement strand
GTAGCATTCATGTAAAATTAAAAAATAAATATTAAATAAGTATTTAAATATCCATGATAGTAAATATGGATATTTTAATCAATTAATTATTTTTCATATTAATACATTTTATAATTTCTAACTGGCAGATACTTACCTCGGTTAATAATTTTTAATTAAAAAAATTAGAAACAAGTAAAAAACCTGTTATTAATAAAAAAAATAATAATTAAAAAACTATTTACAATTTAATTCTAAAATTTTATTTATTTTTATAAAATTAAAGTTATTTTAAAGAGATCATTTTATTTAAATTTAATTATATAGCGTAATTTACTTTTTTTTTAAAGGATTAATTTTATTAATAATAATATTTTGTTATGTAATTTTATTTAGAATTTTTATTTGAGCTGATATTTTAAAAACAATATTCAATAAATTTTATTTAAATTTAAGAAATTATAAATATATTTGACATATATTTTTTAAATAGAAAAAGAAACTAGTAATACAACTAATTATTTTTTTTAAACGGATGAGTACTCATTAATATTCAAAAGTCTGTGATCCTTGTATAGTTTTTTAAAATAAAAATGAATTATTATTATTATTAATAGTAGTAGTAAAATAAACAATTATATTTAGCGACCAAAAGAAATTCGGTGGCTAAAAAATAAACCTATTTGGTGGCTGATTCAGTGGTTAAAATAAACAATTATATATAGCGACCGAAACAAAATCGGTGGCTAAAACATAAATAAATTTGGTGGCTGATTCGGTGGCAAAAATAAATATTTATATTTAGCGACCAAAAGAAAATTAGTGGCTAAAAAGTAAACATAATCGGTGGCTAATTCGGTGGCAGAAAAAAGCAATAAAATTTAGCGACCAAAATAAAATCGGTGGCTAAAAAATAAACATATTCGGTCGCTAATTCGGTTGCAGATATATTTTTCCCATTTTATTCGAAACAGCCACCACTTTAGCGACCAATGGTTTTGTCACTCTCATGTTCGGTCACGGATTCAGTCGCAAAACTAACTAACATGATAAATAATTCAGTCGGTCGCTATTTCGGTCGCAGATCTGACACTACGGGTATTTGGTGGCTATTTCGGTTGTAAATTGCGACCACTAATTTTTGGTCGCTAAATTCGGTACCAAGCATAACAGAAAACAACACTAAAAATCATAAAAACTGGATGCAACAGCCTATTGAGATTACCAAACTGCCTAGCTTTCGGAAGCACTATGCAATAATCAGTACTTATAAGGTTTACCAGGTTTTAGCACTTGGGAAGGGATGCTTTTGTGGGTAATGCTTGCTCTGATAAAAAAACTCTAAGGAAGAAGCCCCTGCTCCACACTAATTCAACAGCCAAAATGATAGATTGACCGTTTACCACTACAACCCCTCTTACTAACTCCAAAACCTTGTACCATCTCCACTTTTCATTACTATTAAGACCATACTCCAGCAACCTTATGCTTATTGTCCTAACACTCTGCTAACCCCTCCTCACAATCTGCTTCCAACTACACTACACACTACTGCAACTTTACTTCTAGAATTTAAATGTCAGAGATAAACTACTGCCCCCCTAACTTCTACAACTTCAACTAGCATTAAGCCTACTTCCCCGATGTTCTCAGCACTATTTCTGCAGCAACTCCCTTGACAGAAAAACCACATCATAACAGCTAGACCATTTCCAAGTACTCCTTGAGAGGAACTACAATCACTGCCCAGGAATTAGCACACTCAAACCACTGCTAGAAGGCACTTGTTAGGGTTCAAAAGCCAGTCAGAGAAAGCATAGGAGAAACCAACTACCTTGTGTTTTAACCACAACCATGACTGTAGTTGAGCATTCTAAAAAATCTCATCTTCATCAGAGACCCCTTCCTTGAAAACTACCAAGTTCCTTTGATCCCAAATACAACTAACAATTGTCGCCCACAAGCCTAGCCATACCTGGTTTTGTTTATTAGAGAGGTGAATTATGTAGAAGTTCATCAGGTGATTCTTAATACCCTTGTTTTGGGCCCCCCAAAACACCAATCCAACGGTAGCACCTTGACCAGACACGTTGTGCGAATACACAATCAAGGAAGAGATGTTGAGAAGTTTCTTCAGACAAATTACATAACGGACACATAAACAAATTCACAATCACTCTCCTTCTTATGAGATTAGCTCTAGTTGGAACTCTGTCCAGAAGGATTCTCCAAGCGGTGGTAAGTACTTTAGGCTTGTCTTTTGCTTGCCATAAACTACTAAACATACCTCCCCTTGTATCAACATGGTTGGCCATAATAGAATAGGCTGATTTAACCGTAAACATACCTTTCGGGTCCCCTCTCCAAATAAGACGGTCCTGGGCTTCCTTGCACATAGTCGCCATACTCAGTATAGATAGCAGCTCTGACTCCAAATTAGACTCCCATTCAAACCTATCCCTTCTCCAATTCAAACCCCACCACCATCTATCCTCTTCCCATCTTCCTACCTCCCTCACCGTCTTACCTTTATCACAAGACAAGGAGTAGAGTCTAGGGTACAATGTTTTTAGAGTAGTGGTTTGTAACCACACGTCCTCCCCGAACCGCACTGTGATCCCGTTGTCTACTTTCCACTCAAAAGCCTTTTGGAACCATCCTTCTTCATTCCCATAGTCACATATCTTAACTAGATCCCTCCACCACCATGATTGGTACTTCAACTTAACCTGACTTCTGTCTGATGTTGTATCGTATTTAGATACAATAACTTCTTTCCATTTTCCTCCCTCTCCAGTCATAAGCCATCATTTCCACTTAACCAAAACATCTGAGTTAAAACTCCTAATCTCCTTTACTCCCAAACCTCCTTCTTGTAGGGGCTTACACACATTGTCCCAACTAACCCAAGAAATCGATTTATTTTGTCTTCCCCAGTCCCAAAGAAATTTTCTTTGAATACTCCTGATTCTGTTACACACTGCTGCAGGGGCTTTGAAGATAGAAAGGTAGAACAAAGGTATGGCAGTGAACACCAATTTTAGCAGACAAATCTGACCCGCCATGGAGAGGAATCTCCCTTTCCATGAACTAAGTCTAGCTTCAATTTTCCTTTTTATCGGCTCCCAGAACTGTTTCTTCCTCGGGTTTCCTCCCACTTGTACCCCCAAATATTGGAAGGGAAGGCTCATGATATTACAATTTAATGTCTTCGCATAGGTACTCATGGCATAACTATCCACACTAATTCTTGCCAACTTTGATTTATGAAATTTGACTTTCAAACTTGAGGCAAGTTCAAAACACTGGAGTATGGCCTTGATTGCAAAGATATTATCAAAAGAGTCCTCACACATGAAAAGTGTGTCATCTGCAAACTGTATCAGACAACACTCAAAACTATTCATTCCCACCTTTACACCCCTAAGTACATCCATCCTCAGAGCTTGTCTCACCATCCCTGCAAGACCTTCAGCAACCACTAAAAACAGAAAAGGGGCCAAGGGATTACCCTGTCTCAATCCCCTAGAAGGTTTGAATTCCTCAGTGGGGGCTTCCGTTGACCAGTACAGATACCGATGACGAGACCATACACCCTTTAACCAATAATATCCATTTGTCGGAAAACCCAACCTCCGCAGCATATCAAGAAAAAAACTCCACCTTACTGAATCATACGCCTTTTCAAAATCCACCTTGAAACATACCCCGCTCTTCGTCTTCCTCCTAATCTCCTCTAGAATTTCGTTTTCCATAACAACACTGTCCATAAGTCCTCTATCGCTTAGGAAGGCTGACTGGCAATCATCAATGACCATAGCTAGGACTTTCTTCATACGACATGACAGAACTTTGGTGATGATCTTGTAAATAACTCCTACCAGAGAAATGGGTCTGAACAGATCAAGCGAAGAAGGATCCCTTACCTTGGGAACAAGGGAAATGAATGAAGCATTGCAACCTTTCGGGAAGGACCCAATATCATGAAAGAAATGCACAACTGCCATGACATCCGATTTGATCACATCTCAACAACTCTTAATGAAATTGAAGTTGAAACCATCCGGGCCTGGGCTCTTTGACATTTCACATTGCCACACAGCATCCTTCACTTCTTCCGCAGAGAAGCTAACAATCATATTCCTACTCACTTCCGATGGTAGGGATTTAAATTCCACTGAACCCAAATTTACACCGACGTCCTGCGTAGCCATGAACCTCTTTTCAAACATTAGCATTGCTTCCCTACGGACTACTTGCGGTTCCTCACACCATTGAGAGTCAACCTCTACACCTTTGACTTCATTCTTAAGGCATCTCCATCTAATTGCTCTGTGGAAAAAGTTAGAATTCATATCCCCGTGCTTGATCCAATTTGCTCTTGCTTTTTGTCTGTAAATTGAATTTAGCTTTTTTTCAACCAACCCTAGTTGGCTAAGCAATTCCAGCCTTCGCATCCTCCCATTATCATCTAAACCTTCACAGTCATCCTTATCATCTAGCGCCTCCATTTAAGACAGAATATGTCTTTTGTTGGACTCCACACAACCAAAGACATTTTTATTCCACTCTTTAATATCAGCCTTCAGGAGTTTCAGCTTATCTTTGAAAATGGACATGCTATTACCTTGCACCTGATATGATTCCCATTTGTCCTTTACCATAACCTTAAAACCTGGTTCCTTAAGCCACACATCAAACGATCTGAATGGTTTAGGGCTCCAATCCTTGGCGCACGATTTCAATACTAGAGCACAATGGTCTGATACCATTCTCGACTGTACATACTGCTTAGCCGTGGGCCATAACTGTAACCACTCTTTAGACACTAGGAACCTATCTAATATGCTCTTTGTTGTGCCATTAGCTTTGAACCATGTATACTTCTTACCAACACTAGGGATGTCCAACAAACCATTATTTTCAATAAACCTGTTGAAACCGTCAATCTCCTTCTTTTGGCTTGAAGAACCTCTGATCCCTTTCCTTTCATCTTCCCTTCTTACAGCATTGAAGTCACCACATAAAACCCAAGGAAAATTACAATATGATTGCTTTAAAGTCATCAAAGCTTCCCACAAAACGATCTTGTCCTTTAGGGTGCACGCTGCATATACATTCATCACCACACATTGACAATTTGCTTTAAGATGGTACCCCATAATTGCTATAAAACCGGGTCCTACTACATGGTTTGCATAAGAAAAAACTTCTTTATGCCACATTGTTACTATGCTCCCTGTCCCATTGATCCCTTCATTAAGAATCCAACCGATGTTGTTATCTCCCCATAACGAATAACATCTAACGTCCGTAAACGAGGAAGTCTTCATTTCCTGTAGACAAAGAAATTTTGCCTTCTCCTTAGCCACAATATGACTCAAGTACCGTGCTTTCACCCTCCTCCCAATCCTTTAATGTTAAGGTTTACAATTATCATGATAACTTCTTTAAAACACTCCCCCTAGACCCCTTTTTGACATCATTGTCCCTTACCTCCATATGGTCCAGTTTTCCAACCACGTTCCCTACTACCCCTGAACACTGCAATCCTAGATTTTTGCCCAAATCCCATATTCTGGCAGATTCAGCGGCATTATCTTCTAGCTTAAGCCGATTGTTACACAGATTAATGTCATTGTTTGATTCTGCGAAGGAGCAATGACTTAACCTGGAAGAAGAATTTAACCCTTGATGGAGTGATCCCACACCCCCGTTTGATCTCCACTTCGGATGAGTGATTGGCATTCCATGATCTCGCAGCCTTCGGATTTCCAGTGATGTTTTACTGATCATTACAATCTGAATTGGTTCCTCGTGCACAACATTTGACTCTATTGCATTCGTTTCCTTACGCCACTTAGAGGTGCCACTGGACTATGGATCTTCACAGCCCAACGAAGAGCCCTCTTCCTCACTACATCGGTGAATTGCGTGGCACGGGTACATGCCGAAGTTGGATTCCTGCAATTTCAATCCTCTAAGGTGCTCACCATAACCGGTCTCCCTCATTCGTTTGTTGAGTAACGGAGAAGAGGACTTGGCTACGGAGTGTTCTGTTGCACACCGCCGTTCAGCAATTTCCCCATTACAACCTATGACTGGGCCCCCCTCACTAACTTCTTTACTACACACACCTCCATTCACTACTTGGGTCGCACCTTGCTTAGGCCCAAAATGAAGGGAATTGCACACCTGGACCCCTTCCATTAGGTTAACCAGTGATTGCTGAATCATCTTACATGCAACTTTGACTTGGTTTATAGCTATTAAGGCTGCCCCTCCTTCAGACACTCCATGCGCACGTTTTGCTTCATTTGTGAAAGAGAATTCGCCTTTATTCTGACACCCCCTATCACTCTGAGCCCTTTCCTCCAAATGCTTCCATTTTGTCTCTATGAGGGGTTGAATCTCATCTTCCCCCTTGGGAACTGCGTCCCACCGCTTACCACTATGGCTATAGTCGTCTCCTTCCTCTATAGACCTTGCGGAGAAGAAGGTTTCCTCCACTACAGTTTCCGAAGACGATATGCTATTAGACGAATCGAGGTGATGATGAGTGCATGTGCATTCTCCTTTCTTTTGGTTAAGAACCTCCTCGACGATGGTAATGTTATAGACATGCCCATTTATCCTAAAACCCTTCCTCATTTCCGCTTTGCAAGATTTAAGCAATCTAACCTGCAGACGGGCGTACTCCAAATTTTTCCCACGACAGGGTTGATTCATCAACTTCTACCAATGACGCTACTTCTCCAACCACTTTCGAAAAACAGTCTTTCTTCCACAAAGTTAGCGGTAATCCATAGCACCTAACCTAAACAATTTTATGGCCTGCTGTATATGATTCGGTCCAGGGTTCAATAGATTCAAACAAAGAACCAAACCATTCATTGTTAAGCTTAATGGTTTCTTCCAACCGTTCTCCTTCTTTTGGTGTTAGGAGGACTAGATTATCTCCCATAAATTTCAGTTTAACCCTGCTCATACCCCCTTTAACAAACTTTTCCCTCAAGGTAACAAGGGAGACTTCGAAAGACATCCTTCCAACTGCACTAAGGACCAGCCATGACGGAGTGTTTGACGTCGTTTCGAAAACAGGGCCTTTCCATATGTCTTGGGAGGATTGATGAACAACTTCAGCATAAGACTGTTTAGATTTCGAGGTATTTCCCCTTTGATACGTTCTCCTAGTATTTTCACGTCAGACCTCCTTCTCCTTCAGCTAACCCCGAGGACTGACCCCTCAAAAATTTTCAGTTCTAAAAGCATTTGGCCTCTCATGCTTATCTTCATCCTCTGCTCTCCGATATTTTGGAAGGTTTACATATAGTTTTAGATTACCAATATAAATTTGATCTAACTACTTCTCAAGTCTACCCTCATTTGGGACCGGAAAAAATCTCACAAATCCAAACCTTCTTCCCCACCTATTTAGACGCTTGGAGATGAAGACTTTTTTCACTCTAGCTCATTTTTGGAAGACCCTAAACATATCATACTCCCCATGATTATCTGGAAAGTTTGAAAAGAAAAGCGTAGAGGAGTTTTCAACCCATGATTTCTTTGTCAGAGAAGCTTCCTTATGCTCTGTCGCTCTGCTCCGATGTTCTTTCCTCTTCCACCTCCACCATCCCTCCTTAACCCTATCTTTCTATCTCCGTTTCAGAATCGCCATTCGGTCCTTCTCTCTACTAGTAATTAATCTGAAGGAGATTCTGTTTGTTACAATTTGATTACAAGCACAAAAATCTGTTAACTAAATATTATAGATGGGACACAATAATTAAGCACACTCACTAAAATATGGTGTCTAGTCAGTTCACCCCAATTGGTCATGCCTTCACACTCAACAACCTCTTCAACCTAAAATATTAACACACAAAAATTAGAGATTTCCTTTTTTATATACTATTTATTTTGTTAATTCTAGTTAATATCATAATCATTGTTAAAATAATTGATTAAAAAATTATAGATTTATTTTTTTTATATACTATTTATCTTGTTAGTATTTTAGTTAATATGGAAGCCAAAATCATTATTACAATAATTGATTAAAAAATATGAATTGGAAGAATAACTTACATGGAGAATTCGCTGATATAGAAAGATAAGTTTACACATATATCAACAAATTTATGTCCATTTCTCTTCTACTATACTACAACTTCCTATATCAAGTTATACATTTTCATTATTCAGCCTCTTCCAAATCTCTACTAATAATCTTGAACCAAACCAATGCTGCAATGTAACAGAGTATGAGAGATTATGTGAACTATTTTTAAACTAATGCGCTTCCATATTTCTACTAATAATCTTCTACCAACTACCTAGTTACTATTTTTACTCTTATACTGTTACAACATGAAAATTCGTTATCTTTTCACATCCAGGCAAACTTTGTGTTAGGATTTTAAGTATAAGTTTTGTCACATATTTAGTAGGAATAAATTTGAAGAATAGTATATAAGAAAAAAATCTGCATATCCATCAACTTAAGGTTACAGGTAATGTTTAAACTTTTTTTATATAGAATACTTATGGTGCATTGGTGACGAATCTCCCTAGTATTTTTTCTAAGAAGAACACAACTAATGATATTATGAACTTGAATAAACACGTAAATGATTGAATCTTGTATTGTTAAGATTACTTGTATTAAAAGTTTTTCTAACAAGGATTTTAGATAATTGTGTCTCGTTCTAATAAAAACGATAGTACAAGTAGGAGATTTAGGAATTCAAGTGAGTTTGGTCCCATTTTAATTAAGAATGAGCTAGAAAAAATAGTATATAAAAAAAAAAACTCATACATTGTCTTAAAGTTTTGGTGAATCTCCTCGACTCTTTTCAAAAAAAGAAATTGAGACTTTTATTGTTTATTAACTCTTATTGTAAATACACATTCTTTAATCTTTTAAGTCCTTGAAGTTGCTCTTATATATTTAATTCCTTCAATAAAAAGCTGAGTATTTTATATTTATTTTTTAATTTTAGTTCACTTTGTTAAACGAGGACAACAAACTACAATGATCACATGTGATCATTGTCCTAGTTAAAAGCAATTGTATTAAAGTCTTGAAATGGTATGTTTTGTAAGTGTACACCCACACTGTTTTCGAAGTCTAATGTCTGTTTTTGAAGTGTAATGTCAATGGTGGTGAAAGTAATTCTTTTTTTTCTTGGGATGAATAGTTTGACGAAATAGTTTCTCTTTGAAAAGCTAAAATCAAAGTGAGAAGAAAAACTTTCGACAAAGACAACATTCACAATGTGTTGGAGTGAAGGAATATTTCTCAGTCTTAAAGTTGTGTTTTTTTCTAAAAGATAAAACCCTCAACAAACGAAATCTCAAAAAAAGTCGCATAACTGAAACTAAAATCATTACTGAATTATTGAGATAAATGTAAAGAGCATTTTTACACCAAATTTAATAATTTTGATAATAATGCTTTAATTTTTGTTTTTTACTCAAAAAATTAACACATGACTAATAATTTAACTTTTTGGTATCATTAATATCCTGCTTCACATGTGAAAGAGAGAAGCGATGAAAAATGAAGAAAAGAAAAAACATTAAAAATGTGTATTATTTGGTTTGATTAAAATGAGTGAGCAAAGGAATAAAAAAAAAATAGATCTCACACCTTTATTAAAACTAAGTAACAAAAACAGAAAGCATATTATATTTATTAATAAAGAGGAATCTTCTTTATAACTATTTTTAATATGCACAGTTTATTTCAAATTTTATCCTTATAATGATAACTTATTTTATTAACTTTATTACTTATAAAAAATACTTATAATAAATAATAATTATCACCAAATACTATATAATTATAAAATTAACAAAAGTATTTATTTTATAATGTTTTTGTACTGGACCAAAGTGCTCAGAGCTCAACACTCGGTGGTCGGACCTCAGCACTTGCCATAGATAGGTCAGCTCGGCTTTTGGACCAAGTTGGCGGGCCATGTGATTGGGCTCGGGTGCATGTATTAGTCCTTTTTGTATGTTTAGTGTAACCCTTCGTGCATAAGGTATAGGTGGCGAGTAAGGGGTATTTATGGACCTAGGGATGCGCTTAGTGTGCGTGTGTGCTAGGGCACATAAAGTTTAGGTTGCATATATGATGCGTAGCGTCATGTTGTGGGTGCCTACGTAAACAAATTTGACCCCTGATGCTAGTACATGAGTTGGTACCCTGGAGGTTATTTTGTTATTATTTTATGCACTCCCTGAAGAAAAGATTTCGTTATGTTGTTGCACTGTGATAGTGAGCCCTTGAACAAAATATTCTCGAATATTCTCCTGTTGAGTACGCTTTCAGTTGAGATTATATTCTCGTGATAGAAAGCTGCCACAAGAGGTAAACTATTAAAAGGGACGTGAGAGTCCAGGTTAAGGGATGCGGTTTCTAAGACTGAAACTTGTTACTTCTTAATTCTTATAAGCCCCTACTGACTTGATCGTCGGAGTGCAATGAACAGGTAGGGTTTTTCGTGTTTCAACGGAGCCGCATATTCTAACGTAACAAAGGGAATAGTAGATTCCAGCAGAGACAGACGGAGCTAGAGCTTGTAATCAGAGTCAACCGGCGAACAAGTCAACCGACAAAAACAGTTTTCATAATTTTATTTTAATAATTATAAATTATAATTATTATATTTTTTAATTTTTTAATTATATTTATTTTATTTATGTCATCATTATATAATGAGGATAATTCTTTTAACCTCTTTAGTGTCATCTGTTTATTTAACAAGTTTATCCTTTAATAAAAAAGATATATTTTTAGTTTCTCCACTTAAAATAATATAAACATACATTTTTTCTTAATTTTTAAATTATTCTTTTATAATTATATTATTTAAATTAAAAAAAAAACGTATACACAGTTATGAAATTTTATCTAGTAATTGATAATCATAATACGCAGTTTAGCATTAGTCTATATTATAATGGATTATACATTTATAATTAGTTATTAAAATATATTATTACTATTATTAAAATATATTATTACTATTATTTAAAAAAAATTATTTTATTTCTCTACTAGAATAACTTTCTTTTTATCAATTTCTCTTATTATGTTTTTTTTTTATAAGCAATGAATAAATAAAATTAAGGGAATACTTCAGGGGTATCCCAACCCATATACAGTAGCCCAGAAGTGGACTTCCTACATCATCCACACAAAAGACTCTCCTTTATGGTTGTGGCGGAGCAACCTTAAAGTGAGACAACCATACCCAAAAAACAGTCAACATGTTACCTTAAGCAACATACACTCTTATTATGTTACTGGTGGAAACATGACGTGAGATGTTTGTGTATCTGATTATTTAAATATTTTTTTATAGTATTATTACACTATAAATAACACATTAATTGTAATATATATATATATATATATATATATATATATATATATATAAATAAGAAGATGAGAATCCTCCTCCTATATTAGACTATTAGATAATATAGAAAACTCGTGAGTGCATGCGTTTATTTTTTTTAATTCAATAAAATAAATATATTTTAAAATATTTATATAAATTAATTATAAATAATTAAGAGTAAAATATGTATTCTTTATATATATATATAGAAGTATACACGGGTGTTTATCTTTTTATTATGATAATAAAAACATTATCGTAATTATTAAAATAATTTTTTTATTAAATTTTATAAAAAAAATGTCCTTAAAATAATTATTATAAGTTTTATTATAAATAATTAATTGAATTTAAGAAGATATTTATAAAATAATAAAGATAAAATAAATTATATTGATAAGGGCATAATTAGTAACAAAATGTGTACAGTTATAAAAACAATCCTCTTATATTGATAAAATATTAGATTCTGTATGGGAACAAACTAAAAAAAATAGTTTTCTTGAACTATCTATAGGCTATTTTAATTTTAATTTTTTTTCTTACTTATATCCTTCAATAAATAACCTTTCATTACATTCTTATATAAAAAAAAATGCATTGAAGATCATCCCTAGTAAAAGAAACAATAACATGTGCACTTTAGTGTCAACCTAAATACAAGGACAGATAATTGAATACAAATTAATAGTTTATCTCAAATTAAGTCAAGAACAAGTTTTCGTAAGAAAATGGAGAATTGAAGTTGAGAAAGTGCTTATTTGCCCATCAATTGTTTTCACCCTTTATTTAAGGAAGAAGCCAACCATTCTTGGCTCTCAATCCACATTTGTCAACGATATATATATATATATATATATATATATATATATATATATATATATATATATATATATATATATATATATATATCTAAAAAAAAAAAATATATAGAAAAATTAGAAATATATTAAAAAAAT
>Ga0123342_1008890_pt1 | contig 12352 bp, 12 predicted proteins | sample Turbeawhitnodule_FD_89960 | JGI IMG/M metagenome (GOLD analysis project Ga0123342, IMG submission 89960) | Root nodule microbial communities of legume samples collected from Mexico - Turtle bean Mexico white nodule | ecosystem: Host-associated > Plants > Roots > Nodule | place: Mexico: Nepantla... | reverse complement strand
GGTCACTTTCTTGGTTGTGGTGTAAGTGATCAAGGTGTGATTGCTTAGTGGATTTCCTCAGAGGTTTCTGAGAAGACTGGATGTAGCTCTGGGTTTGGAGTGAACCAGTATAAACATCTGTGTACATTTTCTCTATCCCTAACTCTTTAATTTCAGTTTTGTTATTTGTTTACTGTTATAAACAACCAATTGTTTCTGCGAAACAACCGATTGTTTTTGCGAAACAACCGATTATTTTGCTGGTGCAGTGCTTTAAGCTTTGTGTTTTGAAAAACTGATTTCTAAATCAAGGTATTCTCGAAGTAATTTCATTCCAGGCTTAAAAGATTGCGAAAATTCTCTTTAAACAATTCAACCCCCCCTCCCTCTAGTTTAAAGCCATATATTCTAACAATATTAACACCTATAATTGTCTAATAGACTACGGTTCTTTTGTAAACTATCATTTATATGCAGAAATATAAACTAATGTCTAAGTTGTCGTCTATATTGGATAACTCTAGACGAAGTTTGCAAGACTAAGATTTTAAAATTGTCGTGTAAGGACTTTAAAAACGGTTGTCTAAAGGTATTTTTAGAGTAGTGGAGGTTCCCCCATCTAAAACAAAGTCTAGCAACTATAAGCTTTAAGCAAGAGTTAAACAAAAGGACTTGTTGGTCAAATTTAAAATTTGTCCTCAAAATCATTTTCTATTAAAATCTACATGGTCAAATGCTAAGTTTAAAAATTTCACTTCTCAATATAGTTTTCAAGCTCCATATGCTTCTACTACATTTAATAATGGCTTAGGTACATCAAACCTCAAATTGGTATCTAACATTAGCTACTAAGGTTTTAGCTATCAACTACTTTAGATTCTAAATTAGTTTTTATAGTGATGGAGTTTTCCTTGGGTCCTTCTAAAGTTCTTTGGTTTGAAATGATTTTGTTTAATGAAGAAGACATGACAGCGAAATAATTGATCAAAATGGATAAGAATATGAAATGGGTTTTGGAGTGTTGTTGGAGAATGGTGCTAGGAAGGAGGTTAGGCCAACCTTCCAGCTATCTCTAAGGTTTCTTCACTTAAGAGTGGGAGCAAGAGAAAAGAAAGACTTGAGAAAAATTTCGTAACAAAAACACAGAAATTCATTACACAATTCAAGTCTAAAAATTACATAAGAGAAGCTCTCTATTTATAGAGCTAGAAGTCTCCTAAAATGGCTATTAGAACCCTCAAAACTCCACATTCATGGAGTGCCATGTGGGAACTTAAAAACTCTCCATTGGTGGATTGCCATGGCAATCCATGTCTTGAAAAGTTTTGCATTAGCAAATGGACATATGGGACAATGGAGTGGAGAAGGCATGCATGACGCGCCTCATGTGCTTCATGAAGGAGAGGAAAAATCACCTTGTGGAGAATGAAGAAAGGGAAAAGGAAGGCACCATGTTGGAAGCTTATGTGGCACCTTGTGTGTGCCATGTAGGCATCCCTCTTGGCTTCTCTAAATCCTAGAATCCTAGAATCCTAGATTAAAATTGCCCAAATACATAAATTAAAGACTGAAATTAAAATCATATTAACTCTATACAATTATACAAGGCTGCAGGAGGAGAATTCTCTAGAAAAAGAACTTTTGATCAAAACTTCCTCTCTTCTAAACCCGATTGTTTTGGTGAATGGGATGGTCCTCCATTATGTTAAGGTCGATCTCCTCCACCATTTTCAAGTAATTAAGCCTTATCGATCACTATCCTTACACCTCCCAGCATATCCAAGTTCCATAGAACTCCTTTGATTTCTTCCTTGACTTTGTTGATTCATTGTTTCTGCTACAACATCCAGCATCTCAAGTTCCATAGAACTCCTTTGACTTCTTCCTTGACTTTGTTGATTCATTATTTCTGCTACAACATCCAGCATCTTCCGTTCAAGTTTCAAATCCATGAAGAAGAGGCTCCATCATAAAGAAAACCAACAAGTGAAGGCAATAAAGAGTAAACACTTGAAAGAATGGAGTGTTGACATTTTAATTTTTGTTGATTTCAATTTCTTTGTTAAACGACCATTAATCTATTCCATAGTAATAATGCGTAATTTTCTTTAAAATAAAGATTAGACATTAGAGAAATGTAATTTTAGATTGTGAATATGAAATGAAAGGCAATGAGATTGGGTAGGAAAAATGAGTAGAGTTGGTATTATGAACAGAATGACACACCAAGCTTTTCCCATATAGCTTGAATAAAATTTATTTCAATGATTTAATTATGGTATTTCGTTTTCAGAAACACAACTGGACATGACTACTACCTTCCCTCACCTTTCTCTAGACTCCTAAACTTCCAAAGAGATCAAACATCTGCTTCATCGTGGTTGGGTTGTCACACACTATTATTGAACTCTTTCTCTCTCTTTTAATGTGTGTTGTATTCCAATGTACCACGTCTCCTATCATTACAACCCACCACTCTTCATCCTCTCCAAGCAAACCCATTGTGTGCCTCTTTTTTCTTCTCTCAACCTGGTATGTGTCCCTTCCCATTTCATTCTTTATCTCCCCACTTCTAGGCTCTTGCTTTGTTCATCAAAACTTTATGCTTGTTGGGTTTGGTTGTCTGTTGCCTTGACATTGTAATCTTTCTGCTGTCTGTTTTGCCACTTGCTTTCATTCGCAATATATAATCATGCCTCTGCATACTTAATTGAAGTATATGGTTTCAGTACGTTCTGGCTTTTGAAATTGAAGGAAACCAAATTCATACCACATGGCTTCACAATTATAATTTGAACAGGTTTTAGGATATACTACTGTTATACGTATACTTAGTGTTAGAAGAGGCACAATGTGAGCTTTATAAGATGGTGGTTTTTTGGTTTTTACCCGTTTTATATTTTTGAATTTTGTTTGAAAACCAACTTAACTGTAACACGTTTAATTTTAAAATATTTCATGGACGAAGTCCAGAAAAGGTGAAACAAATTTTGAGATTCCTTTCTGTGGTAGTATGAAATCCTCGATTCTAAAGCTTTTGAAAATGTTAGATGATTTACGTCAGATTATTGATGGGGTAATGGGGCAGGATTTAGCTACTATTCTTCAAATAGTCTATATTTTTTTGCTTATATGTTGTATCTGTTTGATTGGAAGACTATTACCTAATGTTACAATAATATGAAAAGAGAAATTATATTTTTTTTTTCGAGAGTTTTATGCAAAGAAAAACCATATAACAAAGTGAAATAGGAAGAAAAGAGAGTGTGGGATTTAAGATTGTCACATGAGAAATTGTCCTGGCAGCCTTTGCCCTTCTAGGAAATTTAACTGGTCTTTTACATTAATTGTCTATATGATAAAAAAATTTCTGTGCAGTCTCCTCGTTCATAAAACTATGGCTTATTTATTCATGCATGAGATTTACGAAAATTTGTTCGTATATTACTTGTTATGCAGATTTTCTGTTGGCTGCTTCCTGTTCTTGATTCCTTGAGAAAAAGGAATGGGCGCGAAGAAATGGTTTATGATAATAATCAAATTGAAGAAATCGAAGAAATCCAAACAAGAAAAGGTTATTTCTAGTATTTATTTTTTATCAGCAAATACTATAAATATATATATAAAGAGAAAAATAAGAATTTGATACAGGAAATATCATATACAGAATACAAGCAGACATTGTCATAACAGAAGATCCCTAGCACCTAAGACAACAAATTTTCGTATTTCCCCCACCAAAAGATCAACCCTTTTACTGTTATTCCAAATACTACCCAGCATCTGCAATACAAGCCAAACTATTTTGCTTTCATCCCTTCCCATAAAGCTACACTGTCTCTACCGTTCCTCTTTTCAATCCCTGTATTTCAAGTTTGATAACATTTTGACAGTTTGGAGAGCATTTCTCTGCTTCTCATTAGATATTCTTTCAGCATTAATTTTACTTGGGAAGATTTGAATGTTTTTTGAGTTTTACTTATTCCCTTTGACTTGTACTATTTCATTGGCTTTTTTAGTAAACTATACAATTTTAAGAAAATCTTATAGTTGAGGAGGAAATCAAAGTTGATAATTTGATATGCAATCCACTAAAGATGTTTGTTCTGTCGTCACTTTCTGGATAGGTACAGTCTACTGATGAAAATTCACATGAATGTTCAAACATGAAGCAAAGTAGTCGTGAGGAGTCAAGTAGCATTCCAAATGAAGGTTTGATGATGGATCGGACAGTTCCGTCAAGGAGGATGGACGATGTGGCAGCTACTAGGATTCAAAATGCATTCCGGTCATTTATGGTACAATATCTCTGCTGTGCTTATTCCGTTACATGTTTGTGACAATTTTCATTGTCAAGTAAGCGGAGACATTTAGAGATTTGATAACTAAAACAATTAACTGAAAACAAAAGGTCTAAATTCATAATGTATCTCACTGATATCCACGTGTTCAGACATTTCGTTGCTTCACAATGATCTGTTTCCAATCTCCTTGATGATAAACCAAATTTGCAAGGTTAGTAGGTTTTGCTTCACTTTCCCCTTCTTGCTCCACTGAATAAAAAATTGTAATTTCTTGACTTTAAATCATAGATATGTCGCTAGTCAACAACTAATTCTTTTAAGTGTGCCTTCTAAACTTACCAAAGTGATGTTGGGTGCAAATTTGATTCACCAACATCATAAAATGTTGTACATTATCAATGAAACTTGTGATGTCTTTTTTAAAAAACTGAGTGGAAATATTTAAACTTAAGAACATGGTATTGTTATGTTCATATTTCTGCAGAATATAATTTATTTTGGTAATGACTTCATAACTGATTTTATATTGTACTCGTGTCCTTTTCATTTCTTCTCCTTCTCATTTCACTGCTGAAAATAATCAAGTGAATGCTCTGCTCCGGACTGGAGGGGTCCTAGGGATATGATGACATTATCTGCTACTTTTTTGCAGCCTTTTCAACCGTACTTGGAAACCCATTTAATTCTGAGTCAACTATTGGCATCACGAGGACTCTTGTTTTTCTCAAATCTGTTAATTGTACCCAGCTCCTTAACAACAAATCCTGACTGTGTTAAGGATGGATTATTTTCCACTGGTTATCAGCTTAACTTTAGATACCCCAAGATGGCGGCAAATTTTATGCTTATACAACTATTTAGAGATATTGATTTTATACTTTTCCTCAAATCTTAAGCAATTTATCACGCTGACTAAGTGAAAATTGATAACTTCCTCCCTACCTCTGTACCCATGCAGGCAAGAAGAACATTACATCATCTAAGGGGAGCAGTGAAATTCGAAGCTTTAATTCAAGATCACCTGGCCAGAGAGCAAACAGCAACTGCACTGAACTATATACATTCATGGAGCACAATACAAGAACAAATTAGAGCTCGAAGAATCTGTATGATAACAGAGGCCAGGATTAAGAAAAGGAAACTGGAAAACCAGTTAAAACTTGAGGCTAAGATTCAGGAGCTCGAGGTAGCGTAGCCTGTGATTACTTGATTTCAACCGTTGTTCAAGTGTTATTATTATCATTCATTATAAAGGTCAATATGGGTATCCTTTCAATGTTAATAAAATATGCCTTTTGATGTCAGGTGGAGTGGTGCAGTGGTTCTGAAACCATGGAAGAGATACTTTGCAGGTTACATCAGCGAGAGGAAGCAGCAATTAAACGAGAGAGAGCCATGGCATATGCCTTTTCCCATCAGGTACAAAACTTATTTTGCTAGCTTCATGCATAGAATTCAAAAGAAAATCAAAATATGACTTCTTATGTAAACGTGATATTGTAGTGGAGGCCAAACTGTAGCCAGTATTTTGGTCAAGCTTCTTATTGCCTTGGTAAAGAAAGTTGGGGTTGGAGCTGGACAGAGCGTTGGGTCTCAGCACGTCCTTGGGAAGTCCAGGTTCGAGTTCAGCCCTCCAAAACAAAGAAACTGAATGGCCATTATCAAAAAAACAAATTCGACAACATGATCTACGGTGAAAGCAAAGCAGCCTTGGGTAAACCTTCCCAGTCAAACGGGAAGGAAACTGGAAAAGGAAAGGAAAACAGTACTTCAGGGCTGTGAAAGAACATCGTTACCAAATAGCCCATACTATTTGATGGTTTATTGTTTCTTCTTGTTCTTCTTTTGGGGATTTTTTTTTTCCATATTTGGCTTGGCGAGAATCTACCATTTGGTTTGTACTTTTTACATTAGGAACTTCACTTATTATCTGCTTTGGCATGGTGTATATGACTATGAATGTGAATTCCCTAGTTATGGTTGAAACTTGAGAATGGTATTATTATCCATTTCATTTAAGGGGCAGTGATTCAAATCTTTACCACTAGTACATTTATGCTTTACATATTGGAACCGCAAAGAAGCAGAGAAATTAAATGAAATATCCTCCTGAGGTGAATGATTTCAAATAGACAAATAGTGACAGAGGATGGTCGGCCTCTTTATGGTTAAACTGTCATTAATTATTGCCACATTTTGCATATATGGCAGCCAAGAGTTGTGTGCTGCTTAATGACCAATTCAACTTTTTGGAGTAATGTTATTTATCAACCGACTAGCAGCACCAACAACCAAAAACAATTACCACGATCTCAATAGAGGCCAATGGTTTTTCTGTTTCCTCATTACATTATCCCCTTGACAAACAAAATTTCCAGCTGGATACTAGAAAATGTTTTTTTTTAAGGCACTGAGTTTCACGGGGTAGGGGACCAAGAACAGACGGACAAGAACCACACTTCGGTGGCACTGACGAGTGAATTCTACCATAATTGAGCTTCGTTGTGCTCATCTCTACAGACATCTTCCATCTCCCCACTTGTTCTACCTACTAGGATCTATCTACACAGCTCATTGGTTATGGACTACGACGTACAGATTCCCCCACTACTTAATCTCATCTCACTGCATCAAGGCTGAGAAGTTGATAAAAAAATATATAAACGATATATTGATTCCAATAGGGTAGATCAGGTTCCAAACCCAATGGCAAAAACTAAAAACCACTGTACCGGAAGCTGAAGCTTCCTTTTGGAGAATACTTGAGCATTAGCTGAGTAAGTGGGTAAGCCGACATCAAGATGAATTGAGTTGTTTCCCTTCCTTTTTACACCACACAATCAACCCTTGAGTCACTATCACGAATTATCACATTGTTTAAACAGGCGAAAGAGGAACACAAATAAGACATGGGAAAGGAAAAGCAGAAAACCATACTGAATTTAGGAAAATTGCCCTTTTAACAAGCTGGGAATCAACTCACACGCAACTCCTTTCTTTTGTAAAACAGTTTTACTGTTCATAGACAACGACTTATCAGCCAAATGCTCCCAAAATTCAAGCACGAAAGAGATAGATCATTGATATAATAAAACAGTAGAATGAATCGTCTTTTAATTCTTTTGGCAGTATGAGGAAGCTACAGAAGGATGGACGGTCGCACAAGAAAGCAGTAAAAAGGTAACAACACTCATTTCTATCACAGCAAAGAGAACCAACCTCTTTCATCCATTTGACAACCCATTGGCGAATCGGGCATTTTGCAAACGATTAGAAAATGCCCGTCTCTTTCCTTCTATCGAAACAAGACAGTAACAACCGACTCGAACCTCTAGCGCACACACTAGTAATTATCCATACGTTGGCTTATTTGGAATTTGCCCTGTTTTGCAATGGAGATAAAGCCTCGTCCTGAAACTGGCTCTGCACTAAGTTGGAAATACAAGAAAAATGGAGCGAACTAGGTAGTGAATAAGTAATAGTAGTAATAGCTACGTGCACGTTTTCAAACCAAAACTAAGAAACTAGATATCCAAGTACAGACACAGCCACTACAAATTGTAACAAACATCAAACCTTCAATCTAACACACAACAATACCCAACTTAAAAGTCTCCCTAATGAAACATGAGATACAGAATAATGATGATGATGATAAATAAATTAACATAACAATCTGGAGAATTCAAAAACCTGGAAATTCAACCCCAGATTTTCTTCATTCCACAAGCGTACTCCACTGAACCGAACCATTCATTCCGAATCCGAATCCTTCGCCTCCTCGCTGCAGAACCAGACCATAAAGGTAGGTTTTTGGAGTCAGCAACTGAAGGAACGATGTCGATGTCGGCGGTTCAGCGGCGAGAATCGGAGGAAGCAGAGGACGGCTTATCGGACACGCCGTCGTGCTCCTCCTCACCCTGAATTCGTGCCGGCACGCGGAATCCCGAGAAGCCCCCGGGCGCAAATGCCGAAGAAGGAGATGATTGATACACCAACGCCGCAGCGGCCGCCGCAGGCGACAGATAGTGATGCCGATGATAATGATCGGCGGCGGCCACGAACGACGGCGCGTCAATCCACGCACGAACGGACGGGGTGTTACTGGACTGAAGGGGTCCCCTCTGAGAAAAATACTGGCCTTGACCATTACCATTACCATAGCCAAAAACCACCGCCGGCGACGCCACCGTCGCCGGCCCCGGCAAAGGCGAGGGAGCGTTAAGCACAAACCCTCCTCCACCTCCACCACCATGAGTATCATTATTAGCATTACCACTGTTGTTCCACGCTACCATGTTATCAAACCCGGCTCCAGCGAAAAGCACGGGCTCGTTTTGGTTATGGTGGAGCATAATCGGGTCCTGCAAGGACTGAAGCGAGAGACGCAAATCCTGGCTGCTCGTCCTCGAAAGCAAATCCGGTGGGTAGCTCTGGAACTGAATCAACGACGACGTCGTAATGGGGAAGAACGATCTTATCGTGTCGTTATCCAACGGAAGATAACTCGAGCCTCCTCCTCCTCCTCCTCCTCCTCCTGCTCCTCCTCCACCACCACCATCGTTCTCAAGGTTCTCGTTGAACTGGTTGAGAATTTCAGCATCAGGGTTTGTGTTGGCGTTTGCGGTTGAGTTTGGGTTATTAGGGTTTGTTTTGTCTGATTCGTCGTCGTTTAGGTAGTTTGTTGTTGGGAGGGTTGGTTTCCAGGGAGGGAGATGCGCGAGTTGATCGATGGCGGCCTTGGCCTTGTTGATGAGCCAGTCCACAGCCTTACTGGGCCGGTCGTAGCCCAACCGATCCTGCACGTCGTAGAATTGAATTGCGGTGTGGGCCGACAGCCTCACCCGCCGGTCACGCGGTCCTTTGGCGGTGCACACTTTGCTGTGACGGTCCTTCCGCCCCGTGGACCTCACAATGTGTCCCCCTTCAACTTCCACTATCTCCCCTCCTCCTCCTCCTCCTCCCCTCACCATCCCCTGTCTCCACGACGTCGTTCCTGCATGCTCCACCGAACCCGCGAAAGCCCGTTTCCGTTGCTGCTGCGCTTGCAAGTAACCCCGTTGTTGGTGCTCTTCCGTTGTTGTGGTTGTTTGAGGAAGATGGAGATTGGTTTGAGGATCCAGAGTCAGGCAGTTTTGTTGGTTTGGGGTTTGCAGGTTTTAACAGAGGATAGAGGTTTGGGTTAGTGAAAGGTGGAGAGTGGAGGCGTGCCATTCAATATTTTGAGTTCCATGCCAGAGTAGATAAGAGAGTGGGGGCTGGGAGAGAAAAGAAAGAGTGTTGTTGTGGGGTGGCCCTACTACTGGGACGATGGATGAGAGCAGAAGAGTTTTGTGTTATGGTGAGATTTCAGAATGAATGTTAAAGATGTAATCACTACTGTTCTTGTACTACATTACACATACCATGACACCACCACCCACCAACCCATCCAAAACTCATTCAATCACCCTCTCCTCTTCCTCCCTCTTTCTTCCACTTTTCACCCCCCCTTCTCTTTTTTATTTCTTTTTATATATATATATATATATATATTCACCATTTTTACTTCCTAGTCACAACTTCAAACCGTTGGTTACATTAACCCACTTCTCCATGCCCCCCCTTTCCACCTCTAATCCTCTACATCATCCTTTCCAAAGGGACACCCTCTCTCTCTCTCTCTCATCTGAAGGGCTCAATTTACTTCTTCTCCCAACCCACCCTTTTTTTCTCTTTCTGGGTTCAGGGTTACTGTTGTACATGGCATCTCAAGGGGCTTACTTTTTCTTTCTTTTTGGAACAACATTGTTTGTCTGCGTTTTTCCATGCTTGTCCTTTTCCCCCAACAAAACAACCAAATTACTTCCCCGCCCTAACTAACCAACATCTTTTTTCTTCTTTTTAAATTATTGCTTCTTACGCCTTTCCAGATTAATCTCTGCATCCTTTTTACATCATAATTTCCCTATTTTACTTCTTTTTTTTATAAGTCCAATACTTTCATTATATACACTTTTTTTTAATTTATTTTTAATATCTTTCAAAAATAGAATTGTTACAAAAAATACTACACACTCTTGTTATATAACATTATTCTCAGATAATATATGATGACGTCATCGCGGTCTTATCTTTTTACTACCATGATATTTTATTTTAAAAAATTTAGGTTAGAGATTAAAAATGTGTTTACTTACTTTATTAAAATATTAATATACTTTTATTATACTTATATTTAATATTTTCTTATGAGCATTAATTATTAATAAGACTATTCAGTTCAAGGAATAAATTATACTTAAAAATTGGTAATCTAACTACAATCCAACATTTTTAAGCCTAATATATGATATTTTAATAGGTTAAGGTTAGAATTGCTTATGAACTAAAATCTACTTATTTTCTGAGTATTATGATGTGAGAGTTACGTTGGTTAATAAAACTAGTTTGTTGAAACAATAAAAAAATTTAATTATAAAGTTTATCAAAATGTATTTGTTAGATGTATTAATAAGTATGATTTTTTATTATAAAAAAAAATATGAAAGTGTATAGAAGGTAAATAAAGTGTTAAATTTTGCTTTTAAAACTAAGTAGTAGGAACATTTCAACCACTAATGATGTTTATAATGTGTATTTAAGTGGAAAAAGCAAATTAAGGAATATGTGTAATGATTTAATATAATTTCATATATTTTATGAACATTTTTTGGGTTTTTTTAACATTTACTTGCTTTAACTACTGATGCTATAGATGTGGGAGCATCAGTTGCATCATGTGGGGTTTTGAGACTGACAGAAATTATTAGAATGTTATGAGTGGACATTGCTGTTATATAAGGCGTCTTCTCTTATTTTTTTTACTTTTTTGTGTGTATTAATGTGAATTAGTTGTGGATAATTATATAATATTTAAAATAATTACACTGATATTATGAAGTTGAAAATTAAATACTTTTTATTTAATTTTTAACCAAACAAAAACGACATATTTATATAACATAAGGTTGTTGAATTAGGAAAAAAAATATAATTCTTTAAAGTATAATTAACTTTAATTATAAAGTTGAATTTGTTTCATTTTATATGTTTTAATTATTTGTAATTTAAAAAATGATGTTTTAGGAATATTCTGATCTTAGGTGTTACTATTGAATAATATTATTAATATATTTCAAATTTTAACTGATAAGAGAACATGATAAATTGGCAAATAAAAAAAAAAGGCAACTGCTCTACTGTAAAATAACTTCCAACATTTTATGAAAATGCATTTTCCCATATCTTATAACAATATGAATAAAAAAATTAAAATATTACTTTATTAAAAAAAATTGTCATACCTAAAAATAAGTGAAGTAACACGTGTTCTCCTAAATATAATAAAGGGTAAACAAGTTATGAAGTTTCTTAACGAGTGATGGATCTATTTAATAAAATAAAATAAAACAATTTAATCTCTCGATATGTAAAAAAATACAAATAATGAAAAAAAGTTAATTATATGCCAAAAAATTGAAAAAACTTCACAAGAACAAAAATTTCTTTCTAAATTTTTCAAGAAAATGAAAATTAATTTTAAAAATATCACTCGGGAATTTTTATACTAAAATAAAAAATGATTATCAACCACTTTTAATTAAAAATTACTTGTATGATTTAATATAAATTGTAATTTTTCATCATTCTATATAAATAATATTTGAGAGACTAAATTTTTTAATTTTTATAGGATAAATTATAATATTTTATTTATATATGTATGGCACTTTTTTTTAAAACAAAACAGCAACCCATATTTTTCTTTTCTTCCTTATCTCCATTTCTCTCTCTTCAGGTTCTCTTCTCTCTCTTAATTTTCTCTCCCAATCTTCATCTATTTTAGAATCTAATCAGATCACGTTGTAGCTGGCGAGTTAAGGAACATTTTTACCCGATTAGATTTTCAAACAGAGTAAGTTCATTTTTTACTCTAAATATCCTTTGTTCTCTGTTTTTCCTTAGGATTTAGTCATCAATCTTGGTGGGGTCAGTTGAGAAGTTTAATCCTCTCAACTTATTCTATTATATACTAAATTTTTGTTCTG
>Ga0123342_1008888_pt1 | contig 12355 bp, 13 predicted proteins | sample Turbeawhitnodule_FD_89960 | JGI IMG/M metagenome (GOLD analysis project Ga0123342, IMG submission 89960) | Root nodule microbial communities of legume samples collected from Mexico - Turtle bean Mexico white nodule | ecosystem: Host-associated > Plants > Roots > Nodule | place: Mexico: Nepantla... | reverse complement strand
TCACAAACGTAACGCACTCATTAAAGCGTTTAATTAGAAAACGTAGCGCATTTAAGACGTTGAAACGCTTGGGAGCCATCATAGTACCTGAACGCTCGAAACGGAAACTGTATTGAATGACGTCAATTACCTAGCACCTGACTAAAGGGTGTTTCTATTCTGACCTGGCTGTCGTACACGTGGAGGGCCTCACGTGGAGGGCTTTGACCAACTCTGCCCGCAGCTCGGCTTCAAGCAGGTCAAAGGCCTTAACCTTGGCTTCAAGAAGCTTTTTGGTCTTAACCTCAAGTGCTTTCTTCGCCGCTCCCAGCTTCAGCTCTCGATCGACGCAGTGGTCTTCGAGTTTTTTCTGTTACGCCTTGGAAGCTTTAACGACGTCTTTGAGATTCGCGACCTGCACACGAAGAGGCACGACCTGCCCCAGAAGTTCGACATGGGCCTGCCCTGCTTCGTGTAGTCTCTTGCTGGCCTCCTCCTTAGCCTTCTGAGCCACCTTCAAGGAGTCCTTGTAGGCCTCCTCTTGGCGCTCCCAGCGGCGTTTCTCCTCCTTCAGGGAGGCACACTCCTTCTCTAGAGCTTGAAGGGCAGAAAGCTCACTAGCCTTGGCCCTGGCCTAATCGCGTCAAGAGTTGGCACAGGCCATGAAGGCACCAAGGTAGAAGTTCATACCCTCCTTCTTAGCCCCCTTGGATTGGCCCCCCAGAGACACCTTGTGAAGGTAACCCCTTAGCATTTCTTGGACTGGGTATGGAAGCTCTGGTGCAGGTGCGGCTTGAGCAGGTTCAGACTCGACCCCACCCTCCAAGGCCAGTTGTTGTGGAGATGAGGTGGCGCTTGGAGGGTGCTCCCTTAGTGAATCAGCACCGTGGTTGGAAGAGAAGGTGGAGGTGACGACCTTGGCGGTTCTCCTCCTCTTGAAGACTTGCCCTTCATTAGAGTCCTCTTCGTCGTCTGAAGGCAACACCACCACCCCTTTGCCTTTGTCCAGGGGGGCTGGTGTTGCGGTAGTCTCGGCCAAGGCAAGGGGAACGACCGCTATGGGAGGTGGGGAGTTTGGAGTGCGAGTTGCAGAGGGAAGAGTTTGTGGAGGTGTTTTATGAGATGGGTTTTGGAGGCAAGAGGTTAGGGAGGTGGGAGCAGGTTCGGAGGTTGGGTGTGTGGAGTCCCCAGCTCCTTTGGACGTAGCTTCGCCCTTGGTTTTCAAAGCTTGGGCGAGCCTCAGTCTTTTGTTCCTATCCATTTTAGAATCTGCACCAAAAAAGCAAACAGAGCAAAGGTTAAGCACGAGCCAAGTTAAAGCATGAGGAAACAGATAATTCACATACAAGCAAGAATGAAAAAGAAGTAGAAGCAGAAAGCAAACAATTAAATGGGAATGGTTCTCATACTTATGTATTTGGTGAGGGCCTCAGCATCGTATTCACGAGCTATCAGCGCAGAGGTATCGAGGACCCCCACGCTAGCCAGAATCTGACAAACCTCTCGATCAATCGAGGGCAACTCATCTAAGGTCTTAGGCTTGGTCAACTTTACTTCCTGCACCCAGTATAGGGGGAAGCCATCTAGCACAGAGTGGTCGTGCTCAGTGCAGCACACCCTGAAGAACTTTCCCCTCCAGCCTTTGTAGGATTGCTGGAATAGAGAGAGGAGGACTCTTCCAGCAATACCGTTGAAGCTCACCCATAGGTTTTTCCCTTGCTTCTTCACCTCAAAAAAGTGGAGGAAGATGTCCATGGAGGGGGCTGGCCAAAGTACCCGCAAAGGATTCCAAACGCCTTGACGAAGGCCCAACTATTAGGGTGTAGTTGGGCAGGGGCGACGTTTATCTCGGTCAAGAGCTCCCTCTCGAACCCATAGAAGGGCAAACGCATCCCAATGCGTTTGAACACCATTTGGTAAAAGAAGAAGAAGGGCACCCCATTGTTTGACCTATCGTCTACGCAGACAAGCTCGCCTGGAGTGCAAGGTTGCACAGAGATGTACGCGTCATGCCTCCTAGCGAAGGCGTTGTGCTGGTAAACGCTTGGGTCGCCAACGTGGTCCTTCCAATCCTTCATGGAGGTTAAGCTTGAGCACTTAGAGAGCAACTCGTCAGGGGCCCAAGGGTATAGGGCTCTGTAGTTGACCCTGGGAGGTGGAGGGTTGGCAGTCGTTTTAGTACGCGCCATGGAGAAAAGATGAAGAATGAAGAAGAGAAAGGGTTTAGCAAATGAGGGTTAAGGTGAAAAAGGGGAAGAAACCCTAGGAAAAACCCTACCCACGCGAGAGATTGAGAAGAGAGGGAACGAAGAAATGAAGAAGAAAAAGTGCGAATGCAAGGAAAATAAACAGGCCCAAGCAGTTATTTCAATAGAAAAAGCCAAGAGGAAGAGCCATCAAAGGAGAAAAATCGTACCTTTGAACGATCGGGTTGATGAAGGTCTGAGGTGTGAAGAGAGAACGTAGAGAAAGCTTCGAGAAGATGAACAGTGTTGAGGAATGCGAAAAGTGATGAAACGGTAACTGGGAGCGCGCGTTTTTGAAAGATATAACGTAAACTTGATGAGCGCGAGAGGCGTTAAGTGTTGGCCGTGCGATTGGGCCACGTGTCAAGAGATTAAAGCGTGACTTAAGGTTTCACATCACCAGCGCAGAGAGTGTCACGTCACCAGCTCAGAGAATGTCACGTCATCAGAGCGCCACGTGGATGGTAGGGCGAGGCCTTAGTCTTAGTCTTTTCACTGAAAACAGTTGTCAGCTCAAGACTAGGGGGCTTATGTACCGACCCGTCCCCGGGCGTTGACCAGAGTCAAAGTCAAACATATGGTGGGACCCACCGAGGGGGCCCCAAGGAGGAAAGTCAGCATGTTGACCACTTTGGGCGTCGCTAGGCGTGGGCGTCGCCAAGCATGGGCGTCGCCAGGTATGGGCGTCGCCAGGTTTGGGCGTCGACAGGTTGGAGCGTCTTCCATCCTAAAGGCACAACCTGTTATTCTAAGGGTATGTTTCGGCTCAGATGGTGACACCCTCTGATACCCACGGGTAGGGAAGACCGTGGAGGGGGCGTCCCAGCAAGAGACCACGGTATGGACGAGGAGGCCTCGGGCCCCGGTACCTCAGAACAGTAACAAGGGAAAGAGAAAGGTGGCTCCAAGGCCATATCCCAAGTACCAGTAGGGAGTAACTTGACTCATGAAGTACCCACGCCACCTCTGGAGAATCCCTGGGATAGATACGACCCGGGAGAAGGCCACGCCCAGGGGTAATCCATGTGCATGGTACGAGAGGAAGGCTGATACACTCCCAGGGCAAGTGACTAGAGGCTGGGGTGCATGAGTTGGCACCCAGGTAGTCACCCCTTGTGCCAGATGCACTTCGAGGAAGGAAGACTTACACGTTGGAATTTCCCTAAGTTAGGTTACAGCGTCGTAAGGCCTTCCATGTGGAGTTGCGATTAAGTCAGAAAGGCCACGTGGCAGTAAGCAATGAAACCCAAGGTATATAAGCTTCTCTGAAATCTTAGTAAGGAACGTTTTACACAATTTACACACACTCTAATCATTTTGCTCGCTTACTCACTGTACGCACGAGTGATTGGAGAGAGAGAGAGAAGTTAGTTACAATTCAGTTACGCGTTGTACCGTCCCGTCCCCGGGCATTAACCCAAGTCAAAGTCATAGTCAAAGTCAAACATATGGTGGGACCCATCCAGGGAGCCCAGGGAGGAAAGTCAACAGGTGGACCTCTTAAGGCGTCGCCAGGATGAGGCGTCGCCAGGTGTAGGTGTCGTCAGGTTAAGGCGTCGCCAAGATAAGGGGTCGCCAGGATCAGACGTCGCCAGGTTGAGGCGTCGCCAGGTTAAGGCATCGACGGTGTCACCCCCCGATACCCACGGGTAGGAAAGACCGTGAAGGGGTCGACACCATGAGAAGCCTCAGTACCTCAGAGCAGTAAGCGACATGTGGCTTCAAGGCCATAGTCCTAGTACCAGTAGAGGAGTAACCTGACTTGTGAAGTACCCACGCCACCTCTGGGAGACCCCTGGGACAGATACGACTTCAAATGCTTTAAAGCACTTTAAACGCTTTAAATGCTTTGAACGTTTTAAACGCGTTAAACGTTTTTAAACGCCTTAAATGCGCTTTAAGACGCTTTAACTGCACTTTAAGACGTTTTGAATGCTTTAGACATTTAAAGGAGGCCTTGGACCTTTGAGACGGGGGGATCGAGTTTCAGTTTACACACAGACCCTAGTTGCTTGCTCGCGAACCCACTGTACGCACCGGCAATTAGGGAGAAATAGTGACTCAGTTATTTGACCACCTTCAGAGCATCCATTTACGGTGCTCCGATACGGAGGTGTGTCACCTTTGATATTTCTCGCTTGCTGACTTGATCGTCGGAGTGCAAACGGCCGCGAGGGCGCCCCTTTATTCACTTCTTTTCAGGTGCTCACAACGGGAAAAGAAGGGAATCTGAAGTTGAAGACGAAGGTGTCCTAGCTCGCGAGTAGAAGCCACGCACGAAGACTTTCCCGGTCAGCCGGCGAGAACACGCGCCTTCAGAGCATTCAGTTACGGTGCTCCGATACAAAGGTGTTTGGTGTTTTCTGCTTGCTGACTTGATCGTCGGAGTGCAATCGGCCGCGATGGCGCCCTTTGTTCTCTCTGTTTCAGGTACTCACGATGAAGTAGGATGAAGATCTGGAACCAAGACGAAGGTGTCCTTGTTACGTGAGTCGCAGCTACGCACGAAGAACTTTTCGGTCAACCGGCAGGAACAGAAAGGATGACTGAAGCCAATCAGGCGATGTTGCTGCTATCTCTGCAGAGAGAGATGGCCGAGATGAAGAGGAGGACAGAAGATGTTGTCCAAAAGAACGAACAAGAGATGCAGGCTCTCCGAAGAGAGAATGAAGAGATGAAGAAGAAGCTGATGGAGGGAGGACCTTCTGCTAGACCGACCAATGTTCTTGGCAGGTCCTACACCTCCCCTCCCAACCTGAGACTGGTGGAAGAGACAAGAGACAAGGTCCCCACCCATGAGATGGATGGTGAATTCTGTCTCAACAAGTCGGCCAGGACGACTGCCACCATGGACTCGACCCTCCGACACCCTTTCACCAATGCCATTATCGAAGCTCCACTGCCGGATAAGTGGAAAGGTTTCAACAAAGACCAATATGATAGGTCTACTGACCCGGACGAGCATATGGATGCCTACACTACCCACATGAGTCTCTACACCTCAGACGATGAAGTGTTGTGTCGAGTGTTTCCTACATCGCTAAAGGGAGCAGCCCTTGGCTGGTTTACCAAGCTACCACCCAATTTCATTGATAGCTTCGCCACACTTGTTGTGAAGTTTGAGACTCAATTTGCCACCAGCATGCCACACCACATTACCTCCATCGCCCTCATGTAGCTGGAAGAACTCAGGGAGTTTCGCAACCAGACCCTTGTCGAGGCCAACGGAGAGAAGAGCAAGGATGAGAAGGACTGCCAAGGCTGATCAGGCCAACGGGGCGACTGGCCTAGAGATAATCGAGACCGAGGTAGTCGGTTCTCAAGATACACGCCCCTGACAACCGAGAGGGGAAGAATACTGGACGAGGCACTCAACGCCGAGTTGATCCCTCCTCCCAGGAAGATGGCCAGCCCAAACAATGCCAACCGAAGGAAGCAGTGTAGATATCATCAGAACAGCGGGCACTCCACTGAGGAATGTCAGGCTTTGAAGGACAAGATTGAAGAGCACATTCAAGCCGCACACCTACGTCGTTTCGTCATAAACGATCGAGACGCAGGGCGCTCGCCTCGTAGAGAAGAGCCCTCTAAGAGAAGAAGATCGCCTCCACGAACCCGAGATGATCGAGACCGCCGGTCTCGGAGAGATGACCTTCCTCACAGGGATGACTCTCCCCGGGAGGCCAAAAGAAGAGGAAACTAAGAGGTTATCAACACCATAGTCGGTGGCTTTGCTGGTGGAGGAAGTACAAACAGCGCCCGAAAGAAGCACCTTCGGGCAGTCCACCAGGTGAATGCAGTGACATTTCGACCGAGGATGCCACTCATCACCTTCATAGAAGACGACTTTAAAGGCGTGGACTATCAACAGGACAATCTCATGGTGATATCAGTCGATATAGACCAATTTATCATCAGAAAAAACTATTGTGGATCAAGGAAGCTCAATAAACATCCTCTACTAGAAAACATTCAAAGCCATGAGAATACCCGAGGCAGAGATGGTGCCTTACGAAAACCACGTGGCCGATTTCTCGGGCGAGAGGGTGGGAACCAAGGGTTACATCGAGCTCTACACCACCTTCGGTCAAGAGAAACACTGCAAAACGATAAGGATCTGGTATCTGGTTATTGATGCCAGCCAGCTGATGGCGATCGTATCAACACCCCACCTTGCAATGAAATTCCCTTCACCAACAGGGGATATTCTCACGGTCCATGTCGACCAGAAGGAGGCAAGAAAATGCTATACCGAAAGCCTTAGAGTGGAGCCCTTGAGGAGTGATCCCTCTCCCAAGAGAAAATCCTCTCGGAAGGACCGCTCATCTCGAGAGGCCCGGCCGATGTCAGTAAAGCCAACCGTTGCGTTGGTAGACTTAGACCCCCGGGCGACCGAGGACAGGTTGGAGGCCAAAGAAGAGCTGAGGCGAGTACCGCTTCTAGACGAATAACGCAGTATCGCTGTGGGAACAGCCATGGCAGCAGTCGAGGCCAAGATAATGCATGCCACGCTAAAGAAGAATGTAGATCTATTTGCGTGGACACCATCCGACATGCCGGACATAAGCCTGGACATCATCACTCAAAAGTTATCAGTGTTTAAGGAAGCATGGTCGATTGCCTAGAAGAAGAGGGATTACGATGATGAGAAGCGCCTAACAGCAAAAGCAAAAGCCTAGAAGCTCCTGTCGGCTGGGTGGACACTCTATGTGGATGGCTCGTCCAACAAGACAGCCTATGGAGCAGGAGTCGTCTTGGAAGGATCGGGCGATCTCCTCCTGGATCAAGCACTCCAGTTTGGATTCAAGGCGACCAACAACCAGGCCGAGTATGAGGTCTTGCTCGTTGGGCTAAACCTGGCCTACGACATGGGAGCACGCGAGGTCGTGTGAAAAAGCGAATCCCAGGTTATGGTCGGCCAAATCAAGGGAGAGTTTGAAGTGAAGGAACCCCTACTACAACGCTACTACCATGCTGCCCGAAACAGCATCACCCGGTTCCACAAGGCACCTATGGAGCACATATCGAAGCAGGAGAACAAAAGGGTCGATGCCTTGTCTAGGCTATCGGTCACAAAGAAGAGGAGGCACTAACAATCAGTCATACAGATATGGCTAAGACACCCTAGTGTGCCAGAAATCGAATGTCTTGCAATTGCCGAGACTAAAGCGGACAACTGGATGACCCCTATAATCCAATACATTGAGGACGACACATGTAAGCCAAAAGAAGAAAAAGAAATAAAGCAACAATGTGCTCGGTACACTATGATAAACGAAGATTTATACCGAAGAGGCTACTCGACCCCCTTGCTGAAGTGCATCACCATCGAGCAGGTCGAGTATGTTCTGACCGAGATACACCAAGGAGTCTGCGGAAACCATTTGGGGGCACAAACAATGGCCTCTAAGGTCCTGAGAGCAAACTATTATTGGTCGACCGTCCAGGGAGACTGTGCTGAATACATGAAAAATTGTACCAAATGACAGGAGTTCAACCCCCTCCATCATACTAGACCATAAATGCTGCACAATCTCATCTCCCCATGGTCGTTCGCCATATGAGGGATGGACATCATCGACCCCTTCGCGCCAGGAAAAGGGTAGACCAAGTTCCTCCTAGTTGGAGTCGACTATTTTACAAAATGGATCAAGGTCGAGCCACTCGCGTCCATCTCGGCCAAAAACATTCAAAACTTTGTCTAGCGGAGCATCGTGTGTCTATTTGGCGTTCCGAACACGATAATAACTGACAATGGTTGATAATTTATTGACCAAGGGCTGCAAACCTTCTACGCCAACCTCGACATCATGTCAATCACCACCTCGGTTGAGCACCCACAAACCAACGAGCAGGCCGAGGCCGCAAACAAGGTCATATTGAACGAGTTTTAGAAGCGACTAGGCAAGGCAAAAGACCGATGGACAGAGGAGCTGATAGAGGTACTATGGGCGTACTGATGCACCCCCTAGACAACCACACAAAAAATACCATACAGCTTGACATACGGGACCGAGGCGATGATCCCGGTCGAGGTGGGCGAGCCCACCTAACGAAGGCAAATGTTCGACCTCACCCTAAACGAAGAAAGCCTAGCGGTTAACCTCGACTTGGTAAGTGACCTTCGAGACAAAAGCAAGACCCGAGAGACCGCATGCAAGCTTCGGGCATCAAGGCGTTACAACATGAAAGTCCGACCGAGGACTTTTCAGAAGGGAGACCTCGTCTGGAAGATGCGCAGCGATGCAAGAAGAAATGAAGGGAAGTTCTCGTCCAACTGGGAAGGACCATTCCGAGTCCGAAAAGTCGCAAAGGGGGGAGCTTATCACTTAGAATGGCTTCCGGGAAAAATTGTGCCAAGGACGTGGAATGCCACGCACCTTAAGTTTTATTACAGCTGAAAGAAATAAAATCATGCACTTTTTCCCTTTACCAGGGAAGTTTTAACGAGGCGTTTTTCTTAAAGTACTAGCAATGGTCTCCTTCAAAGCCTCGGTTCGGTCTGGATGAAGCCTTAACCGGCATACCCTGCCGACACCGCTTAGCTAGGTTTGGTATGGATGTAGCCCTAACCGGCATACCCTGCCAACACCTCTCACTCTGTTCGGTCTGGATGAAGCCTTAACTAGCATACTTTACCGATATTGCTCAACTAGGTTTGGTCTGGACGTAGCCCCAACCGGCATACCCTGCCAACATCTCTCACTCAGTTCGGTCTGGATGAAGCCTTAACTGGCATACGCTGTCGATACCGCTCAACTAGGTTTGGTTTGGACGTAGCCCTAACCAGCATACCCTGCCAACACCTCTCACTTGGTTCGGTCTGGATGAAGCCTTAACCGACATACCCTGCCGATACCACTCAACTAGCTGGACGTAGGCCTAATCGGCATACCCTGCCAACACCTCTCACTCGGTTCGGTCTGGATGGAGCCTTAACCAACATACCCTGCCGAAACCACTCAATTTGGTTTGGTCTGGACGTAGCCTTAACCGGCATACCCTGCCAAGACTGATCAGCACACCCAACTCGACACAAATAAACTTAAAATCAAATTATTGATTAACAAGAGGTTGATCGCCCATTCAACTTGTTCAATTAAACATTCACATGGAAGGTCGATCACCCATTTAACTTGTTCGATTAAACATTCACATTAAAAGGTTGATCGTCAATTCAACCTGTTCAATTAAAGACTCACATTCAAGGTCGATCGCCCATTCAAATAAAGAACAACATTTTAACTTGTGAAAATTTTGCTTAAATTCATTTAGACCGAATGTGCAATGTAAAAGAAAAGGTTCATATATTAATAGCAAAAGGGGAGACCACACCACGGCCTTAGAGGAGAGAGATTAAAAAAGCAAAAAGGCCACAACCCGGCCGAAGGCGAAACTAATCTTCATTGTCTTCATCAACTTCGTGGTTAAGATCGAAGGTACCAGAGGCCGACGACCCCCCATAAAGTACATGGGCCTGGCGGACAGCTCAGAGGAAACTTTGCTTCAGCAACTCCTCGGTCTAGTCGAAGTTGCGACCCAGCTCTGCCTAGACCTCGTCCCTAGCAGCTTGTAGGGTGGCCAGCTCGATCGCCGAGGATAAAAGCTTCTCGTCTCTCTCCTCGACCATCTTCTTCAGCTGGGTGTTCTCAGCCACCACCCTCGCTTAGAAGCCTCCTGCTGAGCCTTCTCCTTCTCGACCACCTCCGAGTCTAGCCTCTTCGAGAGGTCGGAGTTAGCAGGCAAAGACCGTTTCAGATGACCGGACGCCTCGATCAACTCATGATCCAACCGAGATATCTACTCGACATGGCGGTCTCGTTCTTGAGATCCCAGCTGGATCATGACCACCGAGCGGCACAACATTTCCAAGCCGCCCCTCAACAAGTTCGATGAGGGGACGACTCGGATGACCTCCCGGGTGGCTTCGGGAAGCGCCAGGCACACCCCCCCGAGTGAACTGTACGTCACCCCCAGAAGGGCCAAGGGCAACATCGAGGCCTCCATTGTACCCTCAGTCTCGGGAGGATCAACCGCTTTCGTCGCACGTTTGGGTGAGAGCGAGTCCACCTCGACCATGTCCCGATGAGGAGGAGGTGTCAACAGGGAGCCAGGGGAGCGGGTGGTGGTAGCAATGTTACCACCCTCCCTTGACCTCTTCTTGGACTTGCTGGAAGGGCCGGTTAAGCCCTTGTCAGCACGGGCACCCGAGCCCTTTGTCGTGTCCAGTGCGTCAATGTTGTGACGCCCCTTTCTCTCGGCCGCCCGTTTTCTATAAGCGTCCAACACGTCAGCACCAGCGGGCGATTCTTGTGCCATGATTTCTACAAAAAAGAACAAGTGTTAGAAGGCGAAACATAAGACCGACCAATAGCAGAAGTAAAGACTCATACCCTTAACGGCCGCCCATCGCGTCGACTCAGTATAAGCACCGATCAGCTTCCTGGTGGGAAGCTTCCTCGGGAGTGCATTGAAGATATGTCATTGGCACTCCCCATCAGCCTCTACAACTCCTTAAAATCGCGAGATTTGCTAGTCCAATAAAGAGGAAACCTCGACCGACCGTTATCCTCGAAGTAAAAGGTCGTTGCCTCCTACCGAATGACAACCTTAACAAACCTCTCTTTGAATCTTTTATAAGAGACAGCGAAGGACGTCCATGGTGAACTCGTCAAAAGGAAGAGAAACATGTAAGTTTGAAAAAAGACATGTATACATGTAAAAGAAGGGGGATCGGTGCCTGGTCTCCCCAAACAAACGCTCTCGGTGGACGAGCAAGGCACAGCACTAAAGAAGCTAGAATGCCCGCTCTCCTTTAAAACCGGGCACTTATCCAAAAACTTGGATACAAAAGCCTCGGTCTTATAGAAAGACGAGATCCTAACCACCTTAGGGTCTACCCAGGTAAGATCCACCAAGGGAACACCTTGTAGGGGAGAGCCCGACTGGTCAACAGCATTGGCCGAGTCATCCCCCCTAACAACCTCTACCTGGAGTGGCACATCGGCCACCCCGACCGACAACGAGTCGGTTGTAGAGGACCCAGAAGAAGACGAAGAAGAAAGAGTAAGAAGAGGAAGGACGGGTGAGAGAAGGAGAAAGGGGATCAGAAGAATATATGGGTTGAGACAAGGTTGACATAACTAACCTTAAACAAAGCCGAAGACTGAGGCAAAGTAGAAGGGTGAGAGAGCACTCGGTTATCAGAACAAGGGCAAGAGATCACTCGGCTATCAAAACACTCAAACAAAGAAGTAGCACAGTATCTCGACACTATTGACCCCTATTTATAGGACTCAAGGACCTCGGAATATGAAACGTCGAAATGATCTCAACCGTTAGATCTCTCAGATCCCACGGTCCACAACGCTTCGCGCCCAAAAAACCCCTCATTAATGCAGGTCATGTCACGCCGCCTGAGGTCACGTCATACCTCGGGAAGTCCAACAGTCGCATGCCTAAAGGGAACCAACTGACACCCATCATCAAAGACTCAGCGGATACATCTATCCTCGAGCCTAGGGGGCAAGTCTACTGGTATGGACCGACTGGTCACTACCATTACTCAGTCTGGACTAACTGAGTTGACCGAGACCCCCATGGACGGCCAGGCCAACCGACACACTTCACCATTAACGCTCAAACCAAGGTCGGTGAAGCTAAACTACCATTAAGAATTAGGTAATACAACCATAAGTGTGATCCATTCCACTAATCAGACCTAATAAGGTAAGCTCATTAAAATAATATAAATAGCGCACATTCCAAGAAGAAAGGCATGTCATTATTACTGTACACACCCGAGTGCCAAGTACTCTCTTTACTGACTTGAGCGTTGGAGTGCCTTCTGTAGGTACTTCCCCCATTTGGCATTCACCCGAGATAGAGAGGCGAAGGAGTAGTGCGAAGACCAGGAGGATCACAGTAAAGCATTAACAACCTTCCTGAAAGAAGAAAGAAGACGAAGCCTTCAATAGTTCTCTAGGTCTCATCTCCCTAACAGGAACTGTACCGCCCTGGTAGTCGGGTGTGATGACGTGGCATCCTGCTACAGTATAGGCGTGTTGACAAGGCGCCAGGTTGGCAGAAGGGAAGGAAGTCGGGGGGGTTCGTGTAGTCGCCAGTTGTTA
>Ga0123342_1008887_pt1 | contig 12361 bp, 2 predicted proteins | sample Turbeawhitnodule_FD_89960 | JGI IMG/M metagenome (GOLD analysis project Ga0123342, IMG submission 89960) | Root nodule microbial communities of legume samples collected from Mexico - Turtle bean Mexico white nodule | ecosystem: Host-associated > Plants > Roots > Nodule | place: Mexico: Nepantla... | reverse complement strand
TACCATCAAATAACAACTCATACATTATCCCAAATGTATGACATCAATTTCATACAATTTTCATCATTCATATATAATACATATCATTCAATCAGAACATTTTAAAAATTTATACCATTCAAGGACTTTTCCAACATCAAAACAATATTTAATTTTCAAACTATCAAAATATAACATTTATAAAGTTTAAATAATATATAAACAAACACAAAATATATAAACAAATAACATTCCTGCAAGAGAAATTGAATATTGGGACCACGTCCCTTCTGCATTCAGAGCTTCTATCCCAGGGTGCTATTAAAAATTAAATTTAGCTTCTCTTACCTTAATTGTTTGTTTTCCAAGCAACTTCTAGAATTTTATTCCCCACCGTCTGGATAAGCTTCAAGATTTACGGGCCTAATGCAAGTTATTCAAACAGAACAGAAATTCAGTATATAATAGAATAAGTTGAAAGGGTTAAACTTCTCAACTGACTCCACCAAGATTGATGACTAAATCCCAATGAAAAACATATAACAAAGGATATTTAGAGTAAAAATGAACTTACTCGGTTTGAAAATCTGATCGGGTAGAAATGTTCCTTAACTCCTAAGTTACAATATGGTATGATCAGATTCTAAAATAGATGAGGTATGGAGTGGGAAATTAAGAGAAAAGATAGAAGAGAGAGATGGAGGGAGAAAGAAGAAAGAAAAAGAATGGTGCGTGACTGTGGGGGCAAGGGTTCTGCTTCTTTATCCTTTTTTTTTACGCTGTTACACATAATGCTAAAAAATCAATGAAAAAGTTATGTTAATATTCTTATTTACTAAATTGTATAAGTATTTGAGTTCCTCAAATTTATTATATTTTTCTTTTAAAGATATCAAGATCTTTAATATAGTGGTAGTTGTCAAGTGAAAGTAAAAACTTAATGTGTAAGAAGAAAGACTTTAAAATGACGTCTTGAAGTCAAAATATGAATTTCAGAAAACACCATATACTAGTGTTTATATAAAATAAGAATATTGATGGTGGAAGGATTTGCATGACCCGTGTGGTGGTGGACAAAGAATGAAATTAGTTTGATACAAATGTGCAATCACAAGTAGGTTCAAAGAATAAGATACTATTTTGGAAAAATAAATGGATAGGAGAGACATTGCTCGTAGAAAAGTTCATACATGAACTTGGACAACAAGAAATGAACAATAGGAAAGTTTGGGAGGTGGAAGGAAGGTAGGTGGAAATGAAGTTTAAGTTGTAGGAGTGACTCATTTCAGTGGAAAAAGTCGTACAAATATTCATACAAGACATAACATAGAATAACCCTACATTGATACATGAAAATGTGTTATGTTAATACATTATTATTATTATTTTAAAAAGCTTTCATGTTAGGCATTACTATGCTACTTGACATCTCAGCTAGACTGACACATCAAGTAACAAGAATCATTTGTCATGATATGAAAAAAATATTATTAAAAAAAAAAGAAAAAAAATACAAAAATATGAGGGACTAGACCAAAACTCATATGTTAACAAAAACGATACATAGGTAGACTATACCTATTAATAAAGAATTCTAATAACAAACTAGATGGAAGCCTATTATACCAATGAAAGGATTCTCTATGAATAAATCCTAAATTAGCCAACTTATCAGCACACGCAATCGCTTCACGAAAAATATGAGTAACCCTAAACCTGATTTTTTCACAATAATTAAGACAAGTATTTCATCGATTACGAAGTACTAAAGGAACATTTTTCCTAGCAGTAAATGCAGCACAAACCAAGGTAGAGTCACATTCCAGTCAAACATTAGTAAGACCCAACTTTTGAGCTTCCTCCAAAGCATATATAACTCCATAAAATTCAACAACCAAAGCTGTCTAAACGTATTATTATTATTATTAAAATAATAATAATATTGTTGTTTAGACTCTCCTTTTGTTGTTATTAAAATAACATATTTATCACTATTTTCCCTCTGTTCTATCATATATGTACTCGTACTATACATGCTCATTTTAGGTTTTGAGTCTCACACTCCGGAACAATTCAAAATGTTTTTCCATAGCACATTTTATTTTTGTTAATACTTTAGAAAATATTTTCTAAGACATTATTTTCGTTTTTACATTCAATTGAGTGTTCGAAGATAAACTTTCCAAAATAATACATTAGGTTTATCAAATGTAGTTATAAAGTTAAAAAGCAAAGAAATAACCAAATGTTAGCGGAAAGGGGACTACATATAGCAGGAGCCCAATATCTATAATTTTAACTCTTCTTGAAGTCTAATAGTTTTCCTTAAAGCTTAACCTTACCCCAAATCCTATATGGCAGTTTCTTCCTGCACCCCCTACAAGATTGTGCAAAGACAAAACTGTCCCTATATAAAATTGTATATTTATTTTTTGCATTCCAGATTATAAAATCCGATAAATTTTTGGATTGACGCTTCCGAAATTTTTTTGGATTGGCACGTCCTGTAATCTTCTAGATTGGTGCTTCCGGTAGTACATACAGTGTTAATCTAAAATAAAAAAATGCAAAACATCCATAATTGAAAAAACCATTCCAGATCCGTCATTCTGTAATTCAAAATATGTATTTCTGATTCAGTCCATAATTGAAAAAAATCATTCCGAATCCACCAATCCGTAATAAAAATTAGACTTCCAGATTCAACAATCCAGAAATCAATAATTTATGCAAACTTTGCTTCTGGAACACCCCCTCATCCAGAAAGAAACATGATTCACTTCCAGATTGATGAACCCGTAACACTCCCAGATCCTGAATTCAAATAACAGGTGGAGGTCATTTTTTAGATTTACAAAATTGTGGGTGCAGGAAGAAAAATGTTGGGTGCAGGAAGAAACTGCCATCCAATATAAGCTGAAGCCCAATATTTCTTCTTCAATAGAAGACCAATTTGTATACTTTATTATGGTTATATCTTTTCTTAATAAATATTATAGATGATATATTAATTTTGCGAAGTTCTTCACTCACCATGTCACTTTTAACTTGCATCCTATCATCTTTCAAATTTTCCAAAATTAATCTCTATTTTGGATTTGAAAATCCAGAATTCAAATAATACATTCTAGGAAAGAAAATCCAAAACACAAAATTTGAAAATGCATCCAGAAATCCAAATCCAGAACACAAAATCTGAAAATACATTCCAAAAAAAAAAATCTGGAATTCAAAAATGTGTTCTAAAAATCCAAATCTAAAACATCTGACAATACATTTCAGGAAAGAATTTCCATAATTAAAAAATGTGCTCCAGAAATCCAAATCTGAAACACAAAAAATCTGAAAATGCATTTCAGAAAAGAATTTTTAAAATTCAAAAAATATGTTTTAGAAATTCGAATCTGGAAATGTATTTTAATGTTAGATTGGATGTAGTTAAAATTGACATTGAAATTTATATGATTTAGGTAGAATTTGCTATTAATTTTTTACTTGGAACCGAGTGCAAATTCAAGTATCCACTCATCTTCTTGAGATAAGATAAATATGACTGTTTGGAAAACATCTTTTATCAATAAACTTTTTCATTTTTCTAATTTTCCTTTAAAAGAACTTTATAAACATCCTTATTTCCTATATTTATGATCTTCTCATTTTATAGGAATCAAATATAAACTTATATATATATATATAAGATTATCTGTTTGTATTGTTTTTTTTTATTTTAATTGAAAAAATATAGTTTAGACTTAAAGGAAAAAATTTAACTTAAAAGAAATTGAGTGTACATGCTATGACGTGAATTAAAAAACAAAATTGAATATGAAAATATTGAAATTAATTCAAAGTAATGTTTAAGAATTTGAAGTGTTAACATAAAAAGATTATATTTTTTTAACATCAGAATTTAATTCCTTTCAAAATAGGATCCGATTTTTTATTAGTAAATTTTTTTTTAAGTATTTAACCCCTTTAAATGTAAACAAAACTATTTGGATTGTAAGATCTTCATCACTATGATTGCCATTTTCTTCCTTTTCAAAAGTAATTTCCATTACAAAATGGTCTTCCTTTTTTTCTGTATAAAAACTATGTTATCTCTTAAATAATCCATATTTTTATATTATTTTTGTGATAAAAAAAATTATGAAATATAGATAGAAGTTTCTGGTTTTGTTGGGTGAAATTTCCTTGCAGTTTCAGACCGACCAGTGCACACATGGTATGAACTTGGAACCCCAAATGATTGTGTCTTTTGTAGTATTAATGAGAGAAGCAAGAAATGATTTTTATCCATAAGATGAGTTCCCTAAAATAGATTATTTGATCATAGAGAGATGTGAAAGAAATAGTAAAATATAATTTATGATGATAAAAATGGTAAGTATATAAAGAAGCCACGTAATTGGTCCTCCACCCCAAAGTTGTAGGAGACAACAAGGTCCACGCCATTAACTCATGCATTCTCTTTCCTACATCCTTGCGTCACCAACTCATGGCCAACACGAGCACAGGCACAGAACTCCCATGTGTAAACCAATCTTGTTGGAGCCTCCATGGATAACAACATCATCTAAACAATCAAACATATATAAACACTTTTACAAAATTTCTCATCCAGATATCTTAGTTTTCAGAAATTCAAATGTTTTATAAATATATAAATGGAGGTAATTCTTAATTTATAAACTAATTTTATAAAATTGAGTTATACTTAAAAGTAATTATGGTATTATACCGGTAAGGATCGAACGGTCAAGACTATGTCTCGGCTTCCATGACTAGGTCGATGGAAGGATCCATGCCCGTGTGGGCTGACTGACATCTTCGGTCTAATTACGCTCAATCAAGGTCAGTGAAATTAATTTGTCATTAAGAACTAGGTAATACACCTCTAAGCACGATCCACCTCACTAATCCGGCCCAATAAGGTAGATTCATTAAAATAATATAAATAACACGCATTCCAAGAATCAGGTATCCCTATTCAGAATTCACTAGAAAACCGAGTGATTGAGCTGAGACGGGAAGGAGTAGCGAAAAGTTTGGAGAAGGAAGCTGAAGCACAAAACGATCGTTCGACAAGAAGGAAGAAGATGAGTCTCTCAATAGTTCTCTAGGTCTCATCTCCCTAACGAGAACATGTATTATAATCATTTAAAATTTATAATAATAATTTATTGAACTTATAAAGTCACTCATTATAATACTATCTATAAATATATAGTCTTAGTTTTAAAGAATCTCAAAATAAAAATTAAAAAAGTGTATTAAAAATCCTATCTCTCCTATAAATAATAAAAGATTCTATTTATATCGAGGGTTAGTAATAACTTAGAGTTTGTGTGAACCAGAGCATGAATGGTGGCTTGTTATGTTTAGTTTTTGTCAAAACATTAATGTTAGTTTTATGAACAATTATTGGGGAGCTCAAAGTTAGCCAGCCAACCGGTTTACATGGGTGGATTTATTATGAATGCAACTAAGAACGAATCAACTTAATTTCACTTAATTTGTTATAAGTCAAATCATTACACTTAAGTATGTACTATTCTCTTGTTTTATATATTTAATGTACTACCTCTCATTCACTCAATCTATTTGTTTTAACCGTCTAATTAAGATTTTCACATATTTCACCAAACAATTCAATATAAGTAAAAAGTGTTGATCTATTAAACAAATAAATTAAATATCTAAATCACTTAAAAATATTAAAAAACATTATAGTTTTAAAAAATACTAATTAAAGTTTCAACGAAATTTATAGAAATTATAATAAAAATAATAATAAAATATTATTATTGGTGAGTTACAAGTTAATCCATCTTCAATCTTACTCAAATTTATTTAATCTAACTCACATTTTAAAAAATTATATGTTTGTTAATACCAACTCCATTTAAACCCGTGCCAAACCAAGTTATTGGCTCATAAATTTAAATCTATTTTTGCACTACTTTTAGTTTGATTGGTTGGTATGTTAAACATAATCTTTGTTGTTATTATTGTTAATAGTAATAATAATAATATTATTGTTATTATTATGGTAATATTTAAAAATTTAATATATATATATAATTTATTATTTTGACTTTAAGTTTAAGATATCGTATTGTTAAGGTTAATCACTGTATTTGAAGTATTATTTATTTTGAAAGTTGGTAGTATGAGTTTGTTTTTAAAAAACATCTTAATAAATTTGAAAAAAATAGAATATATAAATTATTATTGAGGTAGACTTTGGTAGTACAGGAAGATAAACACTAATTAGGTGTAATTTATTGAAGAGAGAATGAAAAAAGGATTTTGTGAGAAAGAACAAAAGAACACTATATAAAAGGGGATTATTATTATTGAACATTTGAACTGAAACTCTAGGTATATAATTATTTTGATTAGGTACAAAGCTGCACCAATTCTTTCATAACCATAAAGTTTAGTATATACCCACTGGTGTAAATTTGTTCAATAAGCTCACTTTTTAATGTCACAATACTATAAATATGAAAATAAATGTACAGTTATATTTTTAAAAATATTTCAAATTTTGTAAGTTGAACAACCCAAATAAATGATAATATGAATATTTGCATCAAACTTCAAAGTATTTAATGTACAATTGCTTAAAATATGGTATGATTTTTTTTTCTTGTATTTTTGGCACATGTTTATAGTTGCTTTCTCCTCTCTTTTTTTATAGCGGTTTTCGATTATTGTGGTGTCTTTGATAACTATATTGATCTTTGGTCTTCTGATTATATTCGTATATTTTCTTTGTGATAGATAGATGTTTGTCTTCAATTACATTAGAGTGTCAAATTACATGTTTTATATTTTTATTTTATTATTTAAAATAAAATATTGCTTGTTTTTTTAGATAATCTCAATCATAACAATACATCAATATTTTGATTGAATTTTTTTATATTGTAATTTTTGTTTAATTTCAAATGTATTATTTAGTTGCTTAAATGTGAAATTAAAATTAAATTTTTGTGTAGTGGCAAATATTATACAATGTTTAAAATTGTAATTTAGAATTTAAGAATACTAAAAATTATAGATACTAATTAATTATTTTAGTTCTTAGGAGTGACTTAGTTATTTATTCATTATGTTGCTTAATTTTAGGGATTAAATTGTAGAAAATTTATAAAATGTATTGTAGAAGAATTAGAGGGAAAATAGTGTAGATTGACACTAGAAGTAAGATGTATTGTAATACATTTTTGTAATATATTTTATTTTTGTTGTAGTAATTTTGTATAACTTAATTATTGTATGTACACATCAAGCAAATCTGAATTCTTGTTTGAAATTTAGTACAAATGATTAAATATTAATTATTTGCATTAAATTTTAAATTATCTGATTGGAAAATTTGGTAAAACTATTTTTTTAAAGTTAATACATATACATTATAAGTCTAACATTAAATAATGATAAATAAATATCTTAATAAATAAGAGTTAGACTGCTAATGAAGTGAAAAGTCTTAAAAAAAATTGTGCTTAATATCAAGATCATAATAGGTCATGATATTATCTCAAAGATCTCATAATATACAATAATATGTATATAATCTCATAATCATCACACATATCCATTTTGTATAATTCATACATTTACGATAATCAAATGCATATATACAACATATCTATCATCAACATTATGTTATTATAATCAATTATATGTCAATGGAATTATCTAACTTAAACAACTTTAACTTAAACAACTTTAAAGCATTTATCTTCACTAGACAAAGAAAATTTCATCACTCAAATTGTCAAACTTACCACTCAAATCATTTAAAAGAACTTGTAAAGACCAAGAAAAATAGTCTTAGAGTAAATGTTGTCCAATTAAAATGACACCTGAATATTTTATTATTAAAGTTAAAAGAGCATATAAATAGAAATTTAGTCATTCAGGTCTCATTTTAATAGAACCACCATCTCTCTAAAAACTTTTTCTTTTCTTTTCTTTGTCTTCTCTCTAAGATTCTAATCTCCTCGCTCATTAATTTGAAAATCGGAGTCCGCCATCAGACTCCTGGCAATGAATACTACAAGACCATCCAATCAGAATCTTTAATAGAGCAAGTTCATTTTTGCTCTTATCTTTGAGTCAAATTTTGAACTTCTTAGGCTTGTCTATGCACAGGCTTTGCATGTGACCCTTTAACCTTTAGGGTTAATCTCTGTTAGCTCAGGGTCCTAGTGATATAGTTAGATTTTTTATTAGGACTCTATGGTGCACGTTAAGCTACCCTTGAGCTTTTGGTAGGTTTGGAGCTCTTAGTGAGCATCTGCCCAAGTTCAGGTAAGGGAAGCTAGTTCAAATTTTCAATAGAACCCTAGGCTAAAAGATCTAAATGTGGGGTGATGTGGTCATCAATTCCAAATTTTGTTTATATGATTGATTGTTTATGAGTAATGCATAATATTGTTTGAAATAAAATGTGAATTGTTGATTTTGATATGAATGATATATGGTAGATGCTTTTGTTTGAATCTGAAAAATTGGTTGATTTATATAGTTTATGTAGTGTAAGTTGCTTTTGAAGTGAAATGAGTTATTGAAATTGTTTTTGTTTGATTATGAATGATGAAATTAAGCATAATTATGCAGATTTCTTTGCATATCTTGCTTAGGCGAGCTAATTCTCCTCAAACGAGAATAGAATGGAAAGATGGGTTGCTTTCGGGTTTACTCTCGCTCAAGCAAGCAAATTCTCACTCAAGCTATATTCTCTGTAAAAATAAATACTTCAAATTTTATTTGTGCTTTTGAAAGCCTAGTTTATTATTGCATATTTTTTAAGTGAAAATTCTAAATTTTATTTAAAAATATGATTAAAGGAACTTAGTTATGTGTTTCAGTGAACTTTGAGATATATTTAGATTGTTTAAAAAAGTTTAAAATATTATGTGATTGAATGGTGCATTGTGTTACATGAGATATGGAATGGTGTGAAAGTTTGATCAAGACATAGTATTTTCAAGAAAGGAAATACCGTGTTGAGATTGTTGTTAAGGTGTATTGATTTGTCATGCCCGTAATGAGACATCCTGACTCTACTGATATAATGGAATCACATAGATGAAGTTTTTCAGTTGGTGAGAGTTGATGGAGGTTCATATGACTTTGTCTGCGGTTTGAAATATAATATGATCTTTCAAATCATATGAATTTACCCTGTCATATAAGATGATGAGATATTGAGATGTTTATGTGCATGACTGTGTGGATTCATAATTAGTAGTATGACAGGTGCAGGTATCAGGATTCTAATTTCAATACACGAGTCTTCCAGAAGTAGAATCAAGTGTCTATGTGTTGTGAGTCAGTAGAAGTCTGACATGAGAAAGATGAATTGTGAAATTTTGATAAACACTTGATGGTTATATGGAAATGCATGAGAATTTATGGCTTTATGTGAATATTTAAAATTATATTTATATTAGAAGTTTTAAAAAATAACTAGGTTACCTTTTTTTTGTGGTTGTTTTTTTAATGTGATGATTGTGTATTTACACGAAAGCCGATGATGTTAAAGGTGATAAAACTCCTCGGTGAAAAATTGAAGGATATAAATGTTTATTTTAATTTAAATATTTTGTTTTAATTTTATGTAAATATTCAAAATATCTATAAAAAAATATATAATTTAAAACATTATATAATTATGAGAAAATATAAGGATGTTACCTAACTACATATAACTAAATATTGGTTAAACAATTAAGAGACTTAATATTGCTTAAACAATACTAAATTCAATAGAAAAAAAATTGCTTTAACAAGAGAGAATCAATATTATATAATGACATCCTTTTCTAGATTGTCACCATCATTCTTTATTGGTTTCTGTATTAGTTGTTAAACAACTATTAAAAAACAACTCTCCACATAAATTTCTTATTCAATAAATATAGAAAATATTATAAAATAAAAGTTTTGTCTCTAGAAATCCTTTCATTGTGGTGTATATAACTCTTACATTTGTGCTTTTCCATTGTTTGGTGCTTTCATCCTTCATTGTCATTCTTATGTCAAATGCAGGAGTTTCTTTATACTGAACTCAATGTTATAAACACATACACTCACACCATACCCAACTTCTTTTAAAATATTAAATTTACTAACCCCTCCCTTCTATAGTTTAGTTGGCAACAACATGTAAAAAATTACCTTAATTCAATACTTGCGTTACACTTCCTTAAAATTGACTATATCTTAGACTAATAATTAGTTGCACAATCAATCCAAAATCTTTGCAAAAATAACCAAGACACTTTATTATTTTTTTCACATTTGTTAATAAGATTAGAATTTTAGAGATGGACAGTCACAATTTTATTCTTAAAAAGTATCTCAATGAATTAGAAAATAAAAAAATATATAAACTGTCATTAATTTTAATTCTCGAGTTATGTAGAATAATTATTATAATAATAATAAAAATAATGGGATGTTAAAAAGATAAGCAAGGTTAGAGTAATTTTGGAAATTTTTTGTTGATAACTTTAAAGATTAGTAAATGATTAGTTTTTACAAATGAATTAACAAAGCTAAAATAAATAACCAGACTACTGTTTTAAAGTGTACCACTACTGCATTTAACTTTTTTATTAATTTGAAAATTAATTTTGGATTAGAACAAACCATTCTATCCATTGCTGTATATTTTCACCTAACTTTGAGACTCTTTTGAATGCATTTTATAATTCCATGACAACATAATAAAAGCCATAATTCCACATTGTCAAATGTTGCAATTTGTCATCATCAATGCTTTCAATTCTTTACATTACTTTTAAGTTTGTTTGCGTGTGTGTGAATATTTGGTTTAAACTTTTTCACTTTTTCTTTTATATTTTTCACTCTTCACGGATCAAAAGAACAATCTCCGAATTCGATTAAAACAAGTGTTTTCTTATTGATCATAAGTAATTCCAAACTCCAAAAGTAGATTCCTAAGTAGAATATAAAAGATTAACATATTTCATATTGATTTTAAGAATACTAATTTAAGCTTTTTTTCAAAAAAAATAATAATCTGGAATTAAGAATTAAACCAGAAATTTGCAAAATTACGTGTTTGGATTAAACCTGCAAATTTCAGAATTGATGTTTGGAAATTTCTAAATTTTGACACTATGATTGAATTTAAATTGTATTAATTAGTGTTCAAACACATGTTTAATCTTGTCGGCACCACAGTGCAATGAATAAATCACGAGAAGTAATGATAACATATTTAACATGTTTTCAACTCATTATTGACAAATAATCATCATATATGTCATATTTTCTAATTACATGTTACAAAATCATAAGTGAGGGAATGATAAGTGAGACTTATATTTTTAAACTGTAATTTTCTTTTTAATTTTTTATTCACAATTTTGCTCTTCCTATTTTTTATCCAATATTTTAGTTTCTACATATTACAAAATTTATAACTTATTTTAATTCTTAATTTTGCATTTTTTATGCATTTTATTTAACAAAAATATTTTTATTGCCTTTTCTGGTACTTTTTTATGGTACTTTTGTAACCGTGTTTTACCATTGTCCCCCGTCACGCACCATTCTTTTTCTTTCTTCTTTCTCCCTTCATCTCTCCCTTCTATCTTCTTTATTAATTTCTCACTCCATACCTCATCTATTTTAGAATCTTATCATACTACGTTGTAGTTGAGGAGTTAAGGAACATTTCTATCCTATCAGAATTTCAAATAGAGTAAGTTCATTTTTGCTCTAAAAATCCTTGTTCTCTGTTTTTTTCTTAGTATTTAGTCATCAATCTTGGTAGGGTTAGTTGAGAAGATTAATCCTCTCAACTTATTCTACAATATGCTGAATTTTTGTTCTGTTTGGATAACTTCCATTAGGCCCTTAAATTTGAAGCTTATCCAGACTGGGAGGATAAAATTCTAGAGGTTGCTTGGAAAGCAAGCAATTAAGGTAAGGAAGCTAACTTAAACTTTTTTTAGTACCCTAGGCTAGATGATTTGGATGTGGAGGGGACGTGGTTCCAATATTCAATTTCTCTTGGAGGGATGTTGTGTGTTTTTATATTGGGTTGTTTGTTTATATATTATTTAAATTTGTGAAAATATTAGGTTTTAATGATTTAGTATTAAAGTGTTATTTTTTTTTATGTCAAATAGACTTTTGAATGTTGTGGATCACTTTTTGAATGATATTGTATGATGGAATGGTATGGAATTGAATTCATACATTTGAGATAATGTATGGACTGATGTTTGTTGTGTATTAAGTATTGATGCCTATGTGGTAACAGAGATCTCCGAGCTTCACTGATGATCTAAGTCACATAGACTAAGATATCAGGTGGTGAGAAGCT
>Ga0123342_1008886_pt1 | contig 12362 bp, 11 predicted proteins | sample Turbeawhitnodule_FD_89960 | JGI IMG/M metagenome (GOLD analysis project Ga0123342, IMG submission 89960) | Root nodule microbial communities of legume samples collected from Mexico - Turtle bean Mexico white nodule | ecosystem: Host-associated > Plants > Roots > Nodule | place: Mexico: Nepantla... | reverse complement strand
CCAATTGCTCGGAAAGAGGCAGGGCGATCGCATCGATGCCGAGGGCGCGGTAAAGCGGTTCGACGGCACGACCGACAGCATGGGATCCGCCCATGCCGAGAAGGAGGAGGCTGCCGTTCTTCTTCAGCGATGCCGCGATGGCTTGAGCAGTCTTCGTCGCGCCAGCGTAGGACGCCAGGGCGTCGGCATGCTGGCGCGACATTTCGTGATCGATTGCGATCAGGCCGGCTGGTCTTCTCGTTCCCATGGTGCTTGTCATCCCTTGACGCCGCCGCTGGTCAGCCCGGAAATCAGGGCTCGTTGCATGACAAGACCAACCAGCACCGGGGGCAGGGCGGCAAGCACGCCGGCGGTTGCGATCAGTCCGTAGTCGGAGACACGGCCACCGGCGAGGTCGGCAATGGCAACCGTGAGTGTCTTGGCGCGCTGATCGGAGGTGAAGAGCAACGCATAGAAGAATTCGTCCCACCCCAGAAGAAAGGCAAACAGCGCCGAGGTCGCCACGACCGGCATCGCCAGCGGCAGGGTGATGATTTTCAGGGTCTGGAACAGGCCCGCGCCATCGATCATCGCCGCGGCCTCAATCTCCTTCGGTATGGAATCGAAACCGGATTTCATGAGCCATGTTGTGAAGGGCGCAAGGATCGTCAGATAGACGAGAGCGAGGCCGAAAACGTTGTTCAGCATGCCGAGATAGGCAAGGCCCATGTAGAGCGGCACGGCAAGGGCTACCGGCGGCAGCATATACGTGGCAATGACCATTGAAAGCGACCAGCCGACCGAAGGCGTCCGCGACACGGCCCAACCGGCCGGAATGGCCAGCGCGATGGCTGCAATCGTTGCCATGCCGGCAACCTCGATGCTGTTTCTAAGCGACGAGGTGAAGGCCGCGCCAGCGCTGTTTTCGATGGTCGACAACAGGACGCCGTAACGCGAAAAATCAGCCGATTGCGGCCACCAGCGCAGCGGCTTGGTGGCAAGATCGGCAGCCGGCGAGATGCTCATGATGAACAGCCACAGGATTGGTGCGAGAATGACAGCGGCAAGCAGCAACGCGCAAGCATAAATGAAGATTGAAAAGATCGGGCTCTTGCGTTCCATCAGCCAGCACTCCCTGCGGTCTTGCGCACCAGCGAGGCATAGGCGACGGCAAGCAGCGTCACCAGCAATGTAACGATCAGTGCCAGTGAGGCGCCGGAGCCAGCGCGCTGGAAGGAGAACGCCTCCTGATAGACCAGGATCGACAACGTCCTCGTGCTGTTGGCGGGACCGCCACGGGTCATGACCCAGATGATGTCGAAGACCTTGAAGGCCTCGATCGTGCGCAGGACCAGCGCCACCATCAACGGGCCGGCGAGATAAGGCAGGATCACGAAGCGAAAGCGGGCGAAGGGGCCGGCGCCGTCGACCAGCGAGGCAGCGGTGACGTCACGCGGCACTGCCTGCAAGGCGGCAAGCGCAATGAGCGCTACCAACGGGAAGTTCTTCCAGCAATCGGCAACGATCAGGGCGGCAAGCGCCGTGCCCGGTTCGCCGAGCCACGAGCGATAGGCGTCTATCAGGCCGATTTGCGTCAGCGCTGCGTTGAGCGCGCCGTATTCCGGATTGTAGATCAGCCGCCAGAGCGTCGCGTTCACCACTGTTGGCAGCGCCCAGGGAAGGATCATCAGCGCGCGCAACAGCGAACGGCCGCGGAAATCCTGATTGAGGAGAAGGGCTGCAAGAACGCCGATCACCATTTCCGCGGCGACCGAAATGACGGCGAACCAAGTGGTCGTGATCAAGCTTTTCTGAAAATTCGAGCCGGAGACCATCTTCACGTAGTTATCGATGCCGACGAAGTTGCCGGCGGTGCCGACGAGCTTTGCGTCGGTGAAAGACAGTCCCACGGTGTCGACGAGCGGCCATCCGATGACGGCGATCATCACGACAAGCAGCGGCAACATCAAAAGCCACGCGCGCGTTGTCATCCAGGTGCCGGACATGAGGCGCCCTCTCAGTTCATCGGATTGTCAGAGTGGAGCCAGGCGGCACGGAGCCGCCTGGACGGTTGTTGCGTCTAGAGGCCGCTGTTGTCGGCAGCCGACTTCAGGGCGTCTTCCGGCGAAGACTGCCCGAGCAGGGCTTCCTGGATCGCCTGCTGCAGGGCCGTCGAAAGTTCCTGATACTTCGGGGTCGTCGGGCGCGGATACATGGCGGCGAGACCGATCTTGGCCGCAGAGATCAATTCCTCCTGGCCCTTGGTCACGGCCGGGTCCTCATAGGAGGAGGCCCAAATCGGCAGGCTGAGCTTGGCGTACTGGTTCTGCGTCGCCTGCGAGGTCATGAAGGCGATGTACTTCCAAGCCTCATCCGGATGCTTGCTGGCAGTCGTGACGCCAAGACCCATCGAGCCGTTAACGGCCGACGCCTCGCTCTTGCCTGCCACGCCTGGAGCCGGGACGACGCCGACCTTGCCCGCGACCTTACTGTCCTTCGGATCGTTCGCCATGTTATACATGTAGGTCCAGTTCAGCGCAAAAGCGGCGTCGCCGTTCTGGAAGACCTTACGCACATCCTCTTCCAGGAATTCCTTGGAGTTCGGGTTGGTCAGGCCAGATTTGTAGCTGGACACCATGTAGTTCAGCGCGTCGAGACCGCCGCCGTTTTGGAAGTCCGGTTTGCCGTCCTTCAGGAAGTCGCCCTTGTAGGCGCTGACGAGCGTGGTGTAGTCGCAGATCGCGGCTTCGGCCTGCGACCAGCTCCAGGCGATCGGCGTTGCGAGAAGGCCCTTGTCCTTGATCGTCTTTGCCTGCTCGGTCAGCTCGTCCCAGGTCTTCGGCGGGGCCTTGATGCCTGCCTTTTCGAGGATTTCCTTGTTATAGAACAGATACTTGGTGTCCAGGATCCACGGCATGCCGTAATACTTGCCGCCGTACTGAACCGTCGTCCATGCGCCAGGCAGAACGCCCTTCTTCATGTCGTCGGTGATGCGCGAGGAGACGTCGACCAGCACCTTGTTGGTCGCGTATTCGGCCGGCCAGATGACATCGAAGAGGACGACGTCATAACCGCCGCCAGAACCTTGGGCGAGGACCGTCTTGTCGTGCAGGCCCTCGTAGGGAACGAATTCGAGATTGACCTTGACGTCCGGGTTTGCCTTTGAGAAGCCATCCGTCATGGCACGGACATCGGCTTCGCTATAGGCCGCCTGCGCCATGAACAACGCATTGATCGTGGTTTCGGCAAAGGCGTGCGGCGCAAAGGATGCACCAATCAGTGCCGCTCCAAGCAGCGTCTTGTTTAGGGATTTCAACATTCCAGCCTCCAGTTTTTTGACATTCACCCAATTCCTGAGGGCGGCGGTCGTCGCCATCAGTTGTCGAAAAGGCGCCGGTGAGCCAGCTGCCAGATTCAGAGCGTCGTCAGAGCCGGTTTCTGGCTCTTTGCGTTCCCTGGAACTCTTTGGTTCCTTATTAAGTCAATTGTCTTGACTTATTTCTTCTTCAATATTCTACTGCTGTCAAGAGGGAATTCAGGATGAACGACACGCGCCCGATACGGGCAAAGAGCGGCACCAATCATGAAGGCACCAGCGCCCATAACCGGCGGGTGATGATGGATGCCCTGAGGATGAACGGCGCGCTCTCTCGCGCTGATCTGGCGCGTGCCACGAAGCTCACCAAGCAGACAGTGTCGAACATTATCGACGAACTCGAACAGGAAGGGCTGGTCACCGCGCAGGAAGCCGTCCGCAAGGGCCGGGGCCAGCCATCGACACCCTATCGGCTGGTGCCGGAAGGGGCGTTTGCGATCGGGCTACAGATTGATCGTCACGTAACCCGTGCCATCGCCGTCGATCTTGTCGGTAATGTGCTGAGCCGAGCCGAGGCGAACCTGCCGCCCGATGGCCCATCACGCGGTGCAACGGTTATTCTCGAACTCATCGAGAAGGTTCGCCGCGATCTTGCTGGGCTTGTCGCGCAATCGGAGCGGCGGCTCGTTGGTCTGGGTGCGGCAATGCCCGGCCCGTTCGGTCTCGAGGCGACAGGTGACGATCCCTGGATGATGGCGGCCTGGCAGAAATTTCCGCTGCTGGAAACGCTTGCGACGGGCACGGGGCTTGGCGTTCGTCTGCAAAACGACGCGGCTGCATGCGCCACGGCAGAGCGCATGGTTGGCGCCGCCCACGGGCTCGATCACGCCGTCTGCCTCTATCTCGGTTACGGTATCGGTGCCGGCCTGATCCTCGGCGGGGAACTTTATAGCGGTGCGCATGGCAATGCCGGCGAAATCGGCATGGCACTGCTTTCGGCAAGCGGCAGCCCGACGCCACTCGAACATCGCGCTTCACTCGCCTCGCTCTACCAGCATCTGGCGATCGATCCGGCCGATCCAGGCGTCTACGCGATGGTGAACGAACTGGCGCTGAAGGATGATGCGAGAATTCAGAGCTGGATTGAAGAAGCCGTTATGGATCTGCGCTGGAGCGTGCACCTGATCGAATCGATCTTCGATCCGCAGACCGTGATCCTTTGCGGTGGTGCGCCGGAAGCCTTGGCGCGACGTCTGGTCGAGGCCATGCACCCGCTCCCACCGTCGATCGCCGATCGCCGAGACCGGCTCATTCCTCGCTTCCAGCTTGGAATGACCGACCCCTGGGCCGTCGCCCTTGGCGCAGCCGCCGACCCGATCAGCCGTGCCTTCGATCCGAGCTTTGCGGCCATTCTCAAGGATTCACTGTAAAGGCGTTACTGCCTGTGGATCGGATCGATCCATGGCACGTCTTCCGGCTTTTCGACCGGTTCGATATCGAGATTGACGACCACCGGCTCCTGACCGGACCGGATGACGACGCATTCTAGCGTCTCGTCGCGGCTGGCATTGATCTCCTGGTGGGGCACGTAAGGTGGCACATAGATGAAATCGCCGGGGCCGGCCTCTGCCGTGAATTCGAGATGGTCGCCCCAGCGCATGCGCGCCTTTCCCTTGACCACATAGATGATGCTTTCGAGATCGCCGTGATGATGGGCGCCGGTCTTCGCATTCGCGTGGATGGTGACGGTGCCGGCCCATATCTTCTCGGCCCCGGCGCGCGCATGATTGATCGCCGTTGCCCGATTCATTCCGGGTGTCTGCGCCGTATTGGGATCAAGTGAATTGCCTGGAATGACCTTTACGCCATGCTCGCGCCAGTCGATCTGATCGTGATGGTGATCCTGGGTCATGTCTGCCTCCCTGAGGGTGGTCCCCTTTCAGATGATATCGCCAGGCCCTGCGAGCAGGAACCAACCGGGCAATTGGTCACAGGCCTCGGATGCCGGCGATATCGTCCAGCTTGCCACGCAGCCTGCGCTTGACCTCCTCGTCCTGCTCCTCCATGGCGGCAAGCAATTCGCGAAGCGTTCCGCGCAATCCATGAATCTGATCGATGAGATCCATAATGAGGTCGACGCCGGCGTCGTTGACACCCATATCCCGCGTCAGGTCGAGGATGAGCTGCGCCCGCGCAACATCAGTGTCGCGAAAATCGCGAGCGCCGTCACGTGTCTGCGGCAGCAGCCATCCCTGCTCGACCCAGACCTCAAGCACCCTCACATCGATCTTCAGAAAACGGCGGAATTCAAGATCATCCATGGCTATTCTCCCATGCCCTTTCTCGGATCCTGCGCATCGCCTGCCGTCCAGCCGGTCATGAACTCGGTCAGTTGTTGATCGGGTGCGTCCGGCAGCACGATTTTCAGCGAGATGTAGATGTCTCCAGCGGTGCCGCCTTTCTTCGGAACGCCCTTGCCCTTAAGGCGCAACACCTTCCCGGTGTTCGAGTGCGGCGGCAATGTGAGGTTGACGGGACCCGTCGGCGTCGGCGCGCGCACCTTGCCGCCGAGCACGGCCTCGCGCAGCGTAATCGGCAGATCGAAGCGAATGTCGTGTCCATCACGAACATAGAAGCGATGCGGGCGCACGCGAATTTCCACCAGCGCATCTCCAGATGGGCCGCCGCCGATGCCGGGCTCGCCTTTGCCTCGCAGTCTGAGCGTCTGGCCGTCACGCGTTCCAGGCGGCACCTGCAGATCGAGCGCTGGCCCATCCGGCAAACGGATCTGTGTCTTCGTGCCGTTAACGGCGTCGAGGAAATCCACCTCCATCGAGTAGCGGCGGTCCTGGCCTTGTGCGCGAAATTCTCCTCCTCGTGCGCGTCGCGAAAAGAAGCTCGAGAAGATATCTTCACTGTCGCCGAAATCGGCAAAACCCGCACTGTTGTGGTAAGGATTGCCGGCATTGGCGGCCGAGGCATAGTCGCGATAGTAGTGGCGCTGCGGCTGCTCGGCGCCGCTCATGTCGATCTCGCCGCGGTCGAAGCGGCCGCGCTTTTCTTCGTCGCTCAGCAGTTCGTAAGCAGCAGAAATCTCCTTGAAACGGTCCTCCGCCTTCTTGTCGCCGGGGTTAAGGTCGGGGTGAAGTTTCTTGGCGAGCTTGCGAAATGCGCTTTGAATGTCTTTTAGCGTGGCGTCCTTTTTCACGCCGAGAAGCTCGTACGGGTCGCGGCTCATACATATCTCCGGTTCAGTCGGCAAAAATCGCCGGCGTTTTGCGGCTATATAGGTTTCCTGACTTGCTCCGGCGAGAGGTCCTATCCCTGCAAAGGAAGTCAGTTGCGACGCAGATTGAGATCGCTTGTCACGACCTGCCGGCCGGACGCCGGATCCACGTCGACCGTTCGGATCCGTATCGCATTGGCGTCCACGCGCTGGATCGTCATGCTGGCGTTGCGATCGCCGTTGATTACCTTCGACCAGCGCACGGCGAGATTGATGGCATCGCCGCTGCGCGTTCCACGCAGACCCGAAACGCCCCCTGCCGGGCCGATGTAACTGCCGGCATAGTGCGCGCCATTGACTTTGATGTTGGCGGAAACCGCTCGTGTGACGACGATCATCCCACGGCAAATTCCCTGCATCGAAAGCGCCTCGCCACTGGCTTCCGTCTTGAAATTGCAGTTGAGGTTGATCGGGGACGAGGAAGTCGTGCGCTTCATCATGCCGCCCCCGGTCCAATCACCGGCCAGCGATTGGAGGAAAGGCGCCTCATCGGCATTTGCAGCGCCTGTCATCACCCAGAACAGCACGGTGACAGCAGCATGGCGGCAGCACTTCATGACGTCCTCCCCTGAAGATGATCAAGAATGCTTCAGAATGCTCAAAGTTCCCTCGGTGAGTAGCCAACCAAAATGTCCCAACGAGATACGCAAGTGCAAGGGATTTCTCTCGGCCTGGAGCGCGTCGGACCGTGGGCATCGCAGGGATGTCATGCGACGAGGAAATTTGCTCGTCAGCCCGGCTAGGCTACCACTAGGTGTCCGGGCGAAACACTTCGATACTCGCGCCGTCCGGCCGCGTAATCCACCGGACGGATCGGGCTCTCCAACTCCTCGATTGTGGCCATACGCTTCTCTCGGCGCCGGTCCGGGTCTGGCACCGGAACGGCGCCATCAGCTTTTTGGAATACTCGTGCTGTGGGTTGCCGAAGACGGCCGCACGGGGGCCGATCTCGACGATCTCGCCACGATACATTACGGCCACCCGGTGGCTGACGCGTTCGACGACGGCCATATCATGGGAGATGAACAGGAAGGCAAGGTCGAGGTTCTGCTGCAGGTCGAGCATCAGGTTGATGACCTGCACCTTGATCGACACATCGAGTGCCGAGACGCTTTCATCAGCGACGATGACCTTGGGTTGGAGCGCCAGCGCCCGGGCGATGCACACGCGCTGCTGCTGGCCACCCACCGGAGAATTCGTGCGGATAACGGCTCGCCATATCGGGCGTCAGCCCCACCTTCAGCAGCATATCGGCAACGACGTCCCTTTGCCTCTCTCCTCGTACCCATCTTGTGCTCGAGGTAGGGCTCCGCAATCGCCTGACCGGTCTCAAAGCTATCAAAGCGGGACACCAGAATGACAAACGTTTGACGACAGGGAGAGGTGTTTTCTGAGGACGCCGGCAGTCACCGAGCTAGACAGGCGCCGTTACGCTTGAGGCTTTGGTAAGTGCCGTTGTTGGCCGCTATTTAATCCCTGGCAGATTTAGGGCATAGCGCGTGTACCGTCGCTCACCCGCACGCTTGAGCGCACCTTTTTCCACTAAATCATGAAGGTCGCGCGTGGCGGTCGCTCGGGAACTTCGCGTGATCGAGATATAGTTCTCAGCGCTTAGTCCACCCTTGAAACCCATTGGACCTTCACGAAACATGCGAGCAATGACCTTCTCCTGCCGCTCGCTGAGCTGATCGCGAAAGCGGTCATAGAAATGCGCCTTGGCGATGAAGAAGGCCACACGTATCAGGGTCGTCTGCTGTGCCTCGAGAATGGTTTCGGCGAAATAGACCAGCCAGTCGGTGATATCGAGCGTGCGCTGATGGCGTTCGAGCTGATCGTAATAAGCTTTGCGGCCGCGCTCGATCGTGTAGGCAAGTGCAATCAGGCTCGGTTGGCCGGTATTCTGCGCCAGTGATTTTTCCACAAGCGCCCGGCCGATTCTGCCATTGCCATCTTCAAATGGATGGATGCTTTCGAAATACAGATGACCCAATCCCGCTCGTGTCAGAGCGGGCAGGGGACTTTCGCCGCTCGGCGCTGATCTGTTGAACCAGTCCATGAAAGCTTTCATCTCTGCCGGCACTTGCCTTGATGGTGGAGCTTCATAGTGGACGGTTGGCTGGTCGATACGGCCGGACACGATCTGCATGGCGTCGTCATGGGTCCGATACCTGCCGATCATTTCAAGATGACGGTTTCCTGTCATCAGCATCCCATGCCAGCGAAACAGAGTTTCGTGATTGAGTGGGCCCGACCAGGTCTCGTACACATCGACCATCATTTCGGCGATTCCGCGCTCTTGCGGCTTTACCGGCCGGTTGTCAGCATCGAGACCGAATTGCCGGCGCAACGAGGATTGGACACTCAGTCGATCGAGCATTTCGCCTTCTATCTCCGAGGTTTTTACGGCCTCCTCGCTTAAAAGCTCGACACGCAGCAGATTGCGCTCCTCATCACGGATGTGACGGACAGCGCCGATCATTTCCCCCGAAGATAGAAGAAAACGATCTTCCAGTGTCTTGAGCGGCGCCTCGTCATAAATGAATTGAGGCCAGGCTTGCTGCGTCCAATTCCACGCCATGAGTTATAGGTGTCCTTTCTATAACTCATCTTTCCCATAAGTTTCGAGCGATAGCAACTTGTTCTATCGCTCGCAGCCGGCACGATTAAGGACGGCGACATAGCCAGTTGGGCGGGCTTCACTGAACGGTTTGCCGAAGCGGTTTCACGATGGGTACTCCAGCGCCTGTCAGCTTCGACGGGTCGCGCTGTTATAGTAGATGGACGCCTACAGAACCAATCGATGCCGCGATTGGTCCATCGCCTCGAGCAGGGGAAGAGCCGTGATCGCATCACAGCCGATGGTGACGAGGCGACGGACGCGTGATCGGATCGCCATAACGCACTCTTCAACTTCGCGAATGCCTGGCGCAGATCACGCGTGTTTATCAAAATCCTGGCGAATCGTCAGGCAAACGCATCCGTCGCCGCTGGAGCGTAACGACGCTATCGCCCGAACGGGGCTTTGTGCCACTAACTAAGCCGGGCAGGTCAATCTAGAAGTGAACCGCTATTCCCAAAATCGAACCCTGCTGGACCACGTCGAAGCGCACTCGAGTGGACCTCACTGCACGGGATGCACCTGGCGTCGCAGATCCTCGACGAGACGAAGGATGCCCGGATCGCCCGGAACAAGGGAGAGCAGCCGCTCGGCGTAGCCAAGCGCCGCGGTGAAATTCCGCGCGTCCCGGTTGAAGGTCGCAAGTGCCAGCAACGTGTCGCGGTCATTGGGATGACGTGTGAGGCCTCCTTCCAGTAGGGTGATCGCTTCATCTGTACGTCCGTCCGAATGCAGAGCAACCGCATAGACATAGGCATAGCGCGCCTGCTCAGGCGCGAGTTCGGTGGCTTGCCGCAGTTCGTCGAATGCCTCTTCGGAGTGGCCGAGCCGAACCAGAGCCAGGCCGTGTGCGTATCGAAGGCCGGCATCCTCGGGCAATGGCTTCAGTGCGGTGCGCAGCACCTCTTCGCCATCCAGGTCCCGTCCGAGCGTTCGGTAGAGGTCGGCAAGATTGATCGCCGCCGGCGCGAACTCCGGGCTGAGGCGTAGTGCGGCGCGGTATTCGATTTCAGCCTCCGCGGCCATCCCGCGCCGGGCGAAGAAGCTTCCCAGTGCGCTGCGCCCTTCGGGTCGGTCAGCGCTGAGGCGCTGCGCGGCGATGAACTCGGCCGCTGCCTGATCGAAGTGCTGGCGATCGGCCGCCGGATGGCCCGCAGTGGGAACCGAGGCCAGCAGCGATATGGCCCTGAGGCGCACGCCGCCAACCGGATCGGACAACAGGGGCGACACGATTGGCCAGAGTTGGTCGGCAGGCGCGCCTTCGAGCATGTCGAGCGCGCCAATACGCACCATCGGATCGCGATCGGCAAGGCCGGACCGCGCCAGCTCTACGTTGATGGCAGACAGATAAGCGCTCAGCTCGGTCAGCGCGCTGGCGTGCACGAAAGGTGAGGCGGTCGGATCTCGCGCGACCACCGAGAGAAGCCTTTCGGCGTCCGCCCGTTCCGTCCATGCTGCATTGAACGCCTCGGCATATTTCTGGAACCCTTTGCGATTCGCCCCGAACCAGCCCTCGACCGCGGCCGCCGCCCATTCGGCCGATTTGTCCTTGTGGCAGTCGTTGCAGGCGTTCGGCGTGCCAAGCTTGGTCGAGAGGTCCGGACGTGGAATGCGGAAACTGTGGTCGTGCCGCACGTCGATCACCATGTAGGTGCGCGTCGGCATGTGGCAGGAGGCGCAGGCAAGCGGTGCCTTCGCCGGGTCATGGTGGCGGTGGGCGGCGGTCTCGTATGTCTGTGGCGCATGGCACTGCGCGCAGACACCGTCTTCCGGTGCACGCAACGCAGCACTATGCGGATCATGGCAATCACTGCAGGTGACACCGTGGGCAAACATCCTGCTCTGCTTGAAGGGGGCATAGTTGTAAGTCTCCTCCGTGTTGCGCATCTGCCCGTCAGCATGAAACAGCGAGCGATCAAGGACGGAAACACGATGCGTGTCGGACAACGACAATCCCGGCACCCAATCCTCGGAGAACTGACTGCGTCGCGCGTGGCATAGGCCGCATGTCTCGACCTCCTTGCGCAGGGCTGAGGGCGGCAGGCTGCGCCTCGGCAGCCCGGTCGACGCATCCGGCGTCCAGCTCACTGCCTTGCGCTCGTCGAAGCGTACGACAAGTCCCTTTTCCGGGTCGTCCTTCCTGCTGAATGGCCACCAGTTCTGCCGGGCGCTGGCACAGGCGTTGTGACGGGAGCCCTTGCCGTGGCAAGCCTCGCAGCCGACGCTGATCTCGGCCCAACTCGTGGCGAACCGGTCGTTGTCGGCGTCATAGTTCTTGCGCACGCCGGTCGAATGGCACTCGGCGCACATGAAGTTCCAGTTCAGGTTGAGCCTTGTCCAGTGCAGGACGTCGTCGTGGCCGATCTGTTCATCCGGATAGAGGTGGAACCAGCGCTGGCCGCCCTCGGTCTTCGGCCGGCTGTCCCAGGCAAGCGGCAGGGCCTGGATGCGGCCGTCGGGAAATTCTGCCAGGTACTGCTGTAGCGGCTCGACGCCGAAGGTATATTTGGCCTCGAACTCGGCAAGTTTGCCGTCCGCGCCGTCTGTCTCGACGATAAACTTTCCGTCTTTGCGGAAAAAGCGAGAATGGATGCCGAAATGGTCGAGGCTGGCATTGTTGAAATCGCCCAACACGGATTTCTCAGTCGCGTGGTCCATGGCGCGCTTGTGCTGGGAGGTGCGCCACAGCTCTGCCTCGGCCTGGTGGCAGCCGGAGCACTTCTCGCTGCCGACAAAAGCGGCTTCCATGGTCGGCGTTTCGCGCGCAGTCGATCGTGGTCCATCGCCCGCCGCCAGCCGGTAGGCGAGCCCGCCGGCGATGACGACCAGTGCCGCTACGGCCGCAATCGCGATCTTCCATCTGCCCGCTGTGCTGACAGCAACTGGCGGCTCTAAGGGCCCGGCCGGGGGAGGCGTCGTCGGTACGCCGCGTTTTACATTGTCGCCGGGCTTTCGGTTGGTTCGTCTCTTCCTCAATGCCCGCGCCTCCCGCGCCCAAACAGACAGAGCCCTTTGACGAGGGCTTATGACGCGGCGCGCGGTCGGTCCGACACAGGGGGCACATCGGTTTCGCTCGGCTGCTGGGTTGCGACAGCCATTGATCGGTCATCGGGTAAATCGAGCTTGAGTTGAGCCGAACTCGGCAGCGAAGAAGATAGTTCTAT
>Ga0123342_1008885_pt1 | contig 12364 bp, 7 predicted proteins | sample Turbeawhitnodule_FD_89960 | JGI IMG/M metagenome (GOLD analysis project Ga0123342, IMG submission 89960) | Root nodule microbial communities of legume samples collected from Mexico - Turtle bean Mexico white nodule | ecosystem: Host-associated > Plants > Roots > Nodule | place: Mexico: Nepantla... | reverse complement strand
TGAGTTCTTGTCTTAGAACAATGATCCAACTCTAAGAAAAGTGCCTCTATAATGTCCAACTCAAGGTGATTCCTAAGAAGGTCAAGAACCTTTCTCTATATGGCTAGTGGAATCACATCATAAGGGGTACATAGACCTTGGAAGCAAGGTTCTTTCTTGTATTCTTATTTTTAATTTTTCTAAAAAATTATCATATGTTTTACCATTTCATTGTCTCTACATGTTAATTTTTTTATCTTGTAGGAGGATAATCACAAAGCACAACAATAAGGTGGCACCTTGAACCGAATCTGAGGACAAATCCTTTTGAAGGTGGGGACCCTGATGGAGAACCATCCTCACTTCCCAAACCATTACACACATAGCTAAGAGTAGAAGACCAACCTCAAAGATCTACTGAATAAATCTTTGTCTTAGCTTGTATAAAATGTAAAGGGTAGAATAAACTTTTTTTCAAGCTTTGTATTTTTGGGCCATTTCTAGAGTAGGATACATCAAAGGTACTCTAAAAACCCTCACTTGACATTCACACAAAGGTTTCTAGAGCTCCTCCTTGAGCATGGGATGATACCTTCAAACTCCTAACCTTCACCATAGTTAAGTTAGGTTAAATAGGGTTATGGTAGCGTAAGGGACACACTACCTTCATCTTTAGAGCATATAAATAAGTGGCTCATGACTTGTAAACTCATATTTGGAATCATTTGAATGAGAACTCTGGAAATTGAGACCTCATTCTATCCCAATTTCCCCTTTGTTAAAGTACCTTTAAGCCTAGTGAAACCCAAGGAAGGATGCCTAGCCTATTCCTTGACCTAACACCAAACTTACACCATATCATTATCATTTCACTTCTAAGTTTTGGTGCAACATTCATCAACTTCTATTTCATCCTCATCTTCAATCCTCCAAGGCATAATTGGAATTGCATCACAAACACTCCTAGATAAGATAATATTATTTGGAACACATCCACTGTCGAATAAGACTAAATAATCTTTGCAATGTAGCCATTCCTGACTAAGAAAAAGTATTATTTAGAACATAGTAACTCTTGGCTAAAACTGAGTATTATTTGAAACATAACCACTTCTAGCAAAGACTGGGTATTCTTTGAAACACAACCACTTCTAGCTAAGACTAAGTATACTTTGGAACATAGCCACTCTTTTGAGGTGAAATCATTTGGTTTGGTACAACGGATTTCTATCATCGAAAATTCAAATTACTCATGGAGATGTCATCGCACTTTTTGGTACGATGGAATTCTATCAACTGTCGTTATTCGTAGTAGTGATTAAGGTGTTTTGTACTAGTGTCTCCTCAATAGAGAAGATTTTACTCCAATGAAGGCTTGTCACTCTCTCAATGGAGAGAATTAGCACTAATAAGGTGGTGACACTTGTCACACTCTCATTTGAAAGGTTTTGAGAGTCTTTTTCTTATAAATAAGAGTCTCTTATACATGTTTTTTAACTTTGAGTAATAAAATGATGTCCAATTTGAGACACTTTTACTTTTTTAAAGTTCTCTCTAGAGTTTCTTCTTGCTAGACAATTTTCTAGACTCTTCCTAGTAGTGTTGGCTTAACCTCACTCTAGAAACTAAGTGTTGGCCTAACCTCACTTAGAATCACTGTCATAATTTTCATCTCTTCTAAATTTATACAATTCTTCATGCTTCTGAATAATGTTCATCATCCGTAGAAGATATTCAAAACAAAACAATGAAGAAAAAGATCTACAAATGAAATGCAAGCTATGATTGTATCATTTGGTAATCAGAGCTTTGATTGACTAATGAATTGTTGCACATTCAACCTCAATTGTCTCTTAGCTCCCTCCTATTTAGCAATTTTATGAGTGTTTTAGCAGGGATTCTCTTAGAAGTTTGCCTCACATCTTCTAAGCATATTTTCCCTATTTCATTTCACCTTCATCCACAGTTCAACTTTAGCCATAAAAGTCACAAATCTGCCCTATGTGATTTGACTTTAGGATTGCACATCTTTATAGGTTACTCTTTTTTTTATGATTTTTAGATTAACAATTATGGTGAGAGACCCAAAGAAGATTCCCACTGAACACGAACTTAACCAAGTGGTTAAGTAAGTGTGAAAGTTCACTTCTAGAGGGCAAAAAGAAAACACAATTATATGGTAATTTAGATGATGATGGGCAAAAATGAAAAATGCATAAGAAAAAGAAAACACAATGACATAGAGAATGGAGAAAATTGGCGAAAAGAAAAGGAAGAAAAAAGGTGAAGAGATGAAGAAAGCTTATGAAAATGAGAGATTGTCACGCCACTTGGAGGATGGGATACTCCAAGATGAGTGGTGTAGAGCCGCCACTTGAAGGTTTTTACTTCCACTTAAGAGTAATAAGAAAAAAAACAAGAAAAACTCTATTTGAATTGAACAACATCAAATGAAATATTTCATGAAAAAACTCAAAAGAGATTTAAGAAAGAAAAGCAAATATTAAGGTAAATTTTGGAAGACACTCAAAAGTAGTCCTAATGATTAGATCTAGATTATGAGTACTAAAACAAAATTAAGAAATAAGTTGAATCAAGAACATGTAAACAAACACAACTAAAATTTCAATAGAAGTTAAAATGAAAATAAATTCACTCAAAGATGCTTCACAAACAATCAAGTCATAGAATTAACTAGAAAAGCAAGCAAGTGCATATAAGAGTGTAGTGTATGGTATGATTTGTTTTAATCTTTGTCTTTTGGAATGTTTCGACCTATGATTTTCATTTCAATTCTTAATTTTTTTTTTGTTTTTTCAGATCTTGAGGCCATGTCTTTCATTTTTCTCCACTTGAATTTACAAGCAATTAACATATTTCGCTCAAATTCAACTCCAAATCAACTAGCAAATGTTTGTGTTTCATATTCAAGAAAATGAATCAACTTAAAAATTGAAGGAAAGTGACTTAGAATGTTTCAAGCTACTGCCAAGTATTTAAGGACATTTTTTTTCCAAAACTTTTCTTAGAAACTAAAAGCAAAAGGAGAACTCAAGAAATTCAAGCTAAACATTTTTGTTTTCATGTTCTAGACTTAGGAAAATTGTGCAAAATATTTAGGATTGCTTTTAAGTAATTTATGAACAAGCAAATGAACTAAACAATACTCTAAAATATTTTAAGAAATTCAAAAATTTAAAGCTATGTAAGACATATCAAAATTGGAATCAAACTATGCCAAATAAAACAAGCAAAACATGTTATATAGTTTCCTAGACTCATGCAATTGATTCAAGAAATTAAATCAATTAAGAACAAAACATTAGGAAAATAAACTAACTTAAACTCAAAGAAAATATGAGCAACACAAAAACTAAACAACAAGAAAAGAAAGGAGGACTTATCTCTTTTGAAGACCTCTCACCCAGCTTTGGTACCGATTGATGGAAAAACACTTTTTTCCCAAGCAACGAGAATAACATTTTAAAATTTCCAAACTTCTTTAGAAGTTAAGATTTTCATCTTTCAGGGGAGGTTCATTGGAGAGAATGAAGAGAACATTATTCATTTATCACCCAAATGAACAATAAGAAAACATTTAAACTATTTAATTATTATTCAAGCAAACCATAAGTGTACAATGGAAAAAATTGTCTTATTTATAGATGCATAAGCCCTTTTCTTTTTCATATCCTAGGGAATGTGAGACTAAAAAACAAGGTCAAATGCATTGCAAAGTTAGAAAATTCAGAGCCCCAAGATGGAAACAAGGCCTTTACAAAAATGACCTAAAAATGACTTATTATAGGTGCTGTGAGACTTCTACTATTCACACTCTTCTCCTCTTGTGTTTGGTCAAATTTGAGCATGATTTCTAGGATTCTTTGGCTAATTTTTTAAGCACAAATCAAAGTCAAAAGGAAGCTAACATATGTCTCTACAAAAACCTACAACAATTACAAAATAATTTACACTTATACAATATCTACAAGACTAAAAACGGAAGAAAATCTTAGTATTTTACTTTTCATGTGTAGAGTCTTCCTCCATAAGATTTCATATTCTTCTTTCCTCCTAGTCAAAGATGTGGTGACTAGATGCTTTCTATCATAGACCGTTGTTAATCTACCCAAAAATCATAAGCAATTAAATGCAAGAAGGTATTAAAAAAAATATCGAGCCTGACAAAAAAAGATTAAAGATAATACTAATAGTAAAAGGTTTTATGCAAGTAGAAGGAGTAAATTATAACAAAAATTTCATCACTTATGATAAAATATTGTTTGATAAGAATATTATCAATCGTTAGTCAATACAATATAATGTTATAACAATTGGATGTCAAAACAAATTTTCTACATGAAAATTGGGATAAGATTACCTAAGGAGGTTAAAAATAGAGAAAAATAAATTATTTGTAAACATATGTTATTATTTTGTGAAAAAAAGTTCGTAACATCTTTAACAAACTTCAATTCTACTTATTTTTTTTATAAGTTTCCTTAAAGATTTAATATAAAAGTTCATTTTTAATGAAATATAAAATTTATATTACAAAATAGATTTAATATAAGAGTGAATTTATTATTTTTCAAAGATTATTATTTTAAGTTTAAAAAAAGTGGTGGAATAGTTTTTTTTTTTCAATTTTCCAATTTTAAAGAGTTATAATATTTTTTTATAATAGTGGTTTTATTATTGTTTTTAAAGATATATTTATTATTTTAAGTTTTAAAATAGAACTGGAATATTTTTTTTCCATTTTTAAAGACTTACAAACACAATTTTATATATTATTATGAATGTGTTCATTTAAATATTTTAATCAGATTTATAAATCTTCAAAATAATATATTTAACAAATTAAAGGAATGATTTCTTAAAAGTAAAACACATATACTTTGTTGAAGTTTTTTAATCATAGTACCAAATACAAATATTTATTGTAAAATCTCTATATTCATAATTATAAAATAATTTAAAAAACCCTTTCAGGGGTACAATACAGTAGTAACTAGTTATCACAAATGTGCGATCATCATCCTTTCTTGGTTTCCCAAACGTGGCCCCATTTTGGCTTCGGTTTTTCATCACTTAGTTTCAAGATATCGCCTCAAACAACCTCTGTCTTTTAACATCATCGAATCCAACTACTAAGAAGCCCTTATGCAACATAACCAACTTTTCTAAACTCCAACCACCCTATCTGTCTATCTATTCCATCTTCTTTAACTATAATGGTAGTAACTAAGGCATTGTTGGCCCCTCATCCACACCCTCTATGTTCCCTTCCAGTTTCTACCAAAACCAGAGGCCTCACCCTCCACCATGTAGACCCTTTGGTGAGGTTCAAGTTGGATCAGAGAAAGCCAAGGAAACATGTGGCTCATGTGTCACTCCATGACCCTTTGGTTTCTTCTTCTGCTCTTGCTGACTTCTTCATCCACCAACACCAGCAAAACCCTTATAGTCTTGTGTTCTTGGCTGATAGTGTGGGCTACTCTTTGGCTAGCTATTACACTTCTTTGGGTCTCTTTGTAATCTCTGTGCCTGGCCTTTGGTCCCTCATTAAACGTTCTGTGAAGTCTAAGGTAATTTCCATGTTTATTTGCTAGATTTTGTTTAAGAAATGCTAGCAAAACTTTTTATTTTTTTTTATTTTGTCAGTGCATTTCTTTCTTTGATTCCTTACACATACTTGTAATTTGCGTTAGTCCTTAATTAACTGTTTTAGTCTCTACAATTTCTGATGAGAAAGACTAATACAGATTAAGAAACATGTTTGGAGAAACACTAAATGACTAATTTTTAAGATTAGGAGCCAGAACATAGAAAATGTACAAATAAAATAATAAGATGAGTAATTAAACCTACCAAAAATTACAATTTTATACGTCTTATTATCTCATATTTAATAAACCCTGTTTCTGATTTTTTTTTTTTTTTCAATCAATTTTAATGCAACTAGCACTTTTTTTGTTCAGGTTGTTGCCTATCTTTTTGTTGCATTGACTATTTTGGTGTGTTTTGGTGGATGGGGAAATAGATTGTGCAGAAGACGTTTATAGGTGAAGGTGAAAAGAAGGCACCGAATCAGGTTGCTGGGGAGATTTTATCGTTTTTCACTCGTAACAACTTTGCAGTGACTGATAGGGGAGAGACAATCACGTATGTTACTGTCTCATTCTTGTATTGTGCATGTTCTTGCTTGCTTTGGAATTTTCTTGGTACCTTTCTTTCTATCAGTCTATAATTAGGAAACAAAATGTATAACTGTTTTTGAAAAGGAAAGGGGGCTGAAGTTTGTCCCAACAAAACTCAATCACATTTGGAAAGTGCGGTGGTTTTCCTTTTATAAAAGGTTCTCACAGGAATTATGAGTATGCTTATCAGAGTTGTTTGTTTTAGGGAAACTTAAGCATCCATGTTAGTTCCTAATAATAGAAAGAGTTTAATTTTCATGAACTCTTGTATTTTTACATTATTAACCAATGAAAATTCATCACAGTATTGACTTTAGGAATTGTTATTATGATAGTCAACAAACTTGTCATGTATGATAATGTGTGATTATGTATGATAAATATTTACATGTATTCTAAATCTCTTGCTATTCATATTCAATTCTGATGTGTTCTTAAACACAAGAATTCACCTTTTCCAAGTTCACCATTGGAGCGGGTAGGAGGTGTTTGCTAAAATGGAAGAACGGTTCTTATGTAAGAATGCGCTCTTAATAATTTTATTGCTCAGAATAATGTGGGAACAGTTCCTGTTGAGTTTATTGTTGGAAAAAAAGTAGCATAGTTTTTAATTTTGGAGATGCATTTTTCTTACTTTCCTTCTTTTTTTTTACTTTTTCTTTTCTGAGATTTCCGAGCTTCTATATTTTTTATATTATGTGAATACTTCATGTCTTCCTTACAGATGCTTTGTTGTGAGCAAGCTGAAATGTTGAACCTTTTTCCCTTGCAGGTTTGAAGGACAGATGGTTCCAAGCAGGGGTCAAGCTGCACTACTAACTTTCTGCACTTGCATCAGCTTGGCAAGCGTTGCCCTTGTGCTTACTATAACCTTCCCAGATATTGGCAACAACTGGTTTTTGATCACCATCTTAAGTCCACTGGCGTAAGTGATTACACTGAAACTTTACACTACACTTTATTTTCCTTTTCATTATGGTTACTGTGTTTTTGTGAGGGAGGTTTAGCTAAGAGTTTGCTGTTATTGTCTTGCTATGCTGATACTCAAATACATTTCGGGGTTAATGCAGAAGCGTTTACTACTGGACTCGAGCATCCAGAAAGGAGCAGATTAAAGTGAAAATAATAGTTGCCGATGATGGAAAGTTATCAGAGATCGTTGCCCAAGGTGATGATCAACAGGTCGAACAAATGAGGAAGGAACTCAAATTCAGTGAAAAAGGAATGGTGTATGTTAAAGGCGTCTTTGAAAGATGAGCTATTTCTTCAGGCGGTAGAATCAGAATGCTAAAGAATATTTTGTATTTGACAAAAGCTAATAATCAAAATCATATTAAAAATGTTATACATGATGCGAAATTTTATATTCCTGAACTTGTCATATGCTAAGCAAAAGCCTGGCGATTATTGATACAAGTCTCGCCAAAAGGTAACAGTTACAATTTCCAAGTTACACAAACCAATTGCTAAACACCCTCAAGTACTTTAAGTTAAAAGACTTCTTTAAGGCACATTGTAACATTATCCAAATGTATTAAAAAAATTGTAAACTCGTCTCATTTGTATGCAGAACCAACATTTTCAACCAATCAATAACTTGTTCTCATCCAAGAAGGAATAGGTAGGAACCTCCAGGTTGTATGGTGCTGGTCCCTTCCTAATTCTGCCAGAAATATCATAATGTGATCCATGGCATGGGCAAAACCACCCACCAAAGTCACCAGCATTTGGCAATGGAATGCAGCCCAAATGTGTGCAAACCCCAACCACGATGAGCCATTCTGGGTCCTTCACTCTATCTGCATCCTGTTGGGGATCACGAAGAGATAGCACATCAACACTGTTTGCCAGCTTGATATCGTCCTCTGTTCGGCGCCTGATGAACACCGGTTTTCCACGCCACTTAACGGTCACTGTAGAGCCAGGCTCAATGCTGGAGAGATCAACCTCAAGTGAAGCCAGAGCAAGAACATCCTTACTAGCAGACATGCTAAGCACAAACTTGAGGACTAAGAGACGGACCAGAGAGGCATAAGCAAACCTACCACCTGTAAGGACAAAGTAAGCAAATGCCCTCTTGCTAGGGTCACCTGGGGGAAACCTCTCATGGTTGTGCTCATCATAGACAATCGTAGAAGTAGGGTTCTTAATAGCAGCAATAGTTGCTGGAATATCAGGAATAATGCTGTTTTTTTCTGTGTGGATCAGTGATTCAGTAGTAAAACCTAGACAAAATCAAGTTACATCAGTCAATTCAGTTCTTTAAAGTTAAAAAATAACGAGTTAAATACTTTTTTAGACATCAAGGGGAATTGTTTGCTTTTAGTTCCTAAAACAGAATTACATTTTATGCAAATGTTGCGAGTGTGGTTCCTTCACTTAATACCTGAAATATATTATTTCTGTAAATGACACACCAAATCAAACATTTTTTTTATTTGTATAGACTACAAACATATTTAACCCAGAGGAATTAGAGTATGAATTACAAGGCAAGAGGTATGGCTCAACCTAGTTGAAGAATCCAATGTACAAAGACTAGGCATAGGCACAATTAAATACCAAAAAACTAAACCCCAAATTAAAACAATAAGCTTCCTACTTTTTATTAGTAAACTATAGACAATAAAAAGATAAATACTATCAACACTCATTCTCATTAGCTATCGTAGACACTCTTTTTATTGAGGACATGTTTGGATTAACTTCTCAATAAGCACTTCTAGTAGAAGAGAAAAAAGAAAAAATATGCAGAAGTTAAAAGTAAAATTTGGAGAAACTACATAAATATGGAAATATTCATCCAAAGAAGCCCCTAACTAATTTCACCAATAATTTAGTAGTTTTTAATATAATTCAAGCAATAAAAATAGGGCGTTAATAAAATGTATGTTGGTAAGGTTTTAGCAAAGGATCAGCAACGGCAACTGTAGACACAATGTTACGTTGTGTGACTGGAATTGCAGCACCCCATCAACTATACTAGAGATTTTTTTAAAAGTCAAAATTAACTTGTAAACAAATAAAAAATCCAAATTTGTAGAAGCTATACTAGAGATTTTTCAGCAAATTAGTTTACATATAAACAATCAAAATTTGTAGAAGCTACAACAGAAAACTTAACGCAAATTTGCTTACACATAAAGTAATTAACATGAAATCATGTTTTTTTTCTGACATAAGAGTCGTTAGCAATAAGTGAAATAAAAATAATTTGGAAAGAGTAAAAAGAGAGGGGAAATGGTAAATCGGAACCTCTGAAGGGAAGAAGGAAATTGGTGAGGTGAGAGGAAGGCAGGGATCTGGGATCATGAACGACGACGTTTGGGGAGAGAAAAGCGGAAGCAGCGTGGTAGGGTCGGCACGAGGGCGAAGAGAGAGAAGAGAGTCTCTTTGCCGTGAGCCTGAACATGGTGTTCTTCCTTCTTCCTCTTCTCTCAGTTTTGTTTTTTGTTGCAGAAAACTGGGAGTGGTAAAGTTGAAGTTGTAGAGAGGATTGGAGTGTCTGGTATGGTGACTTTTCCAATTAAGAGGGAAAAGGAGAAGTCAGAACCGCTCCTTCAATGTCGGCTTCTTGTTTATTTTTATTTGTATCTCTCTAATTTTCGCAGGATGCTGCATTCGGGTCCTATTCATCTTTTTGGGCCTAAACCTTGTCTTATATATGCACCTCCATAGTTTCATCTGCACTTCTATTAATCATGCTTACTTTTCTATATTTTAAGTGAAAAGTCTATCTTACCCTTAATGAAATAAAAAAACGACTCTTAGGCACTTGCACTCTGATAAGCTTCATTGAATGATAGCAATGCGCATTAGACGTTCAACATCTACAATTTAAAATATATATTTATATTCTGAATTATAGAATTTGAAATATATTTTAATGACTATTTTAAATTGTAAGATTTAATTTAGAAGTTATTTTTGAATTTAGAAAATGATTTTCGAATTCTATAATTTAAAAATTTTAAAATACAAAATTAATTTTTAAATTATATAATTTGAAAGTCATTTTTGAATTTAAAAATAATTCTTAAATTATAAAATTTGAAAGTAAAATGATTTTTAAATTATAAAATTTAAAAGAATATTTTTTAAATTACAATAATTACGGGAGTGTAAAAGAATATAGAAATACAGTATGAAACTATGGAGGTGTTGGAAAAAATTCCCAATTAGAAAATCCAAATTGTCTCTTTAATGTGACTATCACTTCTTTTTACTCTCATTACTCACTTACCATAACGTTGTTGTCATTGTTATTTTTTTATGTGATGGATTCAAGGAATACATGATTTTCTTATTATGTAACTTAGAAATTATTTTTGTCTATGTAATTTTTTTTAGATTGTGTTGATTATACAATTTATCTTGGATTTCACCATTCCAAAGTTAAAATATAATTTCTGGTTATGTAATTTAAAAGTTTTTATATAAAAAATAACGTTTAGATTGTATAATAAAAAATATTTTTTTTCATGTTAATTTTTTTTTTCTAAATTATCCATTCTGAAATTAATTTTTTGATAAACTAGAAATGTGAAATGGATATTTTTGTATTTATAGAATACATAAAAAAGTTATGAGGTAAAAAAGAAATTCACAATTAAATAAGTGTTGTTTCTTGTAATTTGATGCTTTCTTCCTAATTCTCGGTTAATTTTGAGGAATGTTAAAAATATTTTTCATTCAAAATTTAGATTAATTAACTCAAAATATTTCTTACTGCAGAATATAAAAACAAAGAAATTAAATATTATGTTCTGAATGATAAACTTTAAAATTATTTATTTATAATATTGTTCAACAATTTAAATTTTACAATTCCAAATAAATTTTCTAATTAAAGAATTCAAAACCCTTTTTTTGACTTTTAAATTAGTTAATTTATAATTATTTTTTCACTTTTAATTGATCAACATGGGAGTTTGTTTTTCTATCAAAATATCACATTATTTTTTTTATCCAAAAGTTCACTTGGACAATATGAAAAAGAAACCACATCAACCAATTCTAAAGAGAAACTCCATCTTTGTACAATTTCAAAGAGATATAAAACCACAGAACAAATAGGTATCTGAATAAAATGGGAGTGTACTAGAAAAATATAAGGGTGCAGGAAGTAATACCTATTAATTGATTTCAGTATAAGAGTATAAACATGCCCACTCAGACTTTTGTCAAGTGAACCTCGTATATACTGTTATAATTATTATTAATAGGTTTAAGTTCGATTTATTTACTTATTATTACTTTTTTTAAAATTTTAATCCGACTTGTTTAAAAATATGATTTAACTTATTATTAAAAAATAACCAGTCAACAAAATCTAAGAAAGATTATAGAAATATATTTATAACATAAATAAATTAGTGATTTACAATATCCTACTTATAATCAAATATACTTAGTTTCTCTATGTATAGTAATAGAACATAATCAATTTCGATTATTAAAAAAAATATATTTATTGTATTCAATATTACAAATTAATTTGGAAGATGCAAAGCGTAATAGAGACGAAAATCGAAATAAAGAAGATTAAAACAAACCAATCCACAGATTCAAGAACCAAACAATCCTCTTGGCGTAATTTTCTAAAGCTTTAAACCTAAGTTTGCACAATTAACATATTCAATTAATAAACTAATCAATTATACAAATTAAATCTCAATATCATTTAATTTAATTCGTATTCTGTTATCAAATTGCCTATCTTTCCATCAGACTTTAGACTTTAGAGCACAATTAAACTATGCTTTGAAGTATGATAGAACATAGGTCTAAATGTGGGGTTTAATTAAGTCCATAAGCTTAGTAAAAAAAAGTCTAAACTAAAACAAGAAAAAGCTAATCCTCATTGGTTCTTTAACAAATATGTAAGAGAATGGAATCCCCGCGCCCCTTCTCATTCATCTTGAATATCATATATACAATTATTGTGAATTATTGTCCAGTCTAATTACAAGGGACTAATTATAAGCAATAATGACAGCCTAATTACAAGGGACTAATTATAAGCAATAATGACAAAATATTCTATTCTATCACACCCTCGCAGTCGAAGCGGGAGGTTCACGGACGCTGAGACTGGTCCGGAAATCATCGAAGAGAATACGAGGAAGTCCTTTGGTGAAGATATCTGCAATCTGATGTCGAGATGGAACATGAAGTACGCG
>Ga0123342_1008884_pt1 | contig 12366 bp, 6 predicted proteins | sample Turbeawhitnodule_FD_89960 | JGI IMG/M metagenome (GOLD analysis project Ga0123342, IMG submission 89960) | Root nodule microbial communities of legume samples collected from Mexico - Turtle bean Mexico white nodule | ecosystem: Host-associated > Plants > Roots > Nodule | place: Mexico: Nepantla... | reverse complement strand
CATCACACCACAGACTTGGAAGCCCAAGACCAAGAACTTGAAGAAATACAGTGAGAATGTGAAACTGTTTGCATACCAGTTTTCTTATGTCATTAAGTTGTTGTTCACTAGCTCATCTCAACCGACTGCAAAATTAATCATTAATATATATACCCTCTTCCTTGTAAAATTTGCTTTGTTTTATTTAGCATACAATTCTTTTTTGTATTATGTCATGCAGTTCTTGGTTTCGTTATTGTGTACTATTCTCACTTTCAATCCACTATATAGTTAGGTTTTACTTTTAACACACTATTAAGGGATTTTGTGTAACCCAATCATATTTTATGTTTTTTCTTTTTCCTCCAATTAAGAAAAAAGAAGAAGAGAGAGAGATCTGAGCCGATAACTAATTTAATTTAAACATTTGATTGATAAATTTAGCGGCGAGGATCAGTTATCACTTACAGCCGAAAGGTGGTCCCCACTCACCTGAATCTCTGAAGTAACGAATTTACATGTTTCATGCGATTTCCCAAAAAAAATTATTAGAACAAGTCAACAACTCTCTCTGGCTAGGATCCAATATGGATCTTCCTCTTTCTTCTTCCCTTAGTTAATCGCAGCCGCTATCAAATTTCCGATGAGATCCCCGGTGAACTCTTTGACCAGAGGTGGTTTTCTTGGTAATAGCACTGTGAACACTTATTATAGAGTTTTTTTTCTTTTTTTTTCAAATGAATCAATGTAAAGTAGTGTTAGGGTTCGTTGTTGGTTACATAGGTTGTTTTGGTTAGTTATGTTTTTCAATTCAATCGATACTGTGAACACTGTTCCTCTCTTTTGTTCTTACCTTCTATCAAATTGTTGTTTCATGGAAGATGTGATTAGGGAAACTCGATCTGTGAAACTCTCGAGCAACATAAAGAATTCGTGAACGATATCTTCAATAGGTGGATCCGGTTCATACAGATCTGGTGTATGTGTCTTCTCCTACAACACTACCATCTGAGTCGTTCACAGATCTAATGGCTGATGTGACGTATGCACAATTAGCTCAGTGCGTATGCTGCCTAGTCTTTTTAGAGCCTTTGGAACAAAGCCTTTGCTGGGTGCTGTTGGAAGAACTAGCAGGTTGGTGCTGGTGTTGGAAGATTGGGGATTAAAGATGAAATCCACACACCTAAGGATCAACACCCAAGACTTTTTAGGTGAAGTAGGGAAGAAATTGATGGACTTGGAGCTAGAAGGATTGGAGTAATTGGTGAGTCAATCCTCGGGTGTAAGCCCCACTGTCCAATTTCTGAGAATCAAGCAGTTTCTATTTTCAATTCAGATCCTGATATCCACAATTCTGCATAGTCTCAGACGTTTAGAGTCGAACAATATCTTGTATACGGTTAATTCTTCACTAATTGAAAAAATAGATCTAACGAAATTGTTGTGTTGCCAACGAAACAAGGTGAAATAGATCTGCGAAGTGTATGGAACACGATCCGTTTGGAAAGCAGAACTACTTCCTCTATAGAACATAAGCAGTGGAGAAGGAAATAAGTAAAATCTCATACAATGAACAAATCTTTTATTTCTTTTTACAAAATATAAAAACAGAAAATGTATTATTAATTCCATAATCAATTATGTTTTTATATTTATGTTTGTAACCTAATTCGTTATATGGTGAAGATTTTTAAAAGAATTTATTTAAATATTAAAAATAATTTATTATAATAAACATTGGATTAAGTTGAGTTTTGTCTGGGCATAATTATAATTATTGGTCAATAACACATATTCATGTGCCTGACACTGTGAGGGAGTGTCCTACCTAGGAACATGGACAGAAAGATTCCAAAATTTGTATTTTTTTTTTAAAATTTCAGGTGTTTGTCACAACACATATTTTTTTATTTTTTAAAAAAATCAGAAATTGAGAATGTTTGCTTTAGGTTTGATTTATGTTTTAATAAATAACATATATAATAATGCTTTTTAGTTACATATTTCAAAATTTTATTACATAAGAAAAATTAGATTTTAACTTTCTTGAAATCAAAAAAAGTTTTCTTAATAAAAATATTATATGTTCTATAAGATCATTTAAATTAAATATTTAAAATAATTTATAGCATTGTAATTTATATAAAATATCATTGTAAAGAATGATTTGTAGTAAACAAAATGAATAAATTTATTTATAGCTTATTAAAAAAGTTTATTCTAACTTGGTCTAGCCTTTACATCATTAAATAAACATTTGGATAAATCATGTTTAAGGTTGAACATATTTATATTTACAATTTGAACTAATATTCGTGTTTGGTAAATTTAGAGAGTAAAAGGATTTTGAGTTAAAACTATAAAGTTTTATTGTCCAAATGTGAAAGTGATAGTTTGTTGTTTATATTTCAAGTTATAGTGAAGATCATTTTTTTCTCTCTTATTTCTCATCACGAACCAAGTAATTTGAATACAAATGGATCATTCAGGGGAGACATCTTTCTTCTTCTCAAAATTTCCATTTGATTTCAAGGAAACAAACATGTAGAAGGTTTTTCAAAGATGGGGAATGGTGAATGATGTTTTGATATGCAGGAGATTGAACACTAAAAAGCAGATTCAAATTTGTTAGATTCTTGGGTGTTCAGAACATTAGGGAGCTGGAGAAAAAGCTGAAAACAATTTGGTTTGGGTTTCGGAAAATCAATGTTAACAAACCCGAATACAATAGGGTAGCAGAAACAAGAAAGGAATGGAACGATAAGTAGAAAAAAAAAGAAGACAAAATTGCAAGTGAAAGTGGTTAAAAAAGTGTGGAAGAAAAAATGAACAAATCATTCATAGGCACACATTGTCAAGAATGGGAACAAATCACAAACACACCACAAGGCAAGAATAAACGTAATACATTTCAAAGTGGAAGAAACACCTAAAGAATGGAGGAACTTATCTCCTAAGTTTGTTGGATCCTGTCAAATCTTGAGAAAGGTAGGTTCAGTGACTTATGAGATCGCAGAAAAACGCGAGAATAAAAATTGCACCGGATGAGATTTAAAACCAAGTTCCTTAAGTGACCAAAGAAACTTTAACCACTACACCAGACAAATTTTATTATATTATTAATATAATTTATATTATTATTTTTAATATAATTATTAATATTAATATAATTTATATTATTATTATTAATATAATTATTATTATTAATATAATTATTAATATTAATATAATTTATATTATTATTATTATTGATATAATTTATATTATAATTATTATAATTTTTTTTTTTGGTTAATTAGTCTTAGTTGCTAAAGAAAGTCCAGTCCATTGTTGATGTGTTCCTTTAAAACATCCGGTATTTCTTCTGACACCACTCATTCTTCTTCCTGCACCTCATTACTTTTTGAAATCCCGAATTACCCGTTTTATTTTATTTCAAGACGCATTTTCCATGGTAGCGAGGGTGTAATCAGAAATTGGATTTTGAGAATGAATTTCAAAATTGAAAATCCATTACTAAAAAAACACATTAAAAAATAAAGTGTCCAAGATGGGAAATTGTTTTCCAGAATGGAACTTTCAAAAGAAAAAAAGTTTATTCCAGAGTGAGAGCAGAAAAAAACCCATCCATAACCATTTTCATCATTTCAGGTTTTTGACATGAATAATAAATTTTATATTATTTTGTTAAATAATGATTAAATTTTTTGTCCATAAGATATTATTTAAAGAACTTGAATGCATATAGTTTTAATTTTGTATTATACTATGATTTATATGTGTAAAGAAGAATTGCCAATAAAGTATATTTAACATGTTATTTTAACAAATCCTAATGGCGACATGCTTCTTCTTCAAGTATCATATGATCATATCATTCATTTTCCACTTGAGGAAAAAAAACTTAATTCTCATATAATATTATTTACACTTTTATTTTATCATCTAGCATTCTTTGTTTTTATTTTTTTATCTAGCATCATTTTAAAAGTAAAAAAAATAATAAATTAATAATTTTAATTTTGAATGCATTAAATAAATAAATATTTTTAATGTTTAAAATAATTATTAATGAATAAAGAAATGGTTTTTTACAAAATAAAATTAAAATAGTAATAAATTAAAAATGTTTAGTTTATTTTTTTTGTAAGAATGAAGAAAATAAAAAATTAAACCCTACAACAACATAAAAGTTGAATCTATAAACATAAATTAATATTTATTTTTATTATTATTGATGATGTAATCATATTAATTTCAAGTAAAAGCATTCAAAGACAAACACTCATACATGGCTCTCCTTTGATAGGAGGAACACCAGATTTTTGGTAGAAGATAGACAAAATCCAAGAGAAGTATGACCATTAGGCCAATTTGCAGTTCGCTTGGACGAATTATGGTGTGACTGTGGGAAATTCCAAAAACTACACTTATCATGCTCCCATGTGCTTGTTGCATGCAAATATGCTCACCACGATTTTGCTAGGTACATCTCACTTGTGTACACATTGCAACAAGTCTTTCATGTTTACGAAAGACTATTTGGTGAACTCAGAAATGAAGAGTATTGACCTGCATACACTGGTCAAATATTATGTCCAAGTCCCGACATTAAAACCCTCACATCTAAACCCCAACTACCACACTATTAACATCGCTCGTTAAACTCTTATATTTTTTTTTTGTTAACAATCATCATTAAACCCTACCACTTCAATTTTCAGGTTTTATTCTTTTTTCACTTATCAAACTGAAGTTGTGCATGACTGACACGATTTTAGTGTAAAAATAATACAATTGAAATCATGCATGAATGTCACGACTTCAATTATATTATTTTTACACTGAAGTTGTGTCATGTTTACACGAATTTACTTAAGCTTTAATTTAAAAATTAATCATAATCGTCCAAAACACTCATATGTGTTATACGATTTCAACTAAAGTCGTTCATGAGTAACACGACTTCTATATTAAATGAAGTTGTGTATTTCTAACATAATTTCTTCATAATAAAACTGTGTTAATGAGATATAATTTATCCAAACCCGTGATAATTTTTTTTGCCTATATCAATAATAAACTAAGTGAATTACACTAATCTCCTACAAAAACGCATTAGTCAAGTATATTCGCCTAAAATAGTTATTTGGTTGAACATTTTACTAACTCATTTTAGATACATTATCCTTTAGGGATGCTAACCAAGCTATCTATGACTACCAAGCTGGTAGAAGAGATGCTAACCTTCCTATCTATGACTAGGCTGCGTCGAGAAGAGAAGGATGGCCATACGTGGGGAAGTGAAGATGAAAGGTGTTTTTCAGTGAATTCCGCTTATGCATGCTTGGCTAACCAAGGAAGAGGGCCACATCTAGACGTGTTTAAACTTCTTTGGAAGGCTAACATGGAGGGCTTTGACGGACAATCTACCAACTAGAGAGAGGTTGAGTAGGAAAGGGGTGATCTTGAATAATACCTTATGTGCTCTATGTCAGACCACAGCTGAGTTCAGTCAACATCTCTTCATGGAATGCAAACATACTCTGTGCGTTTGGTCGTTGTGTTACAGATGGTTTGGTATAGTGCTTGCCCAACATAATGATATAAAGACCAATTTTGAGAGTTTCCACTTATTCCAGGTTAACTAAAAAAAAAATTTGGTTTGAAAAGGAGTTTGGCCAGCAATTGTGAGGAGCATATGGGACCAAAGGAACGAGGTGGTGTTTAAGCATGGTGTAGTAGATGCAGAGGAGATATTCCAAAAGGCCCAAATCAAATCATGACTATGGTTAAAACATAAATCAAATTCTTTCACCTACTTTTTAGTGGACTGGATTTTAAATCCAATGTCATGCATTTAAATAAAAGGGGCGGAAGGTGGATAATCGGTGTGAAGAAGGAAGGAGGTATGGTAGATGTATATGGAGTGAGATGCTCTCACGGGGAGTAGAGATAGCGTGAGAGTGGGGGGTGTGGCTAAGGAGTTTCTTTCTCTTTAAAAATAAGGTAACATTGGAGAACTTGTTCTCTGTTCTTTATGCAGGGGTGCTCTTGGATGGAAAAGCTCTCATACTGGTTACAGTGGTAACCTTTTGAAGCTATAAAGCGGTGTATGGACTAGGGTGATGAGCGCATATGGGAGAGGAGAAGACGCATAACAAGTTGGAGCTATACACAAGTCCTAGGTGATGCAGGAGTGTGGTAACAATAAGGATTAAATCCTCTGTTTTGGGATGGAAAATACCAGGAGTTCAGCCGAACAATGCAGGTTTTTCATTCGTGAGTTTATGCCTTCAAGCTGGATGAGTTTAGTACCATCTTATTAATGTAGGTTTTTTGTAATTGGGGTGAACCCCATGTGAGTAGAGATTTGCTGAAATGAACAACTTTCTATGATTTGGAAGCCTTGAATTACATGTGGTTTACCACATGTAATGTATGGGTATTGTATAAGGGTTGGGACATCCTGAAATATCCCTCTTAATTTATTTATTCTTTGTTGATAAAAAAAAAATACATTATACTTTATCCAGAGAAATGATATATGCTTTTAATTGAAAGTAATTTCTAAGTGTTGAATTTTCTTCACTTTTAACTCACATGTTTCTCTCTGTTGTCATGTTGTCCATGTTGTTTTTAACAAATACAAGTGTCAATTAAATATTTTAAATGTTGGTGTTGCCCTCCGTATTTCTCTTTCATAGCTGCACGGCAACGTATCTTTCGATTCTTACAATTATTCGTTACACATTTCAATAGATGAACCATGTTTTTTATATCTGTAATATAATTTTTTTTTATATGTTTTATTTCCAAGAAAATAGTATTCCTGTACCAAGAAGGTATTAGAGTCAAAATTTTCGAGTTTTAATAAACCCAATTAATCATTAACACATTAATTTTATTTCTTATTTATTTGTACTCAAATAACTTTATCATTCGAATGATTTTGGAATTCTGTGGACTCTGTTTCGTCTGTCTCATACGTCTACGCAAGAATTATTTGAAAAATGGAAATACAATTTTCTGTGAAAAAATATATTTATTCTCAGCTTTCTAGCTATGTTTTTTATTAAACACCATAAATTTTTATTTATACCACTGGCACAAAATTACTGAAAAGTTTGTTTTCGTAAGCGTCACTATTTAATCTTTAAGCTTAACAAAGTATAACCAGCCATATTTTCATCAAAAACAATTTTCAAACCTTCTCTGACTTGAGTTTGACTTGGACATATCAGAAGTTAAGGTTTTCTTAGGGATAAAGTCTTGAAAAAAAAGTTAAACTATTTTTTTTTTTGTATAATTAGGGAAATTGAGGGAGTGATAGAAAAAAAAGTTAAAAGGAAAAAGAAAAAGAAAAATGATTTAGATAAAAATAATAATGTATTATTGTTATTATTTATAGAATTAAGTTAATTACTCATGTTATAAATAAATAAATTTAGCCAATTACGTATGAATATCCCGTAAGATTCTTCGTTGGTTATTTTTTCTTTAGATGTGGGATTGTCTCCTCGGATAACAGATATGCTCCAAGATTTCTTCTTCCACAGTCAACTATTTGGAAGAAACCAAATTGCAGGCATTATTCTCTCAGGAGCTTTTTTTCCAGTCAAAGGCAACGAAAAATCTTGCATTCAATGACAAAATTTTTGCTTTACCTCTTCTTGCGTGTTTGAATCTGCCCCACCAGCCTCAACACCATCACTGTCTTTTTCCTTGCTTAAGGGAACGTGTCTTCTTTCGTTCCTTTCTTATATCTGTTTCTAATTTTCAACACATGCCCACGGCAAATGGCGGCGGCACAAGAAGGACCCACAATGAAAGCCTCGTGATTTTGAAGGCGCCACCATGCAGATCACTATATTCTCCAACCATTTGCTTTTTATCATTACTCGATCATATACTCTTTTTCAATTATTAAAACAGTATATTATTACTTCACTGTCTAATAACAGAGTTTTGAAATTGAAGATTATAGATAAAAATATTTTATTATATATAAGTATATAAGTTTTGTAAAACTCACTTAATTAACTGGTTTTATAATATTATTTTAAATTTAAAAAATTTATTTTTTAGTATGATATCATAGTTATTTAAAACTTATTTTAATAAGTATTTATTGGAGCTATCGTATCATCCGTTATCGAATATTGTTGGACCATTCATAATATTATCGACTTAAAAGAATGAAGATTCTATTTTTATATCATTATAATTCTAATTTTCCTGTAAATCTTAAATCAATAATCTAAACACATCAAACTTGGATTTTTAAGCGCTTCTGGTCATGGGTTGTTCACTAGGACGTTGAACAGAAGACTTATAACCTGTAGAACTCCGTTTTCTCTGACTTTGTTGTGTTAAGTATGATTTGAATAATGAAAATGTAATTTTTAATGAAAATGACTCTCAAATTTATGTTTTTCTTCTATTTTACGGATTTGAAATTAACCTTTCTATACTAAACAAGAAAAATAAAACTTTTGACAGTGTGTAAAAGTGTGAGACAAAAGTACTCTTTTCAAATGTTAAAAGTCTATGTTAGATTTGAAATTAATTAGTAAGTCTCCTAAAATTAATTAGTTTAAACTCACGTGAAATTATTTTGTTTTAAAGTCTCATCAAATTAATTAATCTAAAGTCACGTGAAATTAATTGGTATAAAGTCAGATGATTATCATCAACTAATGCAATAATTTTGACTAATGATTATTTGCAATATTTTACATAGTTCTATTAGAGGCAATGTTTGTTTTTGTTGAAAAAGTACATGGCAAATCACATTAAAAGAATAATTAAGTTTAACTAAAATACCAATTTAATTTTGAAACAGAATAAAAAATTACAAATAAGACATATAATTACATGATAACACAAAAAATCATTATTTTAAATTGTTAATTCACTTCTAAGATATGTGATATATTGAAATATAGAAACTAATTAGAAATTTCTGGAATATTTATAATATCAATTATCTTCTTTAGATATATCAAATCTAATTTAATGAAGTTTTCCATTTTACATTCATTACTTGCAGATAATATCTTCGACCCATAATAACTAACTATTTAAAAGTAAAAACAACTAACAATAATACACTTATATTATGTACATATGATATGAAAATAATATTCAAAAATAAGTTTTAATTATATTTTCAAATACATTACCAAAAATCATTTTATTTTATTTTTTTATTAAAATTATTTCTTATACTATATACACTATCAATTAAAATAATATATAAATTATCAAATAATATATAAAATAAATTATAGAAAAAAATTTATTAATAATATAGTAAATATAGTTCAAATCTTTTTAATTTAGTAAAGTAATATAAAAAAGGTACACGTTTCTCTCTCATTCTTACCTTTAATTTTGACACACTATTTGAAGGCAAAAAGCAAGAGGTTTCCAAATAGTAATTATAGTTATCTGAGAACTTAATAAATTAATATTTTAATTATATTTATTTTATTTTTTAATTTAAAATAATAAAATATTTTATTATAATAGGTTCTCAAATGAAATGTATTTTTTTGGGTTTTATCATTTTTGGTTTTCAAACTTCCATAAAAACTTCCAGAAAACTTCATCCCTCTATTTGAAACTTCCAAATAAATAAGTCAAGTCGGATTAATTGTAACTGATGTGACATTTTTCTGAGGTTTGAGTGTGTACCTATCTACGTGCGAAAGCATCACAAAAAATTAACAAAAGATTTTATCATTAATTAATAATAATATTTAATTTATTCTACAACTTTCCAACTTTCCTTAATAAAAAATACTATTTATTTATTTATATATGATATTTGTGTTTGACTCAGAAGCTATTTGTTCACCAAACTTTACTTTCTTCCTTTCATGCACTTTCATCTAATATATTCTTTATATTTACTAAATGCCTCTTTCATTATAATTATTGAAAACACAACGTAAAAACCTTCGATAAAAGAATATTAAATAATATAAAATATTTTCTACACATTAAACTATTATAGATGTATCATCTAATATTCATCCAACTCATTTCAACTTGACAAAAACAAGTTGAGTTGGATTTGATTTAATAAAACAATACGTAAATTCCTTATTCCAAGTGCAAATGTTTTCGTTAGGCTCAATAAAATGAAATATACTATAAGATACTTTTTCCTCTATAACGATCCCTAAACAAAAATCTTGTAACACTATTAAATAATATTTATTATTATAAAATAATTCGTTTTATTCCATTCCATTTCAAGTGTAGTTAAAGGTTATTATGAAAAAACTAATAAATATATTAATTCTTTTAATAAAAAATTTATAAAAAAATTTATTTTAACCTTTTCATTTTTTATTATAATAGATAAATATATGTATATAAACTAAAAAAATATAAAATTAATGGTATGAATATAAACAACAGCAAACATAGATGTCATTTTGAAATTTAAAAGTATATAATAACTATCTAATTTAGTTAATATAATAATTAATTTTTTTTATATTTTTTTAAACATATTTATTTATGTATATATATATATATATATATATATTACTTAAAATAAAAGCTTTTATACTTTTTGTCTGGAATATAAAAAAAAAACACCTAACTATACATGCAGTATTATATACAACTTTTAAAGGAAATAGAGCTTATTGGGACCCATTATAAACTACCGTCATCTTCAACGTCATCGTGTCGGCAAATACGTAGCTAGATTAATGCTTTCTATTAATATTCATTTGGCTATTGCATATGTAATATTATTTATTTTATTTTATTTGCAAAGAATTAAAAAATTAAAGGGAGACTTTAGAGTTACCTTAACCTTTATACAAATAAAAAAAAAATAAACTATAAAAAAAAAAAAACTTACCCTCTTACACCAACTTATAAAAAAACCTGACAGCAAAACTAGTATATATAATATTAACTAGTGTTTATATCCTGTCATCTAAATATTTCAATTTATATTAACTTTGCATCATATTAATAACTAAAAAGATAATAATAAATTTAAAATATTGATTTTGAAAATAATTAATTTAAAATGTAAGGATAATGAAAAAAATGTGTGAAAAAACATTACATATTAATAAAATGAAAATATTGTTAAATAGAATTTGATGACATTCAATTGTTGACTTATAGACTGAATTAATAACTTCTTCCAATAGTTTTAGGACGGTTCTTCTCTTTTCTTATTTTTTTTTTATTTGATATAAAATGAAAATGGCTTTCTAATTCATCTTAAATTTTGGAAATCTTTAAACTGTTTTCATAAATAAATTATTTAACCATTTGTACTGTCTGATTCTATTTAAAAAAATTCCAATCAACATATTTCTTTTTATTTCGAATATGTATATTAAAATCAGTGAAAGATAAGCATCACACAACACGTAACACTCCTTTCTAAATAATATTTCTAAAATTAATTTCTAATTTTCTTATAATATATATTAAGTTATAAAAACTAAAATTTGAGGAATAATATTGCATATAACATACTAAATTCTCTAAATACAAAGTAACTCTTAGGTTATCTTAGTCTCTAACACTAAATTATTTTTGTCCCATCACTTAACTATAAGGACTAAAACAAATAAGATAAGATAATAATTGATATAATAGAAATCATTTTAAATATAAATAATTTTCATCTCTGAAATATAATCTAATTTAATTAATATAGTGATTAATTATTTTTATCTCTAAATTTAGTTAATGTAGTGATGACTAATTATTTTTTATCTTTAAATTAAATTTTCATTTAACCGAGGTTGGGTTAGGTTGAGTTAATATTGTTTGGTAACATAATATCAAAGAGGCATGTATGAACAGAGAAAAAATCATAATCAGAGGAAGGAAATTGCATGCTAATTTCACTTTCTTGTAGTGGCAGGTGAAGCAAGAAGTTTAAATTTAGATTAGAAGAGTGTGTTATGTTTTGCACGGTTGATTCAGGAGTGTGTATCACTCACTTTTCTAATGCTAACAGCTAATAAAAAGCCACAGATTAATATGTTTCATTGTTTAAGTCAAATTTTGCATACATATTTTTATAAATTAATTAGAATGGCTTGTTTTTTCTGAGGGAGACTATTATTTTAGCTACACAACTCTCTCTATAAAGCTTCAGTTCAATCATCCCCTCCAACTCACACCATAAAATGGGAGCGCAGACACACATAACCCATAAACCTTACCCCGGCTACGCTGCCTTCATAGCCGTCTGTGTTAACTTACTTGCTATGAAGCCCTACCCCATCACTGACCTTCAGATCGTCTTCTTTCTCACATCCATGTTCTTCCACGCTCTTGCTCTTTCCCTACCTCAACCCTCAATCACAGCTATAATTACTCTCCACGCTTCTG
>Ga0123342_1008883_pt1 | contig 12368 bp, 5 predicted proteins | sample Turbeawhitnodule_FD_89960 | JGI IMG/M metagenome (GOLD analysis project Ga0123342, IMG submission 89960) | Root nodule microbial communities of legume samples collected from Mexico - Turtle bean Mexico white nodule | ecosystem: Host-associated > Plants > Roots > Nodule | place: Mexico: Nepantla... | reverse complement strand
TTTATTAGCTTTTTTTTTTTTTTTTTTTTTTTTTTTTTTTTTTTTATTAGTATTATTATATGATTGTATTTATCAAATAGGAGGTTTGTTGGAGTAATTAGTTATGTATTTATGAATCCAACTCCACTCATAAAGAATTTTGTAGATTGGTAATAATCATGTAGATCTATGAGTGTTTTAGGTTGTGTTGTGTTGATTAGAAACTATTATAAGTTTTCTCTTTTATGATTTGATCGTAAAATTGTACTTAAAAAAAATTTCAAAACTAAATAAATTTTGTCTTAGTGATAGTTGTTTTTTAATTGATTAAAAGATATTTCTAATTTGTTAAAATGTTCTTAGCTAGTTTGGAAATGACTTCGATTAGATAATCATTTTTATCAATTAGAATCACTTAAAATCATAATTAGTTATGATCTATTTATTTAATTTGTTAAAATAAGTTTTTAATATATTAAAATCACTTAAGCTTTATGAAGAATTTGGACTAATCTATTTTAATCTATTAAAATGACGATTAAATCAATTATTTTCACGTGAAATTAACATATCAAAACACAATTTTAATACATTAAAATAGACATATTGAAATTTATATAACTTTCTCATTTTAAAATCACTTAACACAACATCAAAATCAAAGTTTTTAAAATCTTTACAACTATTGAGAGAGTTCAAGCTGAGCTGGAAATTGTTCTTAAAGTTTTCTTTGTGAAGATCTTGTTATCAATACTGTGTTTGAAGAGAAACATAGAACTTCAACTGGCTTATTCTTTTCTATTGTGTTGATATCATTCAAAGTGATATTGTTTTCATTTTCTAAATTTGATATGTATCTTTAGACCATCTCTCGATATGGTTTTCATATACATTATAGGAACATGGTGTTATTAGGTGTGTAAACTAATCTTGTACGATTCAAGATGTAGTTTCTTGAGTTGTTTACTTTCATTGTTTTGGTTGTGTGCTCGTAAAAACTTTGAAATTTTAGTATGAGTTTGGTTGGTGTGACTCAGCAACTGGATGTAGCGATTAGATAGAATGAACAAGAATAAAAATAAATTTTGTACACCTTCCTCTCTCCCTTTCTCTTTATCATTTGGTTCTTGAAATATTATTTTATCTTGCGTAATTAACGATTTCAACAAAGATCTCATTCTAAGTTTTGAAAATTTTTGAAGTAGTTCAATTTACCCCCTCTTGAACTCAATCTCTTAAAACTAACCAAGGTTATCAAACTCAAGAGTCTATGTAGACTTGTGGGAAGTCTATAAACTTAACTTATAAACCCGACTCATAGACTCGTAAAAGTCTACTTCATATAAAAATTCAATAAAAAAATATTCATTATACCAATTCCACAATATTGAAATAAAGAATTTCATGCACCAACTTCATTAAGACTTTAACTTCGTCTGATACTAAAAATCAAAGTTCAAAATCATATCTAGTTCCAAGAAGATGATATTTGAATCTGAAATGCTTCCATTAAATATATTTTAACAGTAATTACATATTTTTTTATCCAAAATATCTCTTCCGTGTTTCCATCCAACATTTGTTTTATTTCCCACAACATTTTTATTTCTAGGTGAAAGTGATGAAGATGTACGACATTGCCAGAATTTGAACCATTTCCATCAATAAACTTTGTCTGCTAAACATAATCAATAAAAAATTATTTTAACTTTATTTTCTAGCCACACTAAAAAAAAAGCCCCAAATCACCTTATTTCCGAAAGTCCCTCTTAAAACTCCCATATTGCTTTTTAATTTATGCATGATACCTCCATCCAGAAACCAAACATGCCACTGCCATTTCTTATTCACCATTCACTCCAAACAAAATCATGAACCCAACCCAACTCCAAACAAAATCGTGAAACCTAGTCGCGACGATGGTGCTAGGCGAGACGACCCAACAAAAAACGACAGTAAAGCAACAATTACATAATGGTGAGGTGACGATGAAAACAAAAATGAAAACCTCAAACGAAACACGAAGCACAGGTAAAAACAAAATAAATTTGAAATCGTTAATTCGGATTGAGACTCTCGTGTTTGACTGATTCTACCGAGTCTGTCCGAGAGTCTGGCTCGAGTTTGTAAAAAAATGAATTTATTCACAAGTTGCCTCCTGGAAGTAGACTCTTAGACTCAAACGAGTTTGATAAGCATAAAACTAACAATAATTATTTTAATTTATCCTATTAGAATTATTAATTAATCAATTAAAAACTTAAAAAAAACATTTATATAATTAACATTTATATAAACAAATTTTAAAAAATAACATTTAAATAAAGTTGCCAGATTAGCATGGGAACTTGTCGGCCCATTTTACCAACCTTACCAAGTTTGGAATAAACATTCATCTTTCAACTTGAAGAAGGTTATTGGACTTTGTTATTAGGCCTTATTTCTTTCGACCCATTCCTTCTTTCTATTCTCTTTGGCAAATTCTTCGTGTCCAACTCCATCATATCTTTTCCGTGCACTTCATATTGTGAAGAGTTATTTTTAACATTTTTAAAAATGGTAAATAACCGTAAATGAAGCATAAGCTTACATTTTAAAATAATCTCAACAGCACCTACATACATCCCTTTCAACATACATCCCTTTCAATCGTAATGTAATGTTTGAGATAATAGTTCCATCATTTGAGCATGTGAGAGGGTTGGCGAGAAAATTCATTATATTTGACATTCCACGATGCGAAGATAAAAATAATTGAGCTTTGTACTCCATTTTTTTGCATCTTGCTGGTTTTTTTTTCTGGGTTTTGAGACTTCCAAAAAAATTAAAAAAACTAACGAAAACACTACTATTACCAGTAAAAACATCACGAAACTTATCTCAACCACCAACGTTTACTACTAACCATCAGCATTTACCATCAACCACCACAAACAATATCACTTAAATGAAGAAAAAGACATCATACTGAAAAGAGTATTGTTGGAATTAAAAAAAGTATGGAATTAGAAGAGTAATAATGAAGGTACAAGGAGAATTTTCCTCTTTAGTTTTCTATATAAATAAGCTTTATGTTGGATGTAAGACTGTAATAATAATAATTAGATTATACTATCCATTGTTTACCATGCTTATAGGTTTTTAAGTAGTAGTTAACCATGCTTATAGGTTTTTAAGCTGACTGGAGCTGGCTTTGCTGTAAGCATTATTCTCCCCTGCAGCTTCAAGCTTTTTTTATGGGATCTGGGGTAGGACATGCATGTAGTGGTCATGCTTTTTGTGGTGATTGGAAGATGAAGGAAGACTGAGAATCCGTGGCAAGTGCTTTGTTTTTTAAGCAGATTGGTGCAACTGTTCTGCTGGTTCTGGTGCAGGACAAAGTTTGTAGGTTGCTGTAGGTTTGTTTGTATTAGCTATTTTTAAATGAGAAAGCCTAAGCTTGTTACCCGGTAGACTACAAATTGTATTTATACTAACTGGTAGGCTCTGGTTTTTATTTATGTAAAAGGGTTGAAAAGTCCCATTTAATTTTATTAATCTTTGCTATAAAAACAAAATCCATCATTTATCATTTTTTTTATTGGCAAACTCATTATCATTATCAAATTCATCATCTACTTGTATTTCTAATTTTGTTTCCTTTATTCTTGACCCTAGTCTTCGTAGGATACTTTATAGTAGTTTTAGATAGTAGAAAGCTTTGGTTTTTTAAAAGAATGATTGCAACTTCCATTTCATCCTATAACCTTTTTCTTTGTTAGTAGATTCCTGAGGTAGTTAGAACTGTTGTGATCATTATACACTTGAATGAAAGTGAAGGAGAGTACTGACTTTCTCCCTTATCGTAGATGCTTTCATTAGCAATCAACAATATGAATTGTAAAATTAACAATGCTTGAATCAGTAAGAAGATATAACGCCTACGCGCAATTAAATGTGACATTTCATATCAAAACATGTCCCATCAGCACCTACAATGGTACATTTTGGTACCTCAATTTCCAGTCTTCAGCCGCTTTGCATGAGCAACTGTTTATTCTCTTGCTCATATGAAAGAAGAATGATAATTTGATAATATAAAAAAATATTAAAATAATAATATTGAGAGTTATAATGTAATGATATAAGAAATATGAATTTTTAATAATATATTTTATCTATGTAAAAAACTTCTGCTTTCAATTATTATCACAACATATGCTCTCGATACCAAGAAGAATACACCAGCAACACTTACACTTTTTCACTCTTAAAATGCTTTAGTTAGGTCCCTTGAACCCTAAATAATTCATACACCGAAAGTTGTTCGGTTGAATTGCATAAATTATAATTAACAAGCAGCAAATCTGAGTTTCACGTACAAATTAATTTGTAAGTAAAATATATTATTTTTCATTTAACAGTTAAGCTCCATAATACACTAAATAAAGCAAAAAAAATGGTTAGCCAAATATAGAGATAGATTTCCCGTTTATTTTGAACACCGTGCCGAAATTGACACTTTATAGTTTCTAGTTATGATTAAGGTAATAGAAAAGCATAAAGAAAGGAAAACCAAAGACAGAAATGATTACAATGTCAAAAATTAGCTTTATCATGTTTTGAGTATAGGATATTATCCATCATCTGGTAGTGGAGCCTGCCCAGGATTCAGTAGGCACATTCGACACACATAACCATATAGTCAACCAAAACGTTTCATGATTAAAGAAAAGCAAAAGGAAAGTGAATGTTCCTTTGAACTCATTATATATGTGATTGCCACCGATCAATACTGAAAAAGCCATGTTCAAATTAACTGTATTGTATGTTTATTTAGAACCCCAGAGTCAACACAGATCATCATGCATGTCTAATATTGGGATCAATACCTAGTTACAAGATTAGAAAATAAGCAAAATTAAAGCATCTAGGAATCTGGCACAGTCCCTGACTTCTATGTCAAACTGCTTTCACACTGCTGCAACTTACTGTTTTTCTTTGCTTTCTTTCCTCAAGCTTAGCATATTAATTTAAAGACTTTCTTTTCTCACAACATGGAGAGAAAATTGTAAACATATCTCTGCCTTTCTTTACCTCAGAAACAACGAAAGAGGTTGATCACTGCCTCACTTCCCATGCATATTCCCAACTAAAATAATCACACCAAAAGGTGGAAAATAGGTAGTTTATAGCTCTTTTAGTTCAAATCATATTCTCCTGGATACAGTAATCTGAAGTCTAAAACTACATATCCCAAAAGAAAATTGAACTTTTCATTTTAATTTGTATATTCACAAAGTGAGATCTACATATATAGCTGGTAGAGGAGCTACATACTCTTTTTTTTATCATCAATATGGATATAGTATGTAGCAACTGTCCTTATTGCTACAAGATAATCATAACCATGTCATTTTGTTCGGTCGTCTATATATGAGCAAACTTTATTTATCAAGTATTTTATTCCTATATTGGTGCATAATGCCTGTAGTTGTAACTTACTGAAAACTCATCAAAATATTTATACATTGTGAAATAATTGAACAAGGTACAAGATCAACAGCAAGAAAAAAGAAGAAATACAGCAAATATGGAGATTTTATTAAACAAAAATCAGTAGCAAGCTATGCTTTTACATTCTCATACCTTACTCAAGGTATGGGTACTTCAACTCAACACACTCATTATTCAGAAGTAGTAATCTATTTTTTCATCTGCAAGTTAAGCTATAGCCTAACAGTAAAGGTACAGCAAAAAAAAAAAATCTGGATGAACTTCACAACATGCATGGCATCTAGCACTAGCTGCATATGTTGTATGCATGGTTTCACACTATTGAAAACACCATGAAAGAAAAAAAGGAAGTGAAAAAGGGTAGACCAATATACTAAGAAGCAAAAACCATTCGGACCAGGAGTGCATAATTCCCCATGATGGAGTTTAGGCCTTCTATTTCATGGCTGCTGTTAGCTAATAGAGACCTAGATTAAGGAAACCTCTGCTGTAGACTCTTCCCAGATTAAGGAAACCTCTGCTGTAGACTCTTCCCATGATGAGCCGCATGCAGTGCCATTTTATATCTGGCATAAGAGAAATGTATGAATCGTCACAGAGGTGAAGGTGAAGATGTTGAGAGAGTATATAGAAGACATTGTTGAACTTTAACCAAACAAAATGGTTATGAAAAAGGAGGAGGAGAAAGAGGACAAGAGAAAGAGGCATGTGGTAGAAACAAATAGAATAGAGAGACATGTTTGATTTGTGTGAAAGTATGAATATATAAGAAGACAGCAGAGATGATGTTTGTGTATATGTAGATGCAGAAAAGCGGCTGTGTGAGGCAGTGTACTGAAGCATTGTGATGCACGCATAGTGTAGAGAGAGCCTATGTTATATTCCCGCATGCAAACGTTTTCTCTTTAATGTACAGTGGGGGCACGTTTCCACAAGGGAGAAAAAGGAAAGCAGAAAGGGGTGTTAGACAGTGAAGGGTGTTGAAGATTGAAGCATTCTTTTTGTTGGCAAAGTTAACAAGTTGTATCAAAGCCTGCACCCCTCCCCGAATGGGTCTTTGTCTATGGTGGTTCAAGTTTTGGCTTTTCTTTCCTTTTTCTTTTGGTCGGAAGTGTCCAAAAAAGTATTATAATTTTTGAAACGCTTTGCTTATAAGTGCTTCCTGCAGCATGTGGGGCTTGTCTGAAAACTTTTTAAAGAGATTTTTGCGCATAGTGATCTTCACCTACCTGCTGTGTATATGGAATTGGTGAATACTTTGTGGGGGAGAATGATGTGTCTGCACATGTCAGTGATAACCCTCTTGTGCAATTGTAAAAAAAACACACCAAGGACTGAAAAAGGAAATACCTGCACATGGATGAACTCCATAATTAATAACCAGATCATTTTTTAAGCATTGTCTTCCAGTTAAATAATTGTAGTTAAGGATCTGCGCCAACCATATGCTTTGTTTTAAACTCTTTACAACTTACGGTGGCCAAATTCCAATGATATTTATACACGTATCTGCACGTAAATTAATTTAGCTTGATGCATCAAACCAAAGAATGTTCTTTATGAATTAAGAATGAAACGGAAATGGTGTGAAAGAGAAGTGAAAGCATATAAAATACTATATCAATAACATGGATCTTCATGTGCCATAATGATTACTTCGCAGTGTGTGGGATCCGATTATTAGTATTTATCTACTAAGGTTCCATATGATGACATATTTAGTATTCAAGAATCAAAGAAAGCGTGTGCTACTTCCTTGGGGCATGAACTTATACAATTCTTCACCAGATGCTTGGTGTTGGAAACTATTAGCAAGTGACAAATTGATATGCAAAACTATCTTTAAGAAACTACTTATTGAGGTCTGATTGTGTTTTTGTACTGAAAGAAGGTTTCAGAAAATATATATATATATATATATATGCACTCAAGAATTGGATATGAACATCAAGGTTTCGAGGTTAATTGTGACTACATTGTCTGCATTCACCTATATCTTTTGCAAAGGTTAAAATTCCCTTTCTTTGACATATATATACTTAGAAAAGAGAATGTTTTCATTGTATTTACTACTTAGCAGACATTAATTTCAGTAAAACTAGGGTTAGTACTGCCCTAGCTTGCCACAACTCTGTGTCCTTTTCTTGGGAAATGGCTGTGATATAAAAACTTAGCTTGAAAGGCAATTTTCATTCCAGAGGCTCAATATGTATACAAATTGAGACACAAGAAGCCAAGTCATCCACGTGTTATTTTTTAGGAGAAATGTTAAGAAAATTGGATATTAATAATTCATTAATAAATTTATCCATAGTATTAAAATATTATTATCAACTCAGTTAATTTTTTATGTGTTTAAACAGTTTGTCTTGTTTCAACACTGAAGTTCTAATTTTTATTTGTGTTTAAACAAGTTTGTATGGGAGAAATCTATTTATAAAAGAGAAAATAGTTTACACTTCAAAACATTTGTACACTGTCATCAAATTATAATCTTTTTTTTCTTTATAAAAAATACTAAAATGGGTACCTTTCGAATAAATTAAAGAATATTGTGTTAAAACACAATATTGGGTTTTAATATTTAAAAAAATTGAAATAGTATTTTAAAATACGGCTTTTTTATTAAAAGTTGTGCAATATATATTACTATATATTATTATCCATTCTTAGTCAGTTATCTAAAATCTACGTACTTATTTTTATAACTTTTAAACAAAATTACCACTGAAATGTAAGAAAAAAACAATCCAATAATAATTTTGTACAGAAATTATTGACTTTTATAAAAGTTATTTTAAAAATCATAATTTATCATTGTTTTGTAGGGTAAACTTTTTGTACGCATAAACTCTGAATTTAAATAAGACCCGCTTCATTCTAATTTGAAGCCGTTTTCGTTTGTTTTACTATTCGATTAATTATAAGTGAAAATTAATTCTACTCAGATGGTAATGAATGAAAATAAATGAAAAATTATATCTAAGAACATCCATAACTATTTATAATACTTTTATTAATAATATTAAAAACTATAAAAACACATATTTTATTATATTTGTTCTACATTAAAAATTCATACACATCCTTATTCTTATACTTTGATATAAAAATATGTCTCATTTCCATTAATAGCGAATATACTAATATCTAGCTCAAAGTCATTCTCATTTTAAAATAATAAATAAGTAATTTTCCTTAAAAAAATTACAACAACAAAAATATAATATTAAATAACAATTATACATAATTAAATATTATAATTAGGGAGTGCAAATGAACACGGAAACGGGGAGTGTTTACCCACTACAATCCTCTGTCCCATTTCCTAGCCCGCTATATGCGGTATCCACACAAAAATGTCCAGAGATTTTTTTATTCTCAGAGGTATCTATAGATACCCACAAATATTTTATACTTTTGTTTTTTAATAAAATGATTTAAAACAGTTCTTTAAAATATAAAATCAATTAAAAAATTATTTTTAAAATACAATTCAAATACATTTGAACAAATTTAAATGAGTTGCACCATAAATTTTAAGTTTTAAAACATTAATCTTCTTATAGATAACTTTAATTTTATAGGTCTAGATAAAAAAAAAATAACTATATAAAATTAAATTCTAAACAATTCTTTAATGATTAATATTTCACTCACTCATAACTTGATTTTTTAAAATACTCAAATAAAATTTACTAAGAATTACTAGGAGGTAGCGAGCATTCACAAACCATGACGAATGTATCCATTGTAAGAGAATGTGTAACATAAAGAAGAGAAATTCTTCATATAAGATGAAATAAAAAAAGTCAATACTAATAGTAAAATAATTTTTTAGATTATCTAATAAATTTAAAATATTTTAATAATTTAAAACAAATATATATATATATAAAGACAGTATCCACATCATGTACTACAATTTATTTTCTTACAAAAATAGTAAATGTAAAAAGAACTTCCCTTGTATTTGTCAATAGGGTGTGTAACTATGAAAAGAACTTCCATTGTATTGGTCAGTAGGAAGAAAAGTTCTTCCCACACCCCACTATCATCGTTTTAAAAAGCTCTTTATTAAACACACTCAACAAAAGTTATTCTGGAAAATACATTGTGAACATAAAGTTTATTCCATAAATCTGTTTCGGAAAGTGTTTTTCAAAATATATTTCATAAATTCTAAAAAATATGTTCTAGAAAAAGCATCTGGAAAAAAAATTCTGAAGTCAGAAGAATTTTGATAGGGTGAGGAATAAACACCCTTGTGAATATCACCAAAACAGGCAACTACGAATACACATTTGAGAATAAAAAAGTGATACTTAGAATTTTCACTATCATCCCAATTATATTTTACCAATATTTATACTTTATACCTATTTCTGAACAGTGAAAAAAATCAATAAAAATTAAAACGAAATGGAATAAAATACATGGAAACAAGTTTATTTCTCTTACCTACTAATAAGAGATTTAGTTATATTAAAAAGACTAAAATTCAAGTCATGATTATATGATAAAAGAAGGAAGTATATATTTCAAAATGAGGAAAGGATAACGTAATATATTCTACAAGTAATAAAATCTAATAATGATTTTATACAAGCACTCATCTTTTATAACCCATTTGACTATAAGAATAAAAGAAAATTTAATTGGAGATAACCAAGGGTTCTCCATTTCCCACCCATCGGTATTTTGTAGTTATCTCTCTAGGATACTAAGCATTGTTAATTACCTGTAATAATAAATAAACATCGCTGCTGCATCAAACATATTTATGTCGGCACTAAAATGCAGTAGATGCAATGTTACACTTTTGATTTACACATTTTGAATTGAAAATTTAGTTATTTTGGTCAGGAAGCTCAGAACGCTCCCTCTTTGCTGTTTCTACCATTGTACATAAGAACTTAACAGGGTTACAATCAAAAGGATTTGAAAGTGCAGCATGTGCTAAAAATGGAAGCTTTCTCAAAGACCTTCCACTCATTCCCTGTAAACAGATCAGACTCATCAGTTAAGATTAAAGGTCAAACAAAAGATTAATGTTCAACACCAACAAGAAATATTTGTCCCTACCTCACATGCCTCCGCGGTTTCCAATAAGTGCTTGCACAGTTGCATGAATGTAGCACCCTCATGAAAATCTGGAGCGTTCAACCTTTCCTTTGCACAAGCGTAATTTGGAAGCATGACATTCTTGCAATCCTAAAAGTCAGTATGATTAGCCAAAATAATTTCTGAATTGGAATAAAGATTATTTATTGTCTGGATTGGAATATTGATTCCAATATTAAGGACTTGTTTGTAAAGATAGACGGACAAGATTGAGAACTCTTTGCACCTGTAAACTAGTCAAGATCCCTGTACGTATCAGTTCCTGAAAGCAGGACCTTAATATTTCATACCGAGCTTGAAGAGTAGGGGGACCAACATATGCTTTGATATCAGCTCGATCGACAAAAGCAATGTCTGCAATAAAATTGATAAATCTGTATGATATACAACATGTGAAATGTGTTTTAATGAAATTTATGGAGGATACTAAAAAAACTACTTAAGAAGAAATTTGAGAGGAATGATGCTCCCACCTAGTGGGAAAAGGCTGCTGTTGTGATGTGTTACATTGGGGTGATGCTAATTTCAGATCTGGAAATAGTATTGTTTTTTACTATGCTGGTAACGAAAGTCAGTGCTTTATTTATAACAACTTGACTCTGATGCCCAAAGAGGTGCTTGGTGAGCAAAAAATATTCGGTACTGGCTACCAATTTCCACCGTGAATCGTGATAAAACAAAGAATTGCACTAACTCCACATATTGTAAACCTACTCTACACTTCACTTGTAAGTAGACTAACATATTATAAGCTAATCAGATGTGAATATTCAAATTTATCAGAGAGAGCCCGCTATAACTTACAAGGAAAAAAGCCATAAAATTGAATTGTGAGAAATTAAGGCTTACCAATAGCTGCAGTTATGTTGGAAGTGGTTAGAATTATCACATTAGGAGATGATTTTAACTTGTCCATCTGAGTTAGTAATGCATTGACAACCTGAAATTCCGTATTCAGATTGAACTTACGTTAGACAAACACCCAAGAACAAAAGCGAACACCTCTGAATTACATTTTTAAACAATCTAAAACAGTTTCACAAAATAGTGGGGATGGGGGGAGTGAGTTTATTCCTATTGATAGGATGGGGTGAAGGATTTTACCCGAATAGAATCAGAAGGTTCAGAACCAGATAGGGCAGCTTTTCTAGCAGCAGCAAGACTTTCGACTTCATCTGCATGATCATAAGCACATACTCAAGCAGACATAGGGGAAAAATACATGAGCAATTAGTCAGAATTTATCCGGTATCTTATGCCTCACCAATCAATACAAATACAAGATTGCTTTCTTCCTCTACCATTTCTTGAATCTTTTGGAAAAGTTTCGCTACCTAGTAGAAAACAAAAACACAATTGCACACTTGATAATCAAACAAAAAAATAGTTCATTCAAAGTAAGTAACTTGGTAAGTATACAGGATCATTAAATTTGGCAATTTCACAATTTGACTAATCAAATCCTTGTTTCAAAATTCCATAAATTCCTATATTGTTTCAGTTAAGGGATACTCAATATGCAGGACTCTTTGATTATAGTTAAGGATAAGAACTTTAGTTTATAAACTTACTAAAGCATTGGTATCAAACTAAAAGGACACAGACAGCCTAAGTGGCTTAATATTGCACAATAGTTTCCCAGTTTATCTACATAGATCACATAACATCATTCAGTTTGGTTAAAGTCCAACTAGTAGCTCAGCTTCTCTGTTTTTAAAATGGAGACTAGTCAACTTGATTAGTGCATAAATCAACAAGAAAAGGAACAA
>Ga0123342_1008882_pt1 | contig 12369 bp, 8 predicted proteins | sample Turbeawhitnodule_FD_89960 | JGI IMG/M metagenome (GOLD analysis project Ga0123342, IMG submission 89960) | Root nodule microbial communities of legume samples collected from Mexico - Turtle bean Mexico white nodule | ecosystem: Host-associated > Plants > Roots > Nodule | place: Mexico: Nepantla... | reverse complement strand
CGAAACAACCAATTGTTTTATACTTAGGTGTTTTGAGAAAGGTTGAAAACTGTTTTTGGTGGTTGACTTGCTGTCAAACCAAAACAACCGATTGATTCGAGCATTCAATCGATTGTTTGTTTTGAAACCATAACAGAAAACGGTTTTGTGCTTTGACTGAGCTTTAAATGATTTTATAACTAAATGTGCTCCTGTTTTAAATGCTTTGACCAGTCTTTGAAAGCTATAAAGAGTTTGTTCAAATTATGTAACAAACAACAACTAAGATTTAATCATAGAAAAACATATTTGAGTTTTTCATTGATTTTGCTTTTCAAGAGTTAAAGATTGCTTTGAGATTGCTTTGATCAAGAGAGAACGGAATAGGATTTTCATTTGTATTGATTTCAGATCATTTTGTAACAAGTGTAATCCTTTTGTACTTTGTGTAAACTCTGGTGTGTGAAGCCGAGAAGTGTTGTGTACTCTTGAGGTTGTCAAGATCAACATTCTTGGTGGTGTATGTGCTGAGCCAAAGGAAATGTGTGTTTTGAGGGGATCAAGGTCACTTCTTTGGTGGTGTGTGTAAGTAATCTAGGTTTGATTGCGTAGTGAATTCCCCAGTGGTTTCTGGGAAGACTGGATGTAGCTCTTGGTTTAATAGTGAACCAGTATAAACTGTGTGTGCAATCTCTCTATCCCTTAAACTCTTTAATTTCAGTTTATATTTGTTAACTGGTATAAACAACCGATTGTTTTTCTGATGTTGTGCTAAATTGCTTTGTGTTTTTGGGAAACTGAATTCTGAATCAAGTTTTCTCTAAGGAATTTCATTCTAAACTAAAAAGTTTGCGAAAATCCTCTTTAAACCTTTCAGCCCCCCTCTAGGTTAAAGCCATACATTCTAACATTACAAACATTAGACCCGACATCACTTTTAGTGTCAACAATCTTAGTCAATTTGTCAAAGCACCCACCAAAGAACACCAACAGGCTGCCTTCCGCATTCTACGTTATCCCTAAGTTGCACCAGGATCGGGTATATTCTTCCAATTTCATTCAATTAAGATGTTTTAGTGATTCTGACTGGGCAACTTGTCCTACTACAAGACCGTTACTGGATTTTCAATCTTTTTAGGCAACTCGCTCATCACATGGAAATCCAAGAAGCAGCAAACCATTTCAAGAAGCTCTTTAGAAGCTTATTACAGAGCCATGACAGCGACTACATGTGAAATATAGTGGTTAATGTACCTTCTTCAAGACTTTCGGGTTCCTTATGTTCAACCTGTAATCCTCTATTGCGACAATCAGTTTGCAATTCAAATGGCCAACAATCCTGTTTTCCATGAATGCACCAAGCATATCGAAATTGACTGCCATATTGTTGGTGAAAAAGTTGCAGCTGGGCTTTTCAAACTTCTTTCCATTTCCTCCTCAATACAAGTGGATGACATCTTCACCAAACCCCTTCCTCCCAATACCTTTAATTTAATACATTTCAAGTTGGGAATGAAGAACATATATTTCCAGTTTAAGGGGGCTGATGAAATTTTCTTAGATTCTTTTTGCCTTTTTTTCTCTCTTGGGCTGCAGGCCTATCAGACTGTATTAAGCCCATGTTGAGCTACTGTCACTGCAGATAGCCTAAGGCTATTTTTTCCTTTTTATACTATGCTTTGTAATTTCACTAACAAGCTGATTCAATAAAATTTTTCTTTCCTTTAGTTCCTTTATTCTCTTTCCCTGTTCCAGCATATTTTGCCACCATTTTCTCTGTTAGGGTTTCACTTCTTTTCGAGTTCTCTTGTATCTGTTTTCTGCTTCGGCACTTGCCCTCTTTGTGCTGTTTTTTGTACTACAGGAAAGACTTTGCGACTTATCGTCATTACAGAAAACGACGTCACTCTCTTCCTATATTAATGGTCACATTCAGATGATACCAGAAGATTTGGCCAATTATAACCATTATATATGCCCTACTTTTACTGCAGATTTTTTTTTTCCCAAATGAATTAAACTTGCTACCCACCACCTTTAGAGGCAAGTAAGCAGTAACAAGAAGTTGTTGCATGGTTGGAGAGGATCAATGCAGAGAAATTACATTGTATGCACTTTTGTTTTTGGGAGGTAATGTATGCCTTTGTTATAAACATCTTGTTGATTATTTTGCAAGTAGAGCTTATTTGGATGCAAGAAGGCTAATTGAAGAAGAAGTTAGGGTATGCATTTTCTTTTTAATATGCTGATTTTGGTTTTACTATTTCTCATTTAGAAAATGTATAGTTCTTCCTTCCAGATTTGCTTCCTCAGGAGCAACTTGCATTTACACTTGTTCTGCATCTCAATGAAACAATGATTCACTGTTTAATCCAAATATAGTTTTTTTTAGTATATGGAGGTTGTGTTTTCTCCATTTATTTTATCACTATCGTAATAAAACCCTAAGTACCATTTAAATTGTTACTATTAATGTAGGTAAAAAAATGTTTTTATCCCAGCATAAGATGGTGTTTTACCACTGCACCAACAATTATTTTTAGCACAAGTATATGACTCAAAATAAATATAAAAATGTTTCAAAGTCCTATAATCTCAATATTACATGACTAAAACATATAGATGTTTTCTAAGATAGTTTTTCCCGAATAACGTAGAATCAATGTGAAGTTCATTTGAACTGTCAATTTTAATTAATATTCATAACTGCAATGTTTTAAATTTAAAGAATGTTCCTATAATTATAAGAAGCTCTTGAATGGTATTGTTTTTTAAGCAATGATATTGCTTTATATTTTAAGGATTCATATAGATATTAAAAATTCTTTAAAATTACATTACTCCCTCAGTCATCAATGTTTTTGTCATATTAGTGAAGAATGGATCGATCCAAGGTAGTATTTAAAGTAGCAAAACAATAGTATATTGAAAGGCTGAAATGTGGAAGAGTCACCCTTAACATAGTCATGACATAATTTTGTGAGAAGCAAAACTATCCCATCTATCCATTATTTAGTGGGCTTGGAAACTCATTAGCCTATTGAAATTTTGGGTTTTGGGATGAAGACCAAAAACACATAAAAAATAATATTTTTGAGTTTTTAAAACGATATGAATAATAGGAAAAAAAAACAAGGATTTGGTTGTGTCACCTTTAATGATCTTATCTAGCAAGCATGTTGTTCTCTCCCCATTGTGAATTATAACATCAATGATTATTTGCCAGTATTGTAGAAGACAATCTTGTTTTCTAATCAATATCAAAAGAAAACAATATGGCAGACACATATTTTTTGGTCGGTGAAGAAATAAATAACTTGAAATTGCACAACAAAAAGAAATGTCCAAGTAGCCCAAAATCAAATCAGTGAAGGCCCAAAACCAGTTGAAGCCATGGATTAGTCAGTTTCTTGCTTCATATGTGGAAACAATAGCATGACACATCCAACAGAACATTTATGAGAGATCACAATCTGTTTCTGAATGACAAAAAAATTACTTCCAAAAATATGTACATATCACAATAAGATGAACCCAAACAAAAAGGCCCAGGGGACACACCATGGTCCAGTTCCAGATACAGATCCTACCACGTGAGAACATGATTGTGTAAAAATCTGAGATAATAACAACTCATTTGTTTCTAAATTGTAGTGCTACTTCATTTTTTTCTTCCTGTCAGAACATTTTCATAAACCTTTAAACATTATAAGTTGTTGTATTTGTATGACAACCTTTTAAAATCAAACTACCACAAAAGTAGTATTTTGAAAATATGATGGATAGGGTGTGGTTGTACATGTTTGGAGAATTATTATACCACGTATGAGTATCATAAAGACTTGAACTTATCCACCATTTGATTTTTTTTATTAAATTATAAGGGAATTGATTGCTGAAAATCATGATCAGAATTGAAAAGGTGAAGAGTATGTGGTGGAGGTGAGGGGAAGAAATTCCAAAATCTAGTGATGGGAAAATATATATTTTAAAAATGAGAGGAAGAAAGAATTTAAAAGGAATACGAATAAGATCTTTTCTTTTTTATCTTTTATTTACGGGGTGTTTGGTTGAGAGAGGAATAAGTAATGAGAAGAAGAAGAAGAAGAAAATGAAGAGGATAAAAAGAAGGAAGGAATTGTAATGAGGTAGTTAATATAATCACCCTCTCTACCGAACAAGTAGAATAAATTGACTTAAAAGGTAGTTAAGCAAAACCACATGGGCTCACATTTTGTGCTTTATTCCAAAAAATGAATGGCCATAGATGAATATGTAGATGAAACACTAAGAAATTTTGGCGCCAAGTTTTCTTTACAACCAAAAATGGTGTCCAATGAAAACACATACCCAACATGTCTTGGAGTCCCATTGAATATGTCCCTAAATTTGATCCCCAACCATTAAGCAAGATAGAAATTAGGTAGCTAGAAAATCCTAAGGGTCATGAGAAGGTGGAACAATGTCTTAGCTGTATTTTGGAAGTTGCTCCTTCTTTTGGAGGAATTTTCAGAGGATTGGTTCAAAAAAGTTAGAAGAAGATGGGAATGGCCAATTTTTAGCATGGAATGGGACGAGGAATGTGACTCCATCAGAGCACCCTCTACAGTTCCAAGAATGTTCCTTCCCATGGTTGGGATTTGGGGGTCCCTAACCAAGATTTTATATTTCAATCATCAATTCTAAATGCATGTTTTAACTCACTTTTTCAACTTTCTTTATTCTTCTAAGTGAATTAAGAGGTCTTGTATCTTTAATAAAGATTCAAGTCAAACTCAATCAAGATATCAATCTTTTGGCTTACCAAAATATCTCATCAATTTAATAACATTTAATGATAGACAGTAGTATGTTTTAGTCTTGTGAATTTAGACAGTAAAAACTATTTTATGAACGTGTAAGGATATAATTTCTAATTATAAAAATTGAAAGATAAACTGTTTCCAATTATAAAGACTAAAGACTAAATGATTAACTAAAACGAACCTTATGGTAGGAAGTACTTTAAACATAATTTTATAAAATTGATTTATAAGGTAATGTTTGCATTACTTATATATTATGAAATGTCATTATCTCTAGTCACTATGAGATCTTTAACATATCCTTTCATGCCGAGACTACCAACTTGTGTTTGACACTATATAATGAGTGGTCTGATAGCGGGTAGTTGGTAAACTTAACAAGTTCTCATTAGTATAGATTCTGATACCATCTTAAAAAGTAAATTTTAAATCTAACTCAATCTTATAAAAAATGACTTATAATGTAAGATTTACATCTGTACTGGTATGGCCGACCGACACTCTAACGTGACTCGGTCCTCTTGACCGAGCTGACCGAGACACTGGCATGGCCTGGTCTCCCTGACCAAGCTAACTGAGACACCATGCACGGCCAAGCCAATCGACACAAATAACCATTAATGCTCAAACTAAGGTCAACGAAGCTAAACTACCATTAAGAATTAGGTAATGCAGTCATAAGTGTGATCCATTCCACTAATCATGCCCAATGAGGTAAGCCCATTAAAATAATATAAATAGCACACATTTCAAGGAACAAGGTACGTCATTTATTACGGTGCACCTACCCGAGTGTCAATCACCTGCTTTACTGACTTGAGCGTCGGAGTGCCTTCTACAGGTACCTCCCCCCATTTGGCATTCATCCGAGACCGAGAGTCGAAGGAGCATCACAAAGGCGAGAAGGATCCTAGTGAAGCCCTAGCAACCTGCCCGACTAAAGGAGAAAGACGAAAACTTCAATAGTTCTCTAAGTCTCATATCCCTAGTAGGAACAACATCCACTTAAATAATATGAAATATCATACCTTATCTCTAACTAGTAGGAACAACATCCACTTAAATAATATGAAATATCATACCTTATCTCTAATTAGTGTGAGATTTCTAACTCAACCTAACATTATAAATTATTATGACATTCAAACAATTGAATTTGAGAAATCTCTCAATAAAAATTTATGTCCAAATCTGATTAAGTTTGGAGTTCCGTATAGCGGAACGACTCTTCTAATTTTTTTTCTATTTAGTTTGCATCTAATTAGAAAAATATTTTTGTTTAATAAATAGGACTAATTGATGTTGAAAGTTTAAACACGAACATCTTTATTACATGTTTAAATTTAAAATATAAATTTTGTAAAATCTCTTAATTGAAACATGTTGATAAAAATAAAAGTTAAAACTATAATTATAAGATAAAAACACATTTTTTTATCTTAAAAACAACTCTTCATATAAAAAAATCCTATAAAATATCACGGTGCATAGTAAAATCCAACGTAAATCGAACCTACCATGGAAATAATATAATAAATTATAACCTCGTAACCTTACAATAGTTAAAATTAGTTTGTAACAAGACACGTTGAAACGAGAATTAAGAAAACTTGAATCCTTTGAACTAACCAAAAAAGTGACAAAATGTAGTGAAATTAGAATATTACTCTTTCTTTTACCACTCTAATAAAAACAGTATAATTTGGTGACCTTGTATGCATTTTGATTAAATGTGTTCACTTTTGTCTCTCCAGGAATAAAGCTTGAGCAATAGAAATTGTTCCTGATCTCTAAAAAATTCACAGGCCCAATAAAGGGGAAAAACAATGTTAGATGAGCACGTTGGTGAATAGCACGCAAGTAGAGGAACATGGAATTGAACTACTTGTACTGTATTGCATCCCAAAGCATGTATAAGAAACAACTTGATTCTGCATTGGCATTCCTCACTAAGGGTGTGTCTTTCTGGCAATCACTTCCCTTATAACTTCCATTCTTTTGACTATGCCAAATGGTTATTAGAAAAGTGATTATCCAAACTCAGAAACCCTACCACATTCTTCAAGGGACTCGCTTCCCAACATTATTGTCCCACCTTCACACCACTCTCAATTTATGGTCCTAGATCTTTAACAATTAGGTTTTGCAAATCCTTCTCTTGACTAAATCATGAAGTGGGTCAATCAAATTGTGCATCTTTTCCATCTCAAAAAAGGGTCTTGGAATTTATTAGACAAAGGACTCAATGGGGCTCCATATACCAACTTAATAGTTGTAATATGCCGTTACAAAAGTTTAGGCTCTTTCTAGTTTTTATATGGCTTTTCTAGTAGTGCAAAAAACTAAGAATTTGCTGTTTAATTAATATTTATTTCCCAATAATAATGAACTACACTCGTGGGGTATGCATAAAAGGAAGAAAAGGGTCTTAATTAGAATGCATTACAAAAAAGACTGCATGCCGCTACCTGCTCAATAGTTATTGCCATATGTCATTGCAAAAATTGAGACTCTTTCAAGTTTGCATTTGTAATAAAACAAAAACTAAGAAGTCGTTTTTTTATTAATATTTGAGAAAATTACAATAACTAGTTCTAAAGTTTTGTAAAATTATATGAATTTCCCTGTTTTATCATGCACAACAATCCTTTCTTTCATAGGAATTAGGTGTATCTTTTTTTAAAAAAAAAATTAAATAAGTTGGTAAAGAGGATGGTACAATGTTTCCAAAGATTAGAGCTAGGTGAAAAAATTATATAATTTTTCAAAAACCTTGTTGAGATAAGTATAATGTACTCATAATATTTAAACTAGATTTGTGGAGTAGACATTAAAGGAGGAAAAGGGATAGAATTTATTGGAAAAAGGAGTAAGTGGGGGTTCCTTATACCTACTTAATAGTTGTAATATGGCATTGATGATGGCATAGTGAAGATTGTGGGTTTTGCAAACTTGTTTGGTATTTCCATTCCAAAAATGAAGTAGATATGTGGAGTAGTAAAAACCCATGGTTTTGTGGAAGGGTGCTTAAGTTGAATGCAGCATAAAAGGGAGAATGATATGAATTAATTTGATGGGGGTTGGAAGCATGAAAGGAGATGGTGGTGGGGTATTTGAGGATGGGCCCATTGGGCCGTGGGCAAGACAAGGTCACATTTAGTGACTTACACATGCCCTAACTTTGGTAACTATGAAGTACTTGCTTACTTGAAAAAAAGAAAGGGGAAAAAGGAGAGGCACTTTGAACCACTCAAAAAAATAGAGGTAGGGGACCATGTTTTTTGTGGCTGTTTGAAAGACTTTTAACCCTTTCCTTTTTGCCTTCACATGTCTCACAACCCTTCTTTGACCCTCTTACACATTTTGGCCTAACCAGTAACCACTTGGGTTACTCAAGCTGTGGGTCACTATTCATCTCAGTGATAGTAACTCTTCATCTATATACATTCATGTGCTTTCTTCAACTCCAAATCTAAAATCACACTCATCACCCTTTGTTTTTTCCCTTCTGTTCAATGCATTTTGTTTCCTATGCCCATACCCCTTTCTTAATTTGGACTCACTTCCTTTTATCCTCTACTGTCCAAGTTTGTTATACATCTCTTTAGACAAACTTCTTTATAAGCTTTTCTACAAAACAAAAACAATTTCATTTTTTCATAAATTCACCAAAGTCATTCAAGTGTATTTTAGAAAAAAAAATAATTAGTTATTATATTGACTAAATTAGATATTATATACTAAAAAAAGTTATTGGTATCTAAATTAGTTTTTACTATTGATAAATAATTTATAAATTGGTATCTAATTTAGTTGCCAAAAATTTAGTTATCGACTTTAGAATCTAAATAATTGGTAGCTAAAACATTGATAGCTAATTAAATATCAATTTAGAAACTATATATCGATAATAGAAACTAATTAGATACTAATAATTTTTTTAATTTCTAAAATAATATTTAATTTAGTTAATATAACAACTAATTATTATTTTTATCTAAAATTGATTTCTATTTAATAATCTAGATACTAATAATTATTTTATCTTTTAAAATAATATCTAATTTAGTCAATATAACAACTAATTATTTTGTGTATAAAATTGGTTTTTATTTAATGATTTTTTAGTAGTGTTAAATTATTTTATACACAAATTGATTTTTTTTTTTAAAAAAAAAACATATGAGATATGTCATACAAATTATGAACTAAGTTTAGGAAATTAGTTTTATTTTTTTCTTATACGTAAACTTATACACAAAATCATTCAAAGACACTCATAGTTAAATTGCTATTTGATTTTGGAACCATGTCGGAAGTCTTTGAATTTTCTATACAAGAGTCAAACTTTCGTACTTTGTCAACTGAATTCTTTGTTTGGACTGGGGAGAAAGTAGAAAAGAATAAATATGAATTAAAATTTAAAAAATATTAATTATAAACTTATTGTTTTATAAAATTGAAAATAATATTAAAAATTATTTTAAATTTAATATATGTAAATAATTAATTTCAAATCATGTTAAGAAAATTTCCACATACCAATTAAAAAAATTAAATTATAATAAAAAATTCAATAGGAATTTTGAGGATTGAATATTAAATTGAAAGAAAAATTAATAGGTATAATTTTAACATATTTGACCTTTATTACATTATATTACCTTTTTTTATTACATAAATAATTTATTTTTCGTACAGTTTATTTGAAATTTTCTCAAAGTAGGAAAAATTATCTACAATGACAAAGAGTTAAGAAATAAAAAAATTAAGTTAATTTTAATCAAATTACATTCATATAGTTTGTCTATCTCATTGTACAAGAGAATGAAGAGCGTTTTTGGTTTGATAAAATTAGTATATTTTAATTTTAATGTGTGAATCGATAAAGAATTAAATAAATGCGTGGAGAATTGAATGAAGGAGAGGTCCTAAATTTAGATTCTTCAAATTTTAATTTCAAATACCAAACCTTGTTACTACAACATTACAACATTCAAAATGTAGTTGTGCATGTGGTATCAAAGTAAGGCCAAACAATAAAAAAATTGTCACTTGTCTTTCTTCTTATTTTGTAACATTATAGTGGGTAACTCATCTCAACACCAATGAATTTATTAAGTGTTTAAATGCAACAAAAGCATAAAATATGGTCATGCATCGTTCGTTAAAGGAATGTTTTGTTTAACAACAAATCATATAAGACGCAAGTCTATCAAATGATACAACATTGTGCAATCTTTGCGTCTAATAAAACATTTATATACTTAGATGATATACAAACAATCTAACCTAATCTTGTACTTAACGAATATTCATACACTTACTTTATGTTGTAGGAAATGTTTATTATTTTCTTCTGCCAAAGAGATTCGTTCAAACACAAGCATCATAATGTATTCTCTTGGATAAAAGGCTAAAGTTTCTTTCTTCAACAACCTGACACAAACAGTATTCAACTCTGGTCTAGTTATATGCTCAATATAGTGTGCACTTTTGCCATAATTTGGTGTAGAAGGCTATGCTACCTAGGGAGATAAGTACTACTAGCTAGAAAGAATGTTGTGTAAGGAATAAGGAGCATTCAAAGTTGCATAAAGTTCATTTAATGCACAATTTATTATCAAGCTCCTTATACGCAAAAAGGATATTCAAGAGAGGTAAAACTGCTCAATCTCTAGAAAAAGAGCAGTTATATTCTTCCAAGGCCTATGTAAAGCTATCCTTCAAGAAGAAAAAAGAAAAAGGACATTGCACTATGTTGAAACACTACTCAAATTTTTTGTGCCTCATAAAATTTAATAGAGGAAACCTTAAGTGTTCATCTAGAAAACAAAAGAGATAATGCTTAAACCTTATAATCATTGAATGATGCAAACCCTTCCTAGTAGGAAAAACTCATGATCTGATGGTCATACCTCCCTTAACCTTCTTTAAATAATACTTATTGAGCCAGAAGTGACTTGTTAAAAGAATACTCAATTGAGTCAGGAGTAACTTATGGAAAAATATTCAAGGGGATTAGCCAAGAGTGACTATGATCCCAAAGAATACTTGTTGAGTTAGGATTGACTTGTGGAAAGAATATTCAAGGGAGTTAGCCTTAGCTATGATCCCAAAGAATACTCATTAAGATAAGAGTGACTTGTGGAAAGAATACTTAAGGGGTTAGTTGTTTTTTTTTAATAAAAGTTTTCATGTTAGGCATCATTATGCAACTTGACATATAAGCTAGGTTGACACCTCAAGTAATGTTGTGAGTTGATTTTTAGATGTTTTCATTTATGGTGACACTTTTACTTAAGGTAGGGATTTTAACAATTAGAGGTGAAGACCTAAGGAAGATTCCCACTGGACACGAACTTAACCAAGTGGTTAAGTAAGTGTGAATGTTCACTTCAAAGAGGCAAATATGAAAAACAAGATATTGTGAGAATGAAATGCAATTGCGGAATTGAAAATGGGGGCAAGGTTAACATCAATGGTGGACATAGCCTCCCAAATGATGCACCATACTCATATTCATTGGGTCAAAATCGAGAACAACAATTAAAAGAAAAAGAGAGAAGAACATATGGAGAAATGGAAGGAGAATGGAATGAGAAAACTTATGGATGTGGGTGAGAAATGTCACGCCACTTGGAGGGTGATATGCTCCAAGATGAGTGTGTGTTGGCCGCCACTTGAGAGCTTCCCAATCATTCAAGATAAAACCTCAAACCTAAGAGGACATAAGCCTCACTAAGAGCTCACACAATTTGTGCAGAGTTTCTTTACTTCATTCAAATTCAACTTGAAAAATACAATGGGTAGGCCTCCTATTTATAGGTGAAGGAGCCTTGGAAAACAAGTAAGAGGGGTAGGATGGGAAAAGGAAAAAGGGGCAACCTTAGGGTTTGACTAAGTCAAACCCGCAACCTAGGCTTGTCCTTCTAGAAACTAGGTCAAAACTCATTCCTAAAAGGCTAGGAACAAGCTAAAATGATAACTACACCCCCTATTATGCTAAAAACACTTTATTTTATCATATCTTTGCTATTTGGACCCCTAAAGTGAGCCCAGAATTATCCCACAGTAATCAACACAAGTATTCCATCGATTACGATGCATCCACGGAACATTAGTCCTAGCACCAAACGTAACACAAACCAAGGCAGAATCACATTCAAACCAGACATTAGTAGGCCCCATATTTTGAGCTTCCTCCATATCATGTATAACTCCATAAAACTCAGCAACCATAGCAGTTTGAACTTCAAGAAATGCAGAGAAAGTACCAATAAATTCCCCCATGCTCTCACAGAAAATACATCCACAAGTAGCAAGACCAGGATATCCCCTAGCAGCCCCATATGTGTTAATTTTAACTCAGCCTGGTGAAGGGAACAAGTTAAATCTTTAATTACCAAAATAGTCCTAGAAACATCAATCTTATCCTGAAATCTAGCATAATTCCTCATATGCATATAATCCAAATAGAAAAGGCTATCATAACAAGCTTAATCAATTTAACCAAAGGACTACCATCACTCTTAATAAAAGAAAGAAGATCATCCTTATTAAAGAAATGAGAAGTAAGAAAAAT
>Ga0123342_1008881_pt1 | contig 12369 bp, 11 predicted proteins | sample Turbeawhitnodule_FD_89960 | JGI IMG/M metagenome (GOLD analysis project Ga0123342, IMG submission 89960) | Root nodule microbial communities of legume samples collected from Mexico - Turtle bean Mexico white nodule | ecosystem: Host-associated > Plants > Roots > Nodule | place: Mexico: Nepantla... | reverse complement strand
TCAAGATCAGCATTCTTAGTGTTGTTGTGCTGGACCAAAGGAAGTGTGTGTCTTGAGGGGATCAAGGTCACTTCTTTGGTTGTGTTGTAAGTGATCTAGGGTTGATTGCTTAGTGGATTTCCTGAGTGGTTTCTAAGAAGACTGGATGTAGCTCTGGGTTTAGAGTGAACCAGTATAAACCTCTGTGTGTATTCTCTCTATCCTTAATCTCTTTAAATTCAATTTTGATATTTGTAAACTGGTATAAACAACTGATTGTTTCTGCGAAACAACCGATTCTTTTTTCTGGTGCTGTTGTTTTTGCTTTGTGTTTTGGCAAACTGAATTCCTCATCAATTGTTTCTCAAAGTAATTTCATTCTAGACTTAAAAGTTTGCGAAAACCCTCTTTAAACCATTCAGCCCCCCTCTAGTTTAAAGTCATACATTCTTACAGATGTATGGCCTTTGCCTTCTTCCCAACCGAAGTCTTGTTAACCCTCATAGGCCGAGAAGCTTTGCTAACTTCCTTCGGCTTAGCAATCCAAGAATGCGAACCGTTGTTTCTAGCTACTACTGCTTCTTCAGCATTGATGTGGGTGACCGCTCTTTGTCTGATTTCGGAGAAAGATTCTATAGGGCTTTTGATAAGGGAATCGCAGAACAGTCCTGAAGCGACCCCTTGCTCAAAGGGGGACACCATGACGTTCTCATCATGAGTTCGGAGTTTCACAGTTAAAGCCCAAAATTGGTTCAGATAATCCTTTAGTGTCTCCCCTTCCCTCTGGCGCACATTGAAGAGATCATATAAGACTAGGGGTTTGACTTGGTTGGCATAAAACGACTCTCGAAACAATTTGGCGAACTGTGCAAAAGAGGTAATATGGCCATCCGAGAGTCCACTGAATCACTGTATATCCGTACTCGTGAAAGTGCCCATGAAAATCTTGCACCATATTGCATCTGACCCAACCGAGATAATCATTTGGGCATTGAACACAGTCAGGTGACTTTCAGGGTCTTCTACCCTGTGAAAGTAATTTTGGGTGCCACATAGTGCACGGGCAATGACTCGTCCATAATAGCCTGCGAGAAAGGCTCGGGGCAGTCTCTCTCTGGGATTTGTATTTCGTTCTCTCGGGATACGCTGGTCTCTACTCAAATCCTCATTGGTTTTGCGTAACTCCTCTCGTAATCTCTCTTGCTCCTGTCTGGACTACTCGTTGGCTTTTTGGAGATTCCTTATGGTCTCCATAAGTTGCTGAAATGTGGGAGTCTCACCTCCTTGTCTCAATGGCACTTGCCTCATATTCCTCATCTCCGTCTGTAAACTCAAATCAGAATGTAGATGGGATCAAGTTTTAGCGGGCCCCATGGTGGGCGCCAAATGTTCTCGTCGATTGACTGGGTCGCCGGCTGACTTCAGGTTGAATGCCTGTTATGGATCTACCTCTTTTGCAGCCAAGCCCAAGCTCCCTATTGCACTGGAATAAGGCTTTGTTGAGACAGAAGGCGCCCTACCTGTTGATTATACTCTGACAATCAAGTCAGCTAGAACTCACCAAAAGTAATCAGTTAAGAAAGTGTATAAAAAACAGCGTACCTTTACCTTTAACTGGAGACTTACTCTCCTTTTATCTCTGCTTATGCAACATGCAACCACTCTCCCTGGAGATCGGCGAATCTTAACTGAAAATAATTATATTAAACTTTTATTTGCAACAGAAAACCACCTGTCGCAGGCCCACTTTCTGTTACCAAAGCATCTCCCTATCTTACGGTTAATAGCAACTAGCCACGTGTAACAGATATGCAACAGAAAAAATATCGTCTCACAATAATAACAAGATTATATTCACCACCCCAAACATATCTATAAACAGGTGTATAGATAAAATTAATTTGTGTAACAACCCCACCATGTGCTCTAGGCTGGGCCTACCCTGGAACAGGTCTTATTTAGACCCAACAACCAAGCTGACCTCCCACGGCATAAAAGAACCGAGCATCCAAACGGTTTGTCGAGTACCGATTGTAAATTACTTTTTAAATTAAAACTTCTCAATTTTTATTTAAAATTAGTTATTTAGGAAACAAAATAAATAAATAATTAAATTATTAACTGGAATTAAAATGATAAATTTATCAGTTATTTCACTTAGAATTTAGGTTGTAGATTGTGTATTGTTTACACATGTGATAAAGTACATGTTAGGTATTCAACCAAAATAAAGGAGACATTCCACATAAACATAATATTTAAGAATGTACGAACACTTTTAGTAGCATTTGACATTGTAAAGTTAATTTGGAGACACGGTCACAAACACATACTTCGGTTTTAACGACGGAAAGTTACCAAGCACAGAAAGTTCAGGAAAGTTAAAAAAAAAAAACGAAATCTGAAATTACGAAAAACAAAAAAAAAAATTCATTGTCAGATTATCCACCTTCTCCAGTGTTTGAGTTTTTTTAACTTACAGTCGATTAAACATATAAAACTAATCGTTTATATTGAATAAAAAATAACAAGATATTTATTCTTTTATTCTAAAATAATAAATGACTAAAATATATAATAATAAAATAAAAATGTTAAAATAATCAATTAATTTCATTTAATATTTTATTAATATATGTTTAATGTTAAATAAATGAATAATTAAATGAAATTAAATTTTGATGATTTATTTTAATACATTTTTATTTTGAAATATTATTTTTTTATTAATATTTTATAATAATTTAAATTTAATTTAAAATATATTTTCATCTTAATTTACATTTCAATCAAATTCAATACATTCCCAAAATTTAAAACAATATATTTATTTTTTTAATATAATTCTCTTAATTCAAACACTTTTTTTTTCTTTCAAATTTACCATTTTTCATTCCTTCAAATATTCTCATAATCCAAACAAAACAATAATGCCATTTAACCCCTTTAGATAAATATTTTAAAATACTAATCCTTAACACTTTGACTAAATTAAGTTTTTCACTAAAATCATTTAAGTTAAAATATGAATAAATACAAAATATATAAAAATATTTAGAATTTTACAATTAAACTATTTTTTTTTTGAGAAATTTATTCCAACAAATATGAATATAAATACAAATCATAATTGCTACATTTTTAATTAAAAAATTCTACCTAACTAAAAATTAGAACTACTTATAAACACTCAATCTAACATTAGTACTTTATTTTATTTATATGGATAATTAATTAGCAAAGATATCAATAATTTAGAAGTTTGTTATCTGTAATGGTCTAGACAGGTCAGAAATTAGGAATTGCGTTGCAGCATTTTTATGGTGCAAGTGTATAAATCTATTTAGTTCTTTAATTTTTGAACTTGAGAGTGAAGTATGGTCCTCTTTGATATTATGTAGCATGTAGAAAAATGAGACGATGCTAAAAGCACTATTAAGTGAGCCTAATTTTTGTACTCTTCACTCATAATGGTGTGAAGTTGATGACAGAATGAGTATTTGGTCTAGTCGAAGCTAAGAAAAAAAAGGTTTGATCCATTTATAGAAGATAAGCATATAGAATGAATGAGAAAGAAAAGAAAGGTGAAGATGGGAAGAAGCAGATTCATTAGAAAGCGATTCCCCTGATTTAGCTGTTTTCTTCATTTAGTGGTTTTAAAGCAGAAAGTTTTGACAACTCAGATTCGGCTGAGTGAGCTAGAAGCCATTTTATTTACATGTGAAGAAAGAAGGACCACACCACTTTGATAGCTTCCAGCTTCTTTCTTCCTACGCCATTTCTTATGGCCCCAACTACTTTCCCCAAACAAAAGCCTTGTGATTCGTGTTCCCCTTCCCAGTTACAAATCCACACCATCTACCCTTCCTCTTTCAACAACTCATCATAATTCTAACCAATCTTTATTCAACACACTCACTTACAACTATGCTGTTTCAGAAACAATGTGAAGTCCCTCAGCAGGGAATAACAAACACCTCCATCTCTAACCACTTCCTCCACCATGACTCATGCATTTACCCTACCTTAAATATCAACTTAGATTCTCTTCCATTATCGATTATACTCTCTTCTTCTTTCCAACATTACAAAACACTTCCATGGATTAAGAAAAGAAAATATATATAATCTAACATTGATCTCAAAAGCAATGTGGTACTATATTAACCTTATATATTTCAAGTTCTTCCTTTATATTTTTTAAGTGTTTACTAAAAGGTTTTACTAAAAGGTTTATATATGTAATATTGTATACTCGTTTAATTTTCTTAAGTTTAAGTAAACTGATGAGTTATAACTAAGATTACCTTTATTTACTAATTTATTTATATCATGTTAATTTATCTGAAAAAGGTCACACTTAAATTGTAACTATCATATAAAAAAGTAGGAAAAGATGTTCAACCAATAAATTAAATAAAAAATAATTTAATTTTTAAAAAGTTATTAACATTTATTAATTTAAATACATTTTAACATAGTTTGAAGAATACAAAACAGTTTCAATAAGGTAATATAGAATCGTAACTTTACAGAATAATTTGTGTTTTTCTTAAATTTAAAACGTTAACTAATTGGCTCTTAATCGCAGAGTTGTATTGTAGCTTTAGAGAGAAAATTAATGTACTTGTTTGTTTGAAAGAAAATTATAGACTGGAAAATTATTGCAAGAAAAATGACCGGAAACAAACTATTTTTTATTTCGTAATAAAATAATAATAAAAGAATATGTCATTTTTTATATAACCTTTTTTTTTCATTAGATGTGAGTGAAAAAGAATAAAGAAAACTAATACTTTCTAAAAATATTATTCTCCCATCTATTCCAAAGATATACAGTTATTTTATTTTTTATTTTTTATTTTTAAAACAATACTTTTTTTGATTTTCATGTCATAAAATAAATACATATTTATTTCTTTATTTTCTTATAATTTATTTATGTTCTTGCCAGTTGACCTGGTCGCCAGTTGACCTGGTCGCCGGTTGACCTGGTCGCCGGTTGATTTCAAAGGCAAATGGTGACTCCTTCTATTTATGGTGGATTTTGTGCTTCCTCTTGGATGTTAGAAAGCGGCTCTGTTGTTTGCACTCCGACGATCAAGTCAGTATATGGCTTATAGAAACAATAAGTAAGTAAGCAGTTTCAGTCTTAGAAACGGTGTACCTCTACCAGGGATCTCAACTCCTTTTATAGACTGCTTTTTAGGTTACCTCATTGTAACAACCCCTTCTCTCACGAGAACTCTATCTCGAGTGAAAGTAGGCTTGATGGGAAGCATTCTGTTACGTTGTTACACAATCTTAGTGTAACAACTTCAAAGAATCTTCCTCTTTGGAGTGCGCAATCTTAACAGCATGACCGTCAATGGTACCAACTAATGTACCAGCATCATGGGGCCCATTTGTTACCGTGGGTGCCCTAGTCCTTTACGTATCATGCATGCAGCTTTCCCTTGAAAACCCTAATGCCTTTGGGCCTTGGTGTCTCTAGGGGATATTTGTTTGTGCTAGACCCAAATGTACTATACGCACCACATGCACTTTCTTGCTGACTAGGCCTTTCATATATGCGGGTCTCAACCCACGCATCTTTGGGGACCCACTTACGTTGTCCACTATCTTGGACAGACCACCGGGTCGACCTGTCGATGTCCGACGATGCCGATGTTCGATGTCTGGTCTAGTACACAAGCTCCCCAGGCTCGAGCTGGAACTTGTTCTAGTGAAGAGGCTAACTGCTCGCCTAGGGCGACCTACGTGTCTAGTGAGTGCGGAACGTGCACAGTGCCTCGAGGTGACATTTCACCATACCCCTTACTAGTGTACACGTGGCCAGATCAGTGGTTGAGAAGCGTTGCCGCTTGCGCTTCCCCTTCTATGTTAACCTTTCAATTTTACGCTCCATTCACTGTTTCATTCCCCCTTTGCATATCTCTTTGAACGTTTCTGTCTCAAACGTCCTGCTCTCTTCTCCCCAAACAACTCGTCTCCTCTCGAAAATCACTCCAAGGTATGTTCTTTACCCTGTAACTGCTTTTGCCTTATCATTTTGATGCTCTTAATATTCTCATAACTACGCTGGGACTGTTTACATTTCTCGCATCTATGATCGTTATTCTCTGTTTTTCTGCTTGTTTGCTTCGTTTTTCCAAAATGCGTGACTTACTAACCCTCTTCCAACAATCATACAAAGGCTTTAAAGGGAAGTTCTTCAAGATTCGTCGCAGCGCTGATGATCCAAATCTTTTGGATGAGTTTCCTCTGTATTGGACACAGAAACCCAGGCTTAAAAAACCCAGATGCCTTGAAGACTTACCTCGACGAGAGCGAGAGGTGTGCGACTTCCTCTCCAACCTCCAGGTAGTGTTTAACATTGCCAAGCTGATTAAATACGAGTACAACCCTACAACCCTTAAGGCTTACATTGGTATTTCCCTTCCCCTTACTCCTGTTAGTGTTACCTTAACCTTGTTTGTGTGTGTTTACTTAAATTCTTATATGCTTCACTTCTCATGCAAGCATGGTGATGGATGCTCAGAAGAGGAAATGACCTGGCTGTCGTGGCCATACAGAAGAAAACTGCTCCAGGCCCTTCTGCTAAGGATAAAAAACTGAAAGCAGTGGCTGAGGTAGCTCCTTCTGAGGATGAAGAGACCGAATCAGGTCTTGTCTTCAAGAGGAAGCGTAAAGCTGACACTGTATCCCTGTGCCTTCAGACTCAGATTGGTCGAGCCCCCTCCTACAGGGAAAGTCCCCCCAGCGCCTCCTCTTCTCGCGATATTGCGGTACATGAAGGTAGAGGGGAAAGTGCCTCGGAAGGGAACTAGTGGGACTCCTATGCTAACCTGTCTTCCTTCCTCCAAAAGATGTTGCATTCTGTCAGAGTTAAAGAGAGGCTGGAGAACTTGGAGGAGGACCTCCTCATGGAGCATACGTCAAGGCAACTAGGGGAATCCTTAGTTGCAAATAGCCTCCTTCTCTCCAAAATGCGAAGGGCAAAGGAATTGGCCAACCAAGAAGTCCTCCAATCCACTGAGCTCAAACACTGAGTAACCCGACTTACCCTAGAGGTGGAGGAGCACCGAAAGACTGACTGAGAGACCAAGGCCCTCTTGTTTGAGAAATCCCAAGAGGCCTTGAGATTGTACGTCAGGAATGACGACCTCCGCACTGAGGTGGATGGGCTGAAAAGGGAGCTAGCCAGCAGAGACGAGGAGATGGCTCAACAGAAGGAGGAGTTGGCTAAACTGGAGGAGGAGTTGGCCCACAAGGATGAACTCTTCCAACAGACCAAAGACGAGCTCACCAGTGATGCTACCGATTCCTATGCGACGGGCTTTGAGGATTCCATGGCTCAGGTTGCCTGTGTGCATCCTGAGGTGGATCTTTCTCAAAAAGGCTTAAACAAAACTATTGCAGATGGGTAGTTGGTGGATGCAGAACAACGATGACCCTTCCCCCTATTGCCTCTGTTTTGTAATTCAATGAACGCTTGATTACTCTGTACATGTGTTTATGATTGAAAATCTTCTTTCTCCAAGCTTACCCCTCTGTGTATGACTTCGGTTAACTTGTATGTCTTGACACGATTTTGATGACTATGGCATGCCAAAGACCGCTCATACTTAAGTAGCACGGTCCTTCACGAGCCTTACTTTTCCCATAAAAGGAGATTTTGCTTTTACCCTTGGTATCTTACCAGAGGGAAAGGTTCGCTAGAAACCCCGCCATTCTTAACCTTGGCATATTTTACCCAAGGGAGAGGTTCACTTGGAACTTTACTGCTTCTCGACCTTGGCGTATAAAGGCAAGGGAGAGGTTCGCTTGGAACCTTACTGCTTCTCGACCTTGGCGTATAAAGGCAAGGAAGAGGTTCGCCTGGAACCTTACTGTTTCAAGACCTTGGCGTATAAAGAAAAGGGAGAGGTTCTCTTGGAACCTTACTGCTTCTTGACCTTGGCGAATAAAGGCAAGGGAGAGGTTCACTTGGAACCTTACTGCTTCTCGACCTTGGCGTATAAAGGCAAGGGAGAGGTTCACTTCGAACCTTACTGCTTCTCGACCTTGGCGTATAAAGGCAAGGGAGAGGTTCATTTTGGAACCTTACTGCTTCTCGAGATTCACTTGGAACCTTACTGCTTCTCGAGATTCACTTGGAACCTTACTGTTTCTCGACCTTGGTGTATAAAGGCAAGGGAGATGTTCATTTGGAACCTTGATTCACAATATATCGTAAGCATATTTTTCAAATAACTTTTTATTGGGTGACCTCATTAAAAAACCCTGATAAAGGAAAAATAGTGTCCCCTTAACTGCGTACAATAACATGATTAACTGAAATAAAATTTGAGATTTGCCCCATTCCATGTTCGGGGAATCGCCCCACCTTCCAAGGTCTCGAGTTTATACGTTCCGTTCTCGAACTCCTCTATTATGCGGAAAGGACCAGTCCACTTGGGAGACAACTTGTTCTCCAGCTGGTAGGGGTGAGCTTTTCGCATTACCAAGTTGGCAACCTGGAACTATTGGGGTTTCAACTTGGACTTGTGCTTATACTCCACCCTTCTCTTCAAGGCTTCAGCCTTGTTGCACGCTTCCTTCCTGACCTCGTCTAGCAGGTCTAAGTTTATCCTCCTTTCTTCGTTAGACTCCTCGGCGACGAAGTTCTGGAAACAAGGTAAACTTTCCTGGATCTCGACGGGAATCATGGCATTCGACCCATACTCCAGGCTAAAAGGCGTCTCCTTGGTGGTGGACTAGGGAGTGGTATGGTAAGCCCATACAATTCTGGGGACCTTGTCCGCTCAAGTTCCCTTGGCTTTCTCCACTCTTCTCCTTAGACCCCTGAGCAAGAATCGACCTAACCATTCGTCTAGGAGTGTTCTACCGAGGCAAATACCTACTTGATGTCGAGCTCTATGCATAGCTTGCCAGTTGTTGACTTGCGAACTGGGTGCCATTGTCAGATACTAAACGCTTTGGGATTCCAAAGCGGAAAACTATGTTCTTCCACACGAAGTGTTGAACCTTGTGAGTCGTGATCTGCGCAAGAGGCTCAGCCTCGACCCACTTGGTAAAGTACTCGATGGCGACCACCAGGTACTTCATTTGGCGAATTGCAAGAGGAAACGGGCCTAGAATGTTAATCCCCCAGGTATGGAAAGGCCTTGGGCTGTGGATCAACCGTAATTCCTCTAGGGGCGCATGATGCCAATCGACATGCTATTGACATTGCTTGCATCGTTGTGCGTACCTCGTGCAGTCCTCCCTCATAGTTGGCCCGTAGTACCCTGCTCGAACAACCCTTGATGAGAGAGCTCGTCCACCGATGTGACTCCCACAAATACCTTCATGGAGTTCAGTCATGATATGTGTGCACTGCACCGCACTTACACAGGACATGATAGGGTGAATGTAGCCATGCCTGAATAAGTTGCCATCGACCTGAGTATACCGACTTGCATTCTTCTTGACGACCCTGGCTTCCGCTGGATCCAGTGGGAGTAGACCATCATCCAGGTTTCACCTTCGTTGACCAGGAACATGTGCAATGGCTCTCCTACTGACAAGTCGTATGCGCTTACCTACTGGATCTCTTTCGCGCAGCCTGTGGTAGTTCTTGGCGTTTTTAGGGTCTCCTGGATGACTGTCCTCTGTCTGCCCCCCTGCCTGAGCTGGCGAGCTTTGCCAGCAAGTTGGCTCAGGCATTCTGCTCTCTGAGGACATGTACTAACTCGAACATATCAAAAGCCTTTCTTAAGAGTCTAACATACTCTAAGTATGCGGCCATCTGAAGACCTTGGCCTCGAACTCGCCCGTAACCTGCCTGGTTATTAGCAATGAGTCGCTCTTTACCAACAAGCTTCGAGCGCCCATCTCCTTGGCTAGCAACATCCTTGCCACTAATGCCTCATATTCAGCTTGGTTGTTACTAGCCTTGAAGGCGAACCGTAGGGCCTGTTCTATCAATAGCCCATTAAGTCCTTCTAAGATGACACCAGCCCCACTTCCTTGTTGGTTGGAGGATCCGTCCATGGAGAGGACCCACTGGAAGTCTCCCTCCGGTCGATGTATGGCGAGGAGAATTCTACCAAAAAGTCAACATAAACCTGACCCTTGATAGGTCCTCTTAACTCATACTGCACTTCGATCTCGAACAGCTCGACCGCCCAGGACACCATACGCCCTGCCATGTCAGGCTTTTGTAAAACTTTACGAATGGGAAGGTCGGTCATCACGATTACAGTGAAACTCTAGAAGTAGTTCTGAAGCCTTCGTGCTACAAATACTATTGCAAAAGTCGCCCTTTCAATGGCCTAGTAGCGTACCTCGAGTCCCTGCAGTACTTTGTTGATGAAGTAGATAGGTCTCTGAACGTGATCTTGCTCCTGGACGATGACCGAGCTGATTGCACGTTCTGTGACGGTGAAATACAGGCGGAGGGGGGTAGCTGGCACTAGCTTACACAGGATCGGAGGGCTGGTCAGGTACTCTTTTAATTTGAGGAACGATTACTCACACTCGTTTGTCCACACAAACCTATTGTTCCTCTTCAAGCACTGGAAATAGGGATGCCGCCTATCCCCTTCTGTTGATACAAACCGGGATAGGGCGACCATTCGTCCTGTCAACTGGTGCACCTTCTTCACCGATGTCGGGCTCCTCATAGCTATAATCGTCGCACACTTATCAGGGTTTGCCTCTATTCCCCGCTCGGTGAGGAGGAAACCCAAGAACTTCCCTGCCTCTACCCCAAATACGCACTTTTTGGGGTTTAACTTCAACTTGTGTTTGGCTATTGTAGTGAATGGCTCCTCTAGGTCGGTGATGTGTTGGTCATTCTCCTGGGAGGTGACGACCATGTCATCCACGTACGCCTACATATTTCGCCATATCATAGGGGTGAACACTCTGTCCATTAATCTCTGGTAGGTCGCGTCAGTGTTCTTGAGCCCAAAGGGCATCACCTTATAGTAGTAACTGAAGAGCTCTGTCATGAATGTCGTCTTGCACTCGTCCCTGGGATGCATCCGGATCTGATTATACCCGGAGAATGCATCCAGAAAACTGAGGAGTCTACAGCCTGACGTGTTGTCTACCCAGGCATTGATGCTTGGCAATGGATATGAATCTTTTGGGCAGGCCTTGTTTAAATCTGTGAAGTCGACACACATCCTCCACTTTTCGTTGGCCTTCTTAACCAACACCACATTCGCTAGCTACTCAGGGTACTGTATCTCCCTTATGCGGCCAGCCCTAAGCAGCTTCTGGTTCTCCTGCCTGATGATCAGGTGTCTTTCGTCATTAAACTTCTTCCGTCTCTAGCAGACGGGTCGGACCTTTGGATCCATGGTGAGATGATGGCGTAAGAAATCAGGGTCAATGTCAGGCATTTCTGAGGCAGACCACGCCAAAGCGTCCTAATTCCGTGTTATCACCTCAGCAATCTAGTCCTGTGCTTCCTGACCTAGAGACTTGCCGAGCTTGAACTTCTTAACCCTGATCTCCCTTTCCAGCACCTCCCCTGTAGGCTCGGGTTGCCTTTCGTGGGCCATTTCAGCTCAGACGACCCCTTCTCCCCTTTGAGGCTGGCTGGTGACATAGCACACTCCTCTCTTTGGTTTTAGGTTGTTCTCGTAGCACTTTTTCGCCGCCTTCTGGTCGAACTTAATGGTAATGATTGTTCCCTCAAGGGAAGGCATCTTCATCTTCATATGCCTCATCAAGGCTACTGCCCCTATCCTATTCAGGCCAGGTCTGCCCAAAAGGATGTTGTAAGCTGAAGGAACGTTGACAACGAGGTACCTTATATTAACGGTGCGATATGTGGTGTCGTCTGTGAAATTCGTCCTTAGCTCCACATGCTCTTTCACTCCCACCTGATCACCCGCAAATCCGTATAGGAAACCATCGTAAGGTCTCAGCTGGTCAGGCGACAACTGCAACTTGTTGAAGGTCGACCAGAACATTATGTCTGTCGAGCTCCCCTGGTCGACGAGGACTCGGTGTACCCTTCTCCCTACTGTCACCACTAAGATCACCACCGGGTCATTATCATGTGGGACCACATCCTGTAGATCAGCCTTTGTGAAGCAGAGATCGGGCAAAGGAGACTGGTTAGGCTTCCTTTCTTACACTACCATTACCTCTCTGGCTTACTTCTTTCCCTGGGAGGCGATACATCCTCCTCCCGAAAAAACCCCCAGAGATCGTGTTGACCTCCCTATGGACTGGTACCTCATGCCCCTGATCTCTTGTTGGGGCTGTTGAACCAAGTGGTGTTCAAGCTTTGAAGAATCCAAACCCTTTGAAGGATGTTGAAGCCTTGGTTGTGCTTGGTGTTGCTGTGCTGGTTTAGTATAGTTCTGGGGTAGTTTGAGTATTGTA
>Ga0123342_1008880_pt1 | contig 12370 bp, 7 predicted proteins | sample Turbeawhitnodule_FD_89960 | JGI IMG/M metagenome (GOLD analysis project Ga0123342, IMG submission 89960) | Root nodule microbial communities of legume samples collected from Mexico - Turtle bean Mexico white nodule | ecosystem: Host-associated > Plants > Roots > Nodule | place: Mexico: Nepantla... | reverse complement strand
TGTATTAAATGATGACAATGTCTCCAAAACCATGCTCACGCAATTCTTTGCACTAAATTGTCGAGATCCACATTCTAGAAGTTATTTGTATAGAGAAATTCCACAACATTATTGTTGGCATAATGTCATTTTTTTATTCATAATGTATTATAAATTTATATTGTTAATATAAATGTGTGAAAAATAACATTTTTCTTATTTTAATTTTAATATTAAATATAAATACAATATAAATGAACACATAAAAAATGCGGATACACAGCGCCTGTGTGCCCGCTAGTATATATAAGAATATGAATATGAAAAGTATAAACTAGAACAACGTAAAGATTTTGCTTCTACGTTTCGAGTCAAAATCAAAATATAAACTTTCGATATTTATTTATTTGTTTTGAGACAAAAATATTGTCCTAAACAATTTTTCTCCTCTATCAAGTCATAATAATGTTTTTAATTATATAACTCATAATAATTCCCTCTTACAAAAAATTCATTTTAACATGAAAACAAAAGAATAAACATAAAAAAAACAGTTATCCTAAAAATTGGAGATGCGGGGGATCGAACCCCGTGCCTCTCGCATGCAAAGCGAGCGCTCTACCATTTGAGCAACATCCCCTGTTGAAATTATATTTCTAAGAAGCTAAATCTCTAATAAGAACAAATGAAGAGGTGCGGGAAGAAACACCCAAACCATATTCGTCGTTTCTCTTCGAGCTTCATTTCACGGCGGCGACATTGAGTAATTGTTCTTATTTCTCTTGTAGTTTGAGTGTACTGCAGCAGATGAAGGGTAGGTGTACCTGTATGGATATTGGAGGCGGAGTAATGTTGATCCACCTCGATACAAGGTGTCTACTTCACTTTTGGTTGTCCTGTTCTTCGAGTCTTCTTTCTCTTCGCGTGCTCCGGTCGGCCGGCGGGGGTACCTGCGATTGTACTCCGACGCTCAAGTCAGCGATGGTGCTCAAATGAGAATTCTCTAATAGTATCAAAAAACGTACCTTTTTCCCTTTCAGAAGTCCCTTTAATAGGTTGACTTAGGCCTTGGCCATGTGGGCCAAGCAGTTGATGGTTAGAGACATGTTTAGCGGTTTCTGGGTCGTGCTTGGTGATGTCCTGAAAACTAGGGGAGTGACCCAGAGAACGTGTTTGACTTATTCAGCGGGAACTATAACTGCTTCGTTCCACATATACCCACTTCTTTTATTTAATTAAGTCATTTAATACGAACCTTTCGGTCGTCCGGTGCCGACCGGTACACTAGCCCCCCAGGCTCGAGGTTGTGTATAGCCGAAGAGTCGTATAGGGTGTAGGGGATTTTTCGAGTTAGTGTTCAACAGCTGGCATCATTAAATGCGTAGCAGAGATGTAACGCATGGCAGAGCCGCCCTTTGGGGGTATACTGTTTCATCTGGTGGTTTTAACAGTGAGGATTTCGCGCCGTTTCGCATGCCGAATGAGCTTAGCCATTGGATTGGGTTTGATCCAATGGTGCGGGACGAATGTTGGGGTTTTCTTCTCTCACTCTGTTGCCTATAAATAGCGCTTCATTATGCAAGTTGAGGGGTTTACGCATTTCCTCTACTCTTTGGTTCTTGTGCCCTTTGCTCCGAGTGTCGAGTTTGTTGCAGTTGTTAGGGTTGCCATCGAATTTTCCTTCCGAATTACCTAGCTTTAAGGTTAGTGATGCCTTCCTCTAAGGAGTCTTCTAATGATATGGATTCGTCTTTGACTCGTACTGCATCTGGTAATGCGAGTCAGTCGTCGGACGGCCCAAACTATGACTGGGTCGACCCGTCTGTCCTTCGTATTCCTAGCAAAATTAAGTCCTCTGATGACTTGGATAAATTTCTCTTAAGTCACAAGAATTTCTTAGCGTCAAACTTCCCGACTGAGGAGTTGGCTGTAGATATATGTGGCGTGACCGACCAGGTGTGCCACGGTCGGGAGAATGCTCCCCATGATTTCTTTTATGTTTATAGCACTCTCTTTTCTCATTTGTATGTATCTTTTCCTTTTGATGATTTTACCATGAGTATCCTTCGGATACTTAACGTTGCACCGACCCAGCTGCACCCAAACTCGTGGGCAATTTTACAAGCCTTCCTAGTTATCTGTCAAATTTTTGGCCTTACACCTACCCTTGAGTCTTTCTTGTACTATTATAACACTCATCCCAGCCATCCTGTGGGTTGGTTATCCTTATCTAGTCGTCCGGGTAATGTGCATTTCGCTGCTTTTACCTCCTCTTATAAAAATTTCAAAGATTATTATTTTAAAGTTTTTGTGGAGCCGGATGGCCGAGACCTTTTTTACAATGCTGATGGGACTACTAAATTTCCCTTTCATTGGACCGAGAAACCTGCCGCACTTGATAATCGATTTTGGGAATCCTTATCCCCTATTGATAAGGAAATTTTGATGATTATAAACCAATTGCCGTGTAGACTTCCCACTCAGGAACTGATAGCTCTCTATGGAACGTCCAAGCAATGGGCAGATCTGAACGGTGAGCATCTTTGCTCTTCGGTCGTTCGGTTTGATAATTTGACATTATTTAACTGTATATATGTTTTGTAGATATTGTCGTGACGATGGATCCGAGCTTGAGCAAGTTCATGAACAGCTTGAAAAGACAAGCGAAGAAGAGCAAGATTGTTGTTATTGCTGGTGTTAAATCGAAGTCCCCAATTGCTGCCATCGAAGAGGTGCCGACCAAGACTGCTATTGTTGCTCCAGTTGCGAGTAAGAAAAGGGGGCGTCCGGCCAAGGTACCAAGGGTCGAGGCGGGCTCTTCTTCTGGAGGTAAACCTATTAGCATGTTGGGAGTTGGCATAAGAGTTGCTCCCACCATGCAATTCGATCTACGACCTGAGGAAGAGGGAATAATGGCCGCCGTCCCCACTTTGGACCTTATTGAAGAGATGGTTGAACTTCAGTGTCGGGCGGCGGTTGTGAGCCATGCAATTGGCGATAAGTTGAAGAGGGTCGAGTCCGTTGTAATTCCAAAGTTGAAGCGTAAACTTGACGATTCGGCCACTTCTTTGAAGAAAGCTTTAGAGGCTGTTGAAGATTGCCAAAAGGAGAAAGAGAAAGATAATCAACTAGCTAAGGAAGAGCAAGAGGCTCTAAAGACCACACTGGCTACAGTGATGGCCGAACGAGACCTCTTAAAGAAAGAGAAAGATGATCTGACGGTCGAAAAGGAATCTTTGAACGCCGAGATTAAACAGTGCCAAAGTTTTATGTTGCGCATAAGTGAAGAAAGTTTCAACCAAGGCGTTCGTCAGGTAGCTTTCTTCCATGGTGTGCCGGTTGAGGATACTCGCTACGATCCGGGTATGGATGTGGTGGATGGCCGTCTAGTACCTCCATGGCTTTCTTTGTTTAAGTCTAAGTCTAATGTTTGCCGGCGCAATGAAGGTTCACCGATTTCGACTGGAATCATGGCCTCAGTGCCGTATGTAAGACTGTAAGGTGTCTCCTGAGTCGTTGACTGAGGAGTACAGCGGTAGGCCTAGAGAACTTCTAATAGTTCTTCAGTCCAATTTCCTTTAGCTGGACCGAGCCTTTTCTTTAATTCGTTGAAAATGGCTTTGTTGGCGGCTTCGGCTTGATCGTTGGTGTGTGGATGCTCGACTGAGGTTGTGATATGTTTGATGTGAAGTTTTTCATAGAATTCAGCTAGCCCTCGGTCGGTAAATTGCCGACCGTTATCCGTGATAATGACCTGAGGTAGGCCGAACCTGCAGACAATGTTTTTCCATACGAAGTTCTGAACATTGCGGGCGGTGATGGCCGTTAACGGTTCGGCTTCGATCCATTTGGTAAAGTAATCAACGCCGACCAACAGGAACTTGCATTGCCCTTTGCCAGGTGCAAAAGGTCCAATAATATCCATCCCCCATTTCACAAAGGGTCAGGGAGATAGGATGTAGTGTAGATGTTCTGGTTTTTGGTGCGATAGGGTGTTGAACTCTTGACACTTTACACATTTTTGAACATACTCGGTGCAATCTCCTTGCACGGTCGACCAGTAGTATCCGACCCTCAATATTTTGGCGGACATAGTCCGCGCTCCTGAATGGGTTCCGCATATCCCTTCGTGTAGTTCGGTCATTACATAAGTGACTTGCTCTGGACTAAGACACTTTAGGAGAGGACGAGAGTATCCTCTCCGATAGAGGTCATGGTCAATGAGTATGTAACGGGCGGCTTGTTGTTTCATCGTTTTCTCAAATTGCGGATCGCATACTCCTTCGGCAAGATATTGCTTGATGGGAGTCATCCAGTTAGGTTGAGTATCAGTCGTCATGCATTCTTCGGTACCAACACTGGGTTTAATAAGGGTCACGTGTATGGCCGATGATGGATTCCTTTCTTTTTTACAGTGGCTAATCTTGACAGAGCGTCCGCACGAGTGTTATTTTCTCTCCGTACGTGTTGGAACGAGATTTCTTTAAACCTGCTTATAAGATTTTTCACAAAATGGAAATATTGTTGAAGCAATGTTTCTCTTACCTCATACTCTTCTGTGAGCTGTCCGATGACTAGGCGGGAGTCGCTTTTACAAGTTATATTTGTTATCTCTAACTCGATTGCCAGGTGTAAACCTGCGATTATTGCTTCATACTCGGCTTGATTGTTTGAAGTTCTAAATTCAAACTTCATGGCTTGCTCGATAACAATTTCTCCCGGTCCTTCGAGTACCACTCCTACTCCGCATGAACGGCTGTTTGAAGATCCATCCACGTATAGTGTCCATCGGGGTGTCTTCCCTTCGGTCGGGTAAGGAGTGAGCTCCGCTGTGAAGTCAGCAAGGGCTTGGGACTTAATGGCTCCCCTAGGTTGGTATTCGATATGGAATTCTGACAGCTCGACTGCCCAACCTATCATTCGTCCGGCCAGGTCAGGCTTGGTGAGGATCTTCATAATGGGATAGTTAGTCTTAACTATGACCTTGTGATTTTGGAAATACATTCGCATCCGTCGTGCGGTAATGACTAAAGCCAATGCGATTTTTTCGACCATCTGGTACCGGGTCTCTGCGTCGTGTAAGACTCGGCTAACGAAGTATACCGGTCGTTCTTCCGCTTCATTGGAGACAGCAAGGTAGACTATAATGGGCTCCCGTACGTTCGGTTTTTGGATGACCGGTGGGGATGCCATAAATGTTTTTAGCTGTTGGAAATTCTGTTCGCATTCATCTGTCCACTCAAACTTAGTCGTTTTCTTCAAAAGTTTTATAATGGGTCTCGTTCGTTCGGCCAGCTTAGGTACGAATCGAGATAACGATGTAAGGCGACCGACTAGTCTCTGAATCTCTTTGAGTCCGCTGGGACTTCTCATTTCAGTGATTGCCTTGCATTTTTCTGGATTAGCCTCTATGCCTCTATGGGTGAGCATGAAGCCCAAGAATTTCCCACCTTCTACGCCGAACGCACACTTTTCCGGGTTCAAGCGCATGCGGTATTGACGCAAAGCTTGGAAAACTTCTTTTAAGTCAAAAATATGTTGTTCGCAAGAATCTGATTTGACGACAATGTCGTCGACATATACTTCCACGTTCCGACCGATCATGTCGTGGAACACGTGGTCCATAAGTCGCTGGTATGTGGTCCTGGCATTCTTGAGACCGAACGACATGACTTCATAGAAAAAATTATCGGAATCCGTTCTAAACGCGGTCTTCTCCCGGTCACGGTGGTACATTTGTATTTGGTTATAACCCGAATAAGCGTCAAGGAAACTTAGGATTTGATGACCGGCCGCACCGTCGACCAGTCGGTCGATTGTAGGTAAGGGATACGAGTCCTTTGGGCATTCTTTTTTAAGGTCTGTATAATCTACACACATTCTCCATTTTCCATTCGTCTTTTTGACCATCACCCCATTGGCTAACCACGTTGTGTAGTGGGCCTTCTGAATAAAACCAGCTTGAACTAGTTTGTCTATTTCCTCCCGTGCGGCTTTGCGTCGTTTTTCACCTAGTTTCCTTTTCTTTTGAGAGATCGGCCTAGCCTCTTTATAGACAGATAATCGATGGGTGATAACATCTGACTTTACCCCTGGAATGTCTGCAGCGGTCCAAGCAAAGAGGTCAGCATTTTTCGTTAACGTCTTACCGATCGCCTCTCAGTCGTCCGGCTTGAGAGATGTTCCCATGTGTGTCTTGCGGTCTTTGTCACGGAGGAATATGGGTTGAAGATCTTCCCCTGCTTCCATCTGAGGATCATCCAGCCGAGGATCCAGATCGACTAAAGCGACTAAGTGTCTTCTAGATTCTCTTCCTTTAGAACGTCTTTCCGGTGATCGGCCTCTCCGCTCTGTGGTTCGGTCGGCCGACGTGGTATAAAGCCTTCGGGTTGGCTCCACCTTCAGGCTAGCTACATAGCACTCTCATGCTATCTTCTGGTCTACATGTACGGTTGCTATATCTCTATTGACCGAGGGGAACTTCATAGCTAAATGAGGGGTTGAGACAATGGCTTTCAACCTATTGATGGATGGACGACCGAGCAAAATATTGTACGATGTGTTGGCGTTGACGAGTAGGTATCGTATGTTGATGGTCTTACTGAGGTAGTCGTTGCCGAATGTGGTGTATAAATCAATAAATCCTCTTGTATCTACTCTTTCTCCTGAGAAACCAACTATTTGTTCGTTGTAGGGTTGTATCTCGGCCTCCGAGATCTTCATCTTCTTAAATGTTTCCCAGTAAAGGATGTCGACCGAGCTGCCTTGATCTACTAGGACTTTTGCGATTGCGAATTTGTCTATCTCCACGGTTATGACCATGGGGTCGTCCTGAGCGGGGTCGATTGTTGTGAAGTCGTCATCGGTGAAGGTGATTGGCGGTATATGCGGTCGACGGTGTGTGGAGGCCGAATGGACGGATTGGATCGCCCTTAAATGCTTTTTCCTTGCCGAGTTGGAACATCCACCACCTGCAATGTAATTAATTTCTTGAGGTGTGCCAAGTGACACCGGTCCGGCGATTGTATTGATAACCGCTCGAACTTTTTGCTTGGTCCGACTTCTACGCTCGGGACTTTCGCTTTTTGGTCTCGTTCGTCTTACCGGACTTTCACTTCGTTTCCTTCTGTTTGAACGGTGACGATCGTCACGAGTTCGGTCGTCTCTTCGTCCCGAATGTTCTCGGGCGTCATGATCACACTGAGGTGACCTAGGTGTAGTGGTGATTGTCTTTACAAATTTGCGAAGGTGACCGGCTTGAACAAGTTCTTCTATTTTATCTTTTAATTCTTGGCAACCTTCGGTCGTATGTCCGTAGTTGCGATGGTATTGGCAACGCTTACTCGTGTCGGCATTAGGAGGAGTTTGTGACTGTTTCAATGCTGGAATCAGCTCAATCTGTAATGCTTCATCTAAAACCTTACCTCTTGGCACAACCAATGGGGTATAGCTGTGGAAGCGGGGACCTCTATTGGAACGATATCGGTCTCGTTCGGCCGACATCGTGGGGGGACGAGTCCCTTTACTTCTGTCTGCGTTCTCAACATGCGCCTTTCTATGATAATCAATATGCTCCTCTATCTGCATGAATTTTGTTGCTCTTGTTCTCAATTCATCCATATTGTATGGGGGTCGTTTGATAAGGTTTTCAGTGAACCTGCCAAGTAGTATGGCCGAAACTAAGTGATGCATTGCTATTTCTGGATTCAGATTGCGTATGCTCATACAAACTTTGCTAAATTTATCCATGAAAGCTCTCAAGGACTCTCCCATTTCTTGTTTGACGTTAAGCAGGGACATGGAGGACGTTCAATGAGGTCTACTCGTAGCATATTGTGTAGTGAATTTCAATTCTAAAGCATCAAAGCTTGTAATGGAATTAGGGGGAAGGTCCGAGAACCATCCGAGGGGACCTTCCTTGAGTGATGTAGGAAAAACTTTGCACCATACCGTCCGGTCGATTGTGTAAAGTGTCATCTGCGTTTGAAAATATTCAGGTGTTCGTCCGGATCTGTGGAACCGTCATAGAGATTCATGGTTAGCCCTCTCCATTTACTGGGGAGAGGTGCGGCTATAATATCGTCTGTGAACGGATGGCCCCTTGGGTTTATTACTCTATTTGGTAATCCATGTCTTACACTCTGATGAGTTTGCTGGACGAACGATGTGTGAGGTACAGTTTGGGCTACCGTCTGAACTATTGTCTTTGTCCCGGATTGGTGTGGTGGTGGAGTAGGTGCACGTGAATGTCCTTCAAGTTCAGATTGTTCGAGTCTTTCCATCAACCTTGTATTCTGCTCTTTTAACTGATCCATTTCCTCCACATGCCGCTGACGTTCTTCTTCCTGTCTTTTCTTCTCCTCCTCCTGACGTAACTGGTTTGTTACTCCTTTTTGCAGTAACTCCTGCATCTGAACTTGGAGGGCTTGGAGCATCATCTTGTGTTCTTCTGTGGTGTTGGCATTGTTGGTGTTATTTGTTGTTGAAGCCATCTCCACTTGTTGTAATCCTTATGTCTGGGAGTAGTGATTACCCGGTCCCACGGTGGGCGCCAATTGTACCTATATGGATATTGGGGGCGGAGTAATGTTGATCCACGTCGATACAAGGTGTCTACTTCACTTTTGGTTGTCCTGTTCTTCGAGTCTTCTTTCTCTTCACGTGCTCCGGTCGGCCAGCGGGGGTACCTGCGATTGTACTCCGACGCTCAAGTCAGTGATGGTGCTCAAATAAGAATTCTCTGATAGTATCAAAAAACGTACCTTTTTCCCTTTCAGAAGTCTCTTTAATAGGTTGACTTGGGCCTTGGCCATGTGGGCCAAGCAGTTGATGGTTAGAGACATGTTTAGCGGTTTCTAGGTCGTGCTTGGTGATGTCCTGAAAACTAGGAGAGTGACCCAGAGAACGTGTTTGACTTATTCAGCGGGAACCATAACTGCTTCGTTCCATGTATACCCACTTCTTTTATTTAATTAAGTCATTTAATACGAACCTTTCGGTCGTCCGGTGCCGACCGGTACAGTAGGTTTGCTGAAGAAGCTTTGGAACACAGTGAACACTCAGAAGTTAGCCATCACACAGCAGGTTTGCAAGAACAGCCTTCCCATGGCTCTCAACTGATAATTTATCGTGGACAACTTCCATCTCTGATTAGTGTTTCTCCCACCATTGATATTCATTTGCCTGAACCAAAATAAATGTTGATCTCTCAATTTTATGTAATACACTTCAGCATAGAATGACAAAAGCTTCTTGCAATATACACACTTTCCGACTTTATGATTGCAAAAACAGATCATGTAATTGTTAAGTTTGCTTTATTTTTAAATGAATTTGCAGTTTTACCTTTTGTAATTTGATCTCGACAAGTATGAGTTTACTGTAGTTTGAATTACAAAGCCTCAGTGACTAAGCATATTATATTTTTCATTTTTCACCTGCCATTGATTCTTCCATTGGTAAACTAAACCTCAACACTTGATTGGAATTATTAACTGAACACAATCCTTCATTACTTGTACTTCTATAATTCCTGATGATGAAATATGAGTAAAATAAAAAAACAAAATCTTATAAAGCACAATTTTTTTGGACAGATATAAAATACATTAACAGATCTCGAGGGTGATTTGAATTTAATATAAACATAAGTAATAGTGCATCAAACAACTTAACAGAACAAATTCATATAGCAAATCCACGTCCAGTTCTTCTGTTTCAGTATTCATGTGAAAGCCACAAAACCCTGCTGGTTGAATTTTCTCCAAGCTTCAGAAAGCAGATGCATAGGACCTGTTGAAATAGGTACTTGCATATTCTCCTGGTCGTGGAGATTGGCCTGTTCCTGGTGTCTTTGATTTCTGTGCAAGATAACACTTGATATAAGGAATCAGAAAGACCTCTCCGTTTTTACCTTTGTGGCATGCATACATCAGCTACACGCTTTAATAGGTTTTGCACGAGCAAAGGGTGAATCCTTTCTTGTATGAGCATCGCATTTGGGCATGGACATTACTGCTTCAAAAGCTTCAACTAGCAATGACACCTTCCTTTTCCCTGCCGGAGCAAGTTGCGTGACAGCTTTTCTGAGTGCGAAATCAAGCATCCATTCCTCTGCATTTTTTCTTTCCTCTATCATTTGGTGCTTCAGATAAACTTTCTCTGGTTCTAGCTCAGAAACAATGGGCAGGAAATTTGGCTTTGGTGGGTTGATCTTTCTCATTTTCTCGTCCTCTTCCACAGGTCTCTTGCGTTTAGTTCCCCATTGCCAATTCTTGCTTGTGTGCTGCTCTTCACCACCCGTGCTCTTCAACTTACTACCTTTAACTTTATTTTCCTCTGATAATTTTTGCTCCTGAACAATAATGGTGGTGCTTTCTTCAGATACTTTAGACATGTGAATTAGGTGCTCCTGGTTAAATTCATCATCGTCATTCTCTAGGCTTGCTTCTTTGTCTTCACAGCTCTCATCAATCTTGCAACTTTCACTATTTTTAACTATCTCTTCCTCCTGTAACACTGAGACACAACCAACCTCATTATCCAAATGTTTCTCATTTTCTCTGTTGCTATCTTTTCCATTTGTTAGATGCTGAAATACTTCCTCGGTCAAAGTAGATTCGTCATACTCAGAATTTATAGCTTTGGATGGATAGTATGTTTCTTGAATGCTTTCACTTGTGTCTTCCAGAACAACATTAGTGTAATGAGGCTTTGCTTCTAAACAGATTGTCCTCTCTTCTTTGGCTTCTTGGAGTCTGACCTCTTCAACCATAATGTCTGCATAATGGCTGTTAAAGATGTCATCTAACCACATTTCATAGATCTTAAAAAAAATATTTATATATAATATAAAATATTCATAAGTAATAATATACAATAAATATAGTCATATAATATAATGTAAAAATACTGTAAGACCTAAAAAATTATTAATATATAGTAATATAATATAAAAATATTCATATATAATATCATACTAAAATATTCATAAGATTAAAAAAAATATAATAGAAAAATATTCATCAGATCTTAAAAAATTATTCATATAATAAAATATAAAATTAAATGACAATATCATACTAAATATGTAAAGAGAGAAATGATCTTTGAAGGTAAATTGACACGGCTAAGAACTTCAAAAAATTCGGTACAGCTAAATAAACATTTCAGCATGGTTTAATGTGAGGGAAGAATGAGTTTATTTAAATAGAAATTGGGAATACATTGTGAATGTTAAAACTGCAACCTTCACCTAGACCAATGAATATTAAATTTGAATTCAAATTTAGTGTGAAAGGATCTAAACATTCTTATTCAATTGTTGTACCCATATCACCATATCACCAAAATAAAAGTTGATTGGTGGTGTGATTATGATCACTTCCAAACTCTTTACCTTCTTTATCATCACATTATTATCGTTTATTTTTTTTCATTTACAAATAATGACATTCATTAATTCAACACTATATTAACAATAGAAAAATAAGAAAATGGATAGTAAAACAAAAAATTTACCAGTTTATTTATTTAGTTTAGTAAGAAAATTTTTGTCTACTTCTAGCAATATCAACATAAAAGTAATAATACATAACTCACATTTTTTATATAATTACAATATAACTCTCAATACTATTATTTTAATACTTTTTTATATTATTTAATTCCAACTTATTCTTTCTTATTTTATATATATTTAATTTTAAATTCATCACTTCACATAAAAAAAAATTGTATAAAACTCTAAAAAGAAATCTAAAGATTGTAAAAATATCAAAATTTTCTCAGACACATGACGTGATAGTTATGTTAAATGAGGGCTTTTTACATTTTAGTATTATCAGTTTTGACTTTGATTAGTGCTTTCATTTTAGAATTTTTTTTATCATATGATTGTACTTGCAATGGCTATATTATGAGAACATCATTTTCAATTCAACGTGTCTTACAAGAGATTGAATTTGATTCATACACATTGTAATTCTTATTCCTTTGGTCAATTGTTATTAATAGCTTGTCTTCCAATTTTATTTTAAAATTTTCCAATAACATGGGTAGATGTTCGCATTTATCTGTTTAAATAGTATGTAATCAAGCTCTATGAATTTATTAGCATTTTTTTTTTATTCAACTGTTCTCTTTCTGTTATAGACCTTCTATATTTGTTTCATAAATCTATAAATATACTTCCGGGGTAAGTTTTAAAAAAAATTCAAAAAGAAAAAAATTCAAATTTTAACTAAAAATAGCAAGCTGAAACTCATTTTGGGAGTGACAAGTGGCACTCTATATGACTTACACGTGTGCAAAACCCCATTTCTTTAAATACTTCCTTTCAGCGTTTCTCTCTCCTATTACTCAACTTCCCCAGTCTCTCTTCTCTGGTTCC
>Ga0123342_1008879_pt1 | contig 12370 bp, 11 predicted proteins | sample Turbeawhitnodule_FD_89960 | JGI IMG/M metagenome (GOLD analysis project Ga0123342, IMG submission 89960) | Root nodule microbial communities of legume samples collected from Mexico - Turtle bean Mexico white nodule | ecosystem: Host-associated > Plants > Roots > Nodule | place: Mexico: Nepantla... | reverse complement strand
TGACCTCCGATCACCGTTCTAGGTGATCTGCTCCCTGATCTCTCTGTCACCCGGTCCACGTGTCACCCTACGAGTGGCCCACGTGATTATCTTCTGCTGACGTCATCAGCTACCGATGACCGATCGGATCAAGATTCATTAACACTTCACCCATGCAGGCAATCAATTTCTTTTTCCAAGTAAAGGCGATGCAATACTCGAGCGATAAGAAAGAAGCAGTCTCAGGCCTTAGGTCCATACCAAATCTGAGAACTTTCAAGGTGTGAATCTAGTTTCGTACAACCCTTCTCATTTCCATTTTATTTTTCATTGTTACACATAGGAATTGAAAAGGAAGAAGAAGAATAATAAGAAGAAGATGACTTTTGTGGGCATATCAAACTGTGTGAGCGACGCATGTGTGCCTGTGCGTGCAACATACGTGAGTCTCGGTCGGAATCGGACGTGGAGTTTGTGCGTAGAAGGGGTTCGCACATGTGTGGGCACCCGAGGGTGGTGGATAGTGTCTCGTGCCGAAGACGGTGTCGGAGAAGACCCAAAAATGTTTCGGAAAAAATATGGAGAGAGTGAAGGGTAATGGGTTTGTAAGGAGAAGGAAGTGTTTGGTTTGGAGAAAAATGAGAGAAATCTCATCTGCAATGGCAGTAAGGTGATATAGGGAAGATGACTGCAAACAGCGGTCACTTCTATACTTAAAAAACGATTATTACTCCTAAAATCACATAGTCCACCATCCAAAATCACAAGAAGAAACCCTAACCCAATTTCATGCCACCTACACACAAACCCAATTTGATGTCTCTTTAAATTCACATTGCACGTGAACACCTCTCTCTACCACATAAGCAACAATTAACGTCGTTTGGTACGACTTAACAGAAAAGACCATTTTACATACATTTAAACAAACATAGGGACGAAATTGATTCTTTTAAAAACCACTATACTAAATTGACTATTGCCCCAAAAAGTAGGGACATATAAGGTAATTATACCTAAAACAATATCTAAATGTATTGTGGTGTGAAATTTTTTGACAATTGAGAACTTACATTAGAGAAGTCATAATTAATTCTATAATGTCATTTTTGTGCATTTTGAAGTAATTTGGTTGTAATTGATGATCATTTAGAATTAATGTGATATTTTTAATTCACTTGGTTTTATTGGATATTGAATTAATGTGATATTTTTAATGCACATGGTTTGATTGGATATTGAACTAATTTGAGATTGTAGGTAGAATGTTATATGCTATAGTAGTCAAATATAACTAACTATATTTTATTCACTATTTTATGATTTTATTTCATGATTTACTTTAATATATAATTTTATGATGTGTTTTTTATTTGCATATAGTAAATAAAAAATAATTAATCTTTAAGTTTTTCTTATAATTTTATATTTGTAGTAAATCTTTGTTTTTATAAAATATTCAAATTTAGGATTAAAAAGAACTTTATTGATTTTCTTATCATTTTTTAAAATATTTATACAAATTGACTCGTAAGCCCATACTTATGCAAACGACTCATTAACCCTTAAATCTTATTTGAATCACCCCTATGATAGATAGTATTACCTAAAATCTGTTATAAACTATAAACTATAAATATGAAAAATTAAAATATATATTTTATAATTATTAATACTTTTTAAAAAATATTGAAATTCAATTTAAAAATAAAATAAAATTGGTATTGATTAAAAGCGATAAGTGATGAAGAAGATGAATTTGAAATGAAAGATTTATTTATTCATATATTTACAGCATAGTATATGACAGTTATGTGTATTATATGGCAGCTATTTGTTCACCTAGTTACCAGTAGATGGGTGTTGAGTAAATTATTAATTCTTTTTATATATAATATTTATCTAAACTTAGTTATCTTTACTCATACTACCGAAAATTCAAACGTTAATACGTCTGTGTCCGAAATTTTACCATGTTATTAAGTTACAACTTAATTAATATTATTATAATTTTTATTATTTTCCATATTAATGTCGATATGTATGGTTATGTTGTTTTGTTTTAATTTATGATATCATTTGAGATTTAAATTTAAAAATAAAAAAAAATTAGAAGTTTTCATTTAATTTAAATCTGATTTTAATTTGAATATACATTTTCAAAAATTTACTTTTTATACTAAATTATTTAAAAAAATATTTTACAAATTATTTTCTAAGTATAGTATAAAATTTATTCTATGACATTAATTAAATTTGGTACGAACTTTTGTTTCACCATCCAGTCACTTTCTTTCTTGTTCTACTCTAGTCCACCCTCAATCCAAGGAAAGCCTCGTCATCCTTAGCTTATAAACAAGAAAAACGAATTTTTCAAACGCAACTTCAGTTCCATGTAGTTTCAGCGGAAGTACGGAAATCACAGTACGGTAAAAGGCAGCTGAGGAGAGAGTGGTACATGATTAAGCATTAAATAATTGGAAGTTGACATCATAATCTTTCAGTTAACAAAACATATCAAATAAGAAGAGATTTTACACCAAATGAAATTTAAAGAATCAAACACCCTTTCTTTCTCTTTCCCTCCTTCGAGAAATACAGTAAAAATCTGTAAATTAAGATGATTAGTTGACACTGCACTCAGTTGCAGCTGTCTGATGCAAATTAAGATGCCTTGTTTTCACTCTGAAGAGTTATCACAACAATACATATAGATAGTAACAAGCTTCTACTTAAGCTTGTGGTTTACAACACAAAAGTGTAACTATATTTAACATAAACTGACATCCCAACTTCATCCCAATTTTCAACAGACAGAAGGACATTAGAGTTACTGACAGTTAGTCGCAAGATCAATTTGAAGTCCAAGCAAATTACCCATTTTGTGCCATTAAGAGTATGCAAATCATCCATTTTTGTTTCTACTGCACCCGTGTAAAATGCAACCAGCTATACGGCCAATTTACATAATTCCCTAGGAAATACCGGAAGTTGCATATATCTGTAATGAGCGCTCAGGAATATAAGTAACACCTGTTACACCCGAATGTAACTCAGTGAGAACATATTTTTGCAGAGAAAAAACCATTTCCAATGACAAATAAAACGGAATGTAAAATAAACCAATGTTCTTTGTTTACATACTTTTCGCTTGTGTGTGTTTCGTAAGAACATATGCTCTTCACATGTAAATAAATACCTAGAGAGATGAAGGTGGGAACTGTTGTTAATAGGCACTAATTAGAAGAGACTCCCAGTGTATAATTAGAATATATTTATAACCATTAGGATTTTTTTTCTTATTTTCCCTCTTTCTCTCCATATGTTAACATATAAGAGACTAGTGCTTGTATTGCAAAACACTCAATAATATTCACTTTTTCTCTTTTTTAAGTTGATATCACAGCTCTAAATCTTGGGAACTTTTTGTTAGATTGTGCATGTGGCCATACCAATAGCGGTGTCATCATCCCCACCACACACCTCCAGTTCCCGACGTGTAAAGTTACATGCTACTGTCTACTGCTGCCACTCGCCACTGCCACCCACCATATCTCCTCTTTCCAGTCCAAGGGTCAGTTTTCCCCTATCCCATCCCGTTTGGCTTATAAACAGGGATTAGTGCTTATATTGAAAGACACACTCAATAATATTCACTTCTCTTTTCTAGTGAAATAAATTATTAAATTTAGGCACCAAAGTTACAGAATGTCGTCCAACAAAAAAACCTTATTGTTATGCAGATGGGTGAGACTTCAAAATAACCATGACAATTTACAAGTAACGGAACTTTACCCATCAGTTCATCTTCCCGTAAATTTGTATTAACCAAATATTTATTTACATATAGATGCTCAAACATGAAATTAAGAGGAAAAAAATGGTCCAAAAGTACAGCAAATATGTACCTTTTCCCTGGACATCAATTTGCAAAGTGTCCAGAACAATTATGCCATCAGTCAATGGAAGTAGTTCAAGTTTGATAGTGGCATTGGATTGGGAAGGAATGCATCTGATGAGGTGCAAACAGGGCTTCAAATCAATTAGTACATGTCTAAACACACAATTTACAGAAAAAAAGAGACAGACGGAAAGATTTGATGCATTACCCAAGTGGAACTTTACTCTGAAACCATAGATGTGTACGACTAAGACCGGCACTAGGGATGACGTCATCACTTGCAGAAACAGTCTGAGCTTTGTCATCATAACTTTGTTTGTCATCATTATCTTTTGCAACAGAAGTGAAACTTTGCCCCTGGGTGGCACCAATTCCTCTATCGTCATTTACTCTTCCTAAAACGTCTGAGAAACCTATACAAGGACGTATTGGAGTCGTCAGTGAATTCAGGGAGGCTGTTGAAGTACATGAGGCCGGAGCAAGCACTGTCAAAGTTAGATCCTCAGAGGTCAAATTTGAAGCTTGAAGAGTTAAGATCTGACCAAATTAAATCAAATAATAAATTAATTGTGATTGAGGATAATAGCATTATAAAAGTTTACACAGAAATCTGAATGAAAAATAATCAAACACAAATGAGCTCACATGAAACAAAAAAAGCATAAGTCGAGTTGAAAAATATTAACCTGTACGGGAAGTTGACAAGTTTTCTCATAACCAGGAGACTGTCTTGACATATCTGACACAATAGAGATTTTAATATCCCTTGAGTTACGTGGTCGCCAACTGGTTGGTTGCTTAAAGAACAATGTTGACGCTAGATTAAGCAACAAAAAACTAATTAACACCTTAATTCATCGGATAGCACAACAGCAAACCGAGGTCTGAAAAGCATACCTGTATAATTGCATCGACATGACACCAAAATTGAATACTGATCATTAATTAAAGCAGTCTTTCGTCTGTTGAGACTTATTTTTGATGTTTTATTTCTAAGCTGCAACTTTGACCAGTGAGTTCTATCATCCTGAATCTTGAGACCCTTCCATGTAGAAGTTGCTGGTTTTAGAATAAAAGAATGCTCTTCACCTCTCCTGTAATTAGAAACTTATGGTAAGATGAAGAAGATTATTATATCTAATTAAAATTTTAAAAACAACTATTGATTTCAAAAACAACAAAATCAAGTGTTCAAGAAACACGCATCACCTTATCTACATGCTGATTTTTATTTATTTTTCATGAACAAAGACATACTGTTTTTTTTATCAGCAAGAAAAACAAAAACAAAGACATACGGTATTCTCCAAGGTAATTTTTGGATTATTTACACACTATTCACTTCATTATTAGCAAGTAAATAAAAAATGCAACATGATATAATTCTCAAAAACATCATGGTGTTTCCTATGGTGCCTCTCCTTTAAAACATGTTTCAGTGCCCTCTTTACATGGAACGAATTAGCGTATGGCACGTGTAGTAACTTTACATGTCATTATGCGACGTGGATACATAAATACATCCTGAAATACATTGTATTAACTGAAGGCAGGTGCGCATTAAATGCGAAGTACGTATTTCTGCCAGAGTACTAAATTTGACGTACGGAAAGAATAAGAAATTTGACGTACAGAAGATATGTGAGAAATGGCAGAGTTGCTTGTCTTCCTTGGAAATCCATTGGTCAAGGGAAAGCAAGTACGAGTGAGTCTCTTTTCTCCAGTTTTACCACAAGGCAAAAAAGAGAAGTGGAATGGTGCATAGTCCATGATCGTCCCTTAATGATCGTGGTTGGATAATGCAACTGAAGGAGATGTAATCGTTGACTGAAGTGTTTGAATGAAGGAAAGCGTTATTTGATGGTGGGGTGGTATGGATTGAAAGAGCAAGTGTTGTAGTTGAAATACTGGTTTGTGACTGATTTCGAATTTATTTGGTGGTATTAGTTTAATTTTTTGTGTATGTGATATGTAAAAGGATGGTCAAATGTAATTTTTTGTTTGTTAGGGGTTTTATGTTACATATTTATGGTGGGATGCAGATGGAGCACTGTAATGAGGAGGCATTTGTAAATTTGGTTGAAGATGACAAAGTTAGTGTTGGTGTGTGTAAGAGGGGAAGCATTGGTAATTCTAAATAGGAAAGTGATGCATATGTTGAGAAAGACTGTGATATAAGTGTTCTTATAAAAGTTATATGGACCTGTGTGCTGAAGACATATTAGGGATGAAATTTGAATGTGAGGATGATGTTTACGCATATGGGAGGTGTCATGGTTTTGGTATTAGAAAAGATTAAGTTCGTTATGGTTATAATAATGAAGTAATAATGCGAAAATACTTATGTAGTAAGGCCAGATTAAGGTACAAGAAGCATTTAATGAGGGAAGACCGAAAAAGGTATCACAGACCACTGACACGAACAAAGTGTAAGTGAAGTTTCTTCCAAGGTAACTTGGTACGATAAGTAGGTGGGAAGTTGTTTTGTTGGAGGAAAGTCACAATCTTGTGTTGTATGAGCCTAAACAGGTTGGATTGATTAATTGTTATAGAGGTCTCAATGTTGGTGACAAGGCTCAAGTTGATTGTTTGCAAGGACAGGGTGTAAATAATAGGTTATTTAATTGAACAAAAGGGTGGACTGTCTAATGTTAGGTTTAGAAAGTGTAGTAAATAAAAGTTGAAACCACAAACAAGATAGATTAAAGACTTATCCACAATTGCACAAGTTCTCACGATAAAACATGATCTTCTCAAAAAATATTGAGGATAATAAAACTAGCAAACAACTCCTAAAAGAGTAAAAATCCAAGATACCGAAAAATATTAGTAAGGAAAAGAGAAAGAAGAAGTCGTGAGTCATGATTTGAAGAGGCGGGGAAACCCCCTTTTTATAGAGGGAGAAGAAAGCAACTCCAGCTGCTCCATTTCCAATTTTAGTGGTGCACGAAATCTTTTTCTAGCATCCAGCCGAAAAGGGAGGAGGCCACCGGAGAAGGAGGAAGTCTCTCCTCTAGTCAAGGTGGCGCCAGTTTTGGAACTTCTGAGGAGACCGGGTCACACTTGAACAACTTGTAACTGCGGAGAAAGTCAATCCAACTTCCATTTGTTTTTGGGTCCGAGAAACCCTCCTTCTAGATCTGAAACCAAAAGGCTTGAATGATGTGCATCAGGAACTCCATTGCTTAACTTTCGCAACACTCTGTTACGTTTACAATATCTAAGATTTACAACAATCCCCCACATATTGAAAAAAATATAAGGAAAGAAAGAAGAAATTCATGGGTTCGTATAAGATGTAATACATCAGAGTTAGTATAACAAGCTATATGAACAAATCATAGATTGTTGAACTTAACAAACAGTGTAGTTGGTAAAGCAAGCTATATGAACCAAGACACTTAGCATGTGTTAGCGGTTTATCAATCTCAATACACCTACACAACCCTTGTTGTTATCACTTTGTTATGCTTATTAGGCCATGCGCGTGCCCGATATTCATGAGTGCTCTAGAAATCATGTCAAGATCTCATGCAAGTGGCCCCACTTGACATCCATATAGGTGATTTCATCAAGTGTATGCTACAAATCATAAACCACCCATAAGGGATATGAAAATTATTAAAAATTTTGTTAGATGTTAAAACTCTTATACCTCAAAAATTTTACCACAAAGTTTACTTCCTCGATAATACAGTATCTAGCACTTTCACACACCATAGGAATGGACAAATTTGATATTAAATCAATTCTAATGCTAGGAGAACTAACAAATGACTTGTTTTTTACCCATATGAACCTTATTCATGGGATCTCCACTCACAAAGGTTGGGTTTCCATCACTTGTTTGTTTTCAAGTGGCTTAAGTCTCATTCCCCTCGATGTTTCTAAATCAGTTTTCTCCCTAGGAGTTTTGTCAGAAGAACTGCCAAATTCCGTTTTGATTTGACATAATCAATGGAAATCATTCCCTATTTAGAAGTTGCTTCACTAAATTAAATCTCAATTGTATATGTGTGGTCTTTTCATTGTAAGTTTTACTTTCAGCCATAGCTATTGCCAATTGGTAATCACAATGCATAGATACAGATGAGGTTGGTTTCATTCTTAACATAATGTTTGCTAAGAATTTTTTCAACCACTCAACTCCACTACCATTCATTTCGGGAGCAACAGACTCGGATTCCATTGTTGATCTCGCAATAATTGTTTGTTTGGTTGATCTCCATGTAATTGCACCACCCCTAAGTGTAAACACATAACCACTAGTGGATTTTGTCTCATCTGAATAAGAGATCCAGTTGGCATCATTGTACCCTTCTTCTAGCACAAATGGAAATTCACTATATTCAATGGCATAATCATTTGTACCTCTAAAGTATTTCATGAGTCTCACAAACGCATCCAAATGATTATGGCTAGGACTTTAAGTGTACCTACTCAGCCTAAAAGCTCATTAAATGCAATAAGCTCCCAATTATTTGGGCATACTGAGTTTGAGAAATAGATTTTCCTCTGTTCTTTTATAATTTAGAGTTAGCATCATAAAGAGTGCTCACTGACTTAAAGTCATAGTAACTAAACTTCTTAAGAAGTTTCTCAGTGTATTGTTCTTGTGATAGTAATATACTATCTCCCTTCCTTATGACTCTAACTCTTAGAATCACACTTGCTTCACTCATGTGTTTCATCTCAAACTTAGATCCAAGAAAAAATTTTGTTTTAAAAACAATATCTTCGCATGTACCAAAAATCAACATGTCATCCATATATAAACATGTAATGACACATTAACCATTTTCAGATCTAGAATACACACATTTATCATTGTCATTGGTAGAAAAACCTACAAAGTAAAACATTGTCAAGCTTTTCATGTCATTCTTTTGGTGTTTGTTTCAATCCATACAGAGATTTTAAAAGTTTTCACACTTTTTCCTCTTGACTTGCAACTATACATCCTTCAAGTTGAGTCATAAATTTCCTCCTCTAGTTCACCATTCAGAATTTTTTTTTTTAACATTCATTTGGTAAATGACTAACTTATTATGTTAGGGCTAGCAATACTCAAATGGAGGAAATCCTAGTAACCGGAGCAAAAATATCAAAGTAATTTATGTTAGGTTTGTTAGTAAAATCTTTCACTACTAATCTTGCCTTATGTTTGTCTATGGATCCATCAGGATAGTACTTTTTCTTAAAGATCCATTTACAACAAATGGGTTTTGCTCCTTTAGGAAGATATACTAAGGTCCAAGTATTATTTTTCTTAATTGAATCAATCTTAGTCTTAATGGCATTATCCCAAAGTTTAGCATTAAGAGTACTAGTAGCTTCTAAAAAACTTATTGGATCATTTTCAACTAGATAAGTGTAAAAATAATTTCCAAACGAGGTTTCCTTTTTCTATCTTTTACTTCTCCTAATATCCTCACTCGTGACATCATTAGCACTATCTATAGGTTGTTCGGATGTACCACTACTCTTTAAAAGAAAGATATGTTAAAAAAACTCAACATTTTTCATCTCTACTATAATGTTATGTTCAATTATATCACTATAAAGAACAAGAAACTTATAGACAACATTATGTTCTGCATTGCCTAAGAACATACAATCAAAAGTTTTAGAACCTACTTTCCTTTTCTTAGGATCATGTAACATCACTTTAACTAAGCACCCCCACACTCTTAGGTATTTCAAATCATAGTTATAGAATCCAAATTCGAATCCTGAATTGTTTTTCAATTTTTTTGAATCGTGAATCGAATCTTATTATGAATTGTAAGATACATAATAAATAAAATATATATTTTTAAATAAAAATAAGTAACATGAATAAATGTTCAATCTATAAAATCAAAATATGAAGTCAAAATGTTCAATCTACACAATCACAAAACATAATATAATGTAAAATACTTTTCATATTTAAATCCTACATCCTAATCTTATACTTTCATTTATCATCTTCGAGATCAAGGTCACTTAGATCATCTTCTTCCTCTAATATAACATTCTCTTGGAGCTCATTTTCATTCTCTTCCTCCACATCTTCAACCATATCTTCAATCTCATTATCATTTGTAGTTAAGGTTATCAGACTCGAGAGTCTACTCAGACTCGTGGGAGGCCTGTAAACCCGACTCATAGACTCGTAAGAGTGTACTTCATACAAAATATTTAATAAAATAAATTCATGATCATCCCAAAAATCCACAATCTGCCAAAAATACATTTGTCAAAAAATTCCCAAACTCAACCTAAAAATAACCCTAAACCCAATCAGCTAAAAAGCCCCAACCCAATTTAAAAATTCCTAACCCTAAACCCAATATGTCCTAACCTAATTTACTAAACCCTGAAAAAAATAAATGTGAAACCTGGGAGGAGGAGTGCAGCGCGACGCTACGAGACATGCGACGAGGTGGTGCGGTGTGCGGTGAGGCGAGGCAGTACAGCATGCAGCGAGGCGAGGAAGACGACGACAATGATGAAGATGAGAACGTGAACGCAACTATGTGAACTATTTTGGGCTTTTTTCTAGACTCTGTGACTCAACCTTGAACTCGCGAGTTTGCACTGAATTCATCGAGTTTGACCGAGTTTACTGCGAGTTTACTAAAAAACGAGTTTACTTATGAGTCAACTTTTAAACTCGTAAGGGTATACGAGTTAACCCTAGGGTTTGATAACCTTGTTTGCAGTTATGGTAGATTTTTCCTTTCTATCAACCTTAGTAGTTAAATTTCATAGACCTCTCTTCCTTTTGTTGCTTGGAGCCTCGTCTTTAAGAATAATAGATTCATGTATATCCATCCATGAAACATCATTTAGTATGCACGAATCTTCCTTTTCAGTAATCCACTCATCATCTGACTCCATATCAGATAAACATATAGGATCATAAGTATCCCTTTTTTCCTCTCTAACCTTTTGTCTCATCTCAAGTTGAAGGTTATACTTAACAAAGACAAGAGCATTTAATCTTTGTTGTTCTAAGTGATTCCTTCTTTTAGTATGCTCTTTATCAAATATGCTCCAATTTCTTTCGCACCCAGTAACACTACAAGTTAGACTTAAAACTCTTATTGCTAGATTTTGTAGCTCTTTACTCTCTCCACCATAACTTTTCCACCAAAGAGCTGCAACTTCGAACAAAAAGCTAACATTAATAAATTGTTATCCAAATTGTTATGCCTTTTATGAAACTATTTAGGATTAATTAAATGCTTTACGAGGATGCTTCTTATCCCTAATATCTATTGTCATGCTTCTTCCAAATAATCCTTGTGCTCTTTTGAATTTGTCAAGTTGAAATCTAATCCTTTTATCTAGGATCATTTTTTCAATGGTCTTATATAAACCATATAAAAATTCACTATCTGCATTGAAATTTTTGTCATAATGAAATCTGATCAAAAGAAACAAAAATTATTGAAATAAAAATCATTATTAATTTACAATAATGATTAAGGTAATAATAAATTAATAATAGTTACTTACTTAGGATTAAAGTAGTAAGCAACAATATGAAGAGGCCTACGTAATTGCAAATTCCAACGAGTATCAATTATTTTTCACACCTTTTTGTATAGAGAGTCTTCATTCTTGAAATTTGAGGCAATTTGTTGTTTGGCTCTATCCATAGCTTCATATATATATGGCATGACAGGATTTGCCTCTCATCTACAAGTCTTAATACTTTCACAAGTGAAGTTACACACTTCAAATAATATTGGATGGATTTCCAGAATCTATCATCACTTAAACAAATGTTCACCTCTTATTTACCTTCATTTTTACTAACATGATTACTTGTTGTCCATTTTTATGAAACAAGCATACCTCGAATAGCTTTTTTTTGTTATGCTATGGATTGTAGGTAAGGAAAAAAATTGCAAATCTCGTGACTGTTGCTCGAGCTAATTCTTTTTCTTTGGAATACTTTCAATATAAGTTTAGGACCCATGTGTGCCTATAAATGAAAGTTTTGATCTTTTAGGTATTTGCAATGGTATTATAAAATACTGGGAGCTGACCAATGTCTTCAAGAATTAAATCAAGGCAATGAGTTGTACAAGGAGACCAAAAAGTTTTGTTCTCTTTTCTTCTAACATTGTTCCTGTTGCCACAAAATTAGAAGCACCATCAGTCACAACTTGCACAAAATTATCCTCCCCAAGTGTTCCACTTTTTCCATCTGTCCAACCATCACACATCAAAGTACACCCACATTTCTCCCATTCAACCTTATATTTCTCCAAACTAGCTTGGATATTGTCCACTGAATTTTTTTCAAATAAGACACCCTAACTTCATAATAAGTAGGAGGCTTTAGACCATTTTCATATTTAGCAACAAATTTTAACATTACAACAAATAAGGAACTTCTTACCAAATTAAATGGTAAAGCATTACCGTATATGCATTTGCAAATGTTTGTAATCACAAATTCTCTATCTTTAAACATTTCATTCATGGTTTTTT
>Ga0123342_1008878_pt1 | contig 12371 bp, 3 predicted proteins | sample Turbeawhitnodule_FD_89960 | JGI IMG/M metagenome (GOLD analysis project Ga0123342, IMG submission 89960) | Root nodule microbial communities of legume samples collected from Mexico - Turtle bean Mexico white nodule | ecosystem: Host-associated > Plants > Roots > Nodule | place: Mexico: Nepantla... | reverse complement strand
TAGGCTAAGGAGGACCATAAGGTAACCCTAATGCTAAACAAATACAATCCAAATGAAATGCAAATGTCATCCAAAGACTAAAGGCACATGGCCGGCCCTAGCCTAAAGATTCCTTCTAGAAAACGTACCAAATCTTAACAAATCTAGGTCAAATCCTTATGAAACAAGTGTGTGCTATTTACACCACAACTAATACCAAGCTACCCTTAATGGGCCTTTATGTAGCATATACAAATCTTCATGGATTCGCTTGGCCATGGACATAGCAATTGGTCATAGACGCTCTTCCCATTGGCCTAGACGCTCCTCCCCTTTGGCCTAGACGCTCCTCCTGTAGCCCTATACGCTCTTGGTTTGGCTTTGGATGCTCATTTCTTGGCTCTTGTCTTTTCTTGTGAGGTTGTGCTTGGCCCTCTTCCATCATCCCCTCCCTCTTGAAAAGGATTTGTCCTCAAATCCAATGCTTTTTCTTCAACTAGGGGGATGACTGTGGCTGGATGGTTTCCATCAATAATTGTGGTGCTTTATATGATTTTATAAAATTTGCATGAGCTATTCTGCAATACTTGCATTGTGTGTATATTTTTCTGTTTTATAGGAACTCTTAAATTCAAAATCTACAATACAAACAATCAAGGATTTGTATTCATCAAATAGGGGGAGATTGTTGAACAAGGTGTTTTGATGCTTCCAAATCTGCTTTGAAGACTTGAAGAATCTACTATTGTGTCTGTTTTATTTAGTATATTTTGAGTTGTCAATTCACATCTAGTATTGATCCAAGTTCATTTGATTCTTAATCTCTTTTGAAAAAGCTTGGTTTTCTTTTATCTTTTCTATGAGGCAAAAACAATCGGTTATTTCGATAAAAGAACTAGTCGTTTCATGAGGAATCTTTATCAGAAAAAGAATTCAATCATTTTATTTTAAAATCAATCAACTGTTTTTCAAACAGAATTTTGTTATGAATTCCAAACTGATTTTAAATGTTACTAACTACTTTCAATTAATGATTTAACAATTTTAACCACTTCTTAAAATCTATATAAAGACTGTTTTGTGATCTTTTGAAAAACTAAGAAGAGAGTTTTATCAAAAGAGAAAATCAAGAGCTTTTTGTTCATTCCTTATGTGTGACGTATGATCTGGGTTTTCTATTCAATTGTGTTAGTGCTTTGTAAAACCCATGTGTATTCTATTTCCTTCTTTGAATACTGTAATTGTGTGTAAGATAGTTTCAAAAAGTGGTTCTGGAAACCGTGGTGTTGTTCAAGAGTGTTGTGTGTTCTTGAGGGGTTCAAGATCAACATTCTTGGTGTGTTTTGTAATCTAATTTTGATTGCATAGTGATGCAATTGTAGCTTTATTTGCATTGTTTCTTTTGGTTTAGTTTTTTGTTGCGGAAGGTGGGGCAGATTTGTGACTTCTATGGCTGAAGTTGAACCATGGATGAAGGTGAAGTTCAATAGGGAAAATATGCTTAGAAGATGTGAGGAAAACTTCTAAGAGAATCTTTGCTAAAACACTCACAAAAGTGCTAACTAGGAGGGAGTTAAGAGACAATTGAATCTAAATTTGTGCAGCGATTCATTAGTCAATCAAAGCTGGAAAATACATGAGTTGAGCACCTCTATTTATAGCCTAAATGGTGCCAAAAATCTGAAAAATACTTTTCATTCATAGCTTGACAAATGACACTCTATAATTGGAGAAAATCCTCTCCATTCATGGAGTGACAAGTGATGGTTTGTGAGTGGAGAGGATTTCTCTCCATTGAGTTACAGCCATGTGGCAGTCATGCTTCCCATCTTGGTTGTCCAGCTGGCCCTTCACACTTTCCTTCCTATGTAAGTGCCTTTCATGCTTCCATAGAAACCTCTCTAAAAACTCTAAACGGTCTAGGGTTCCAAATAGGCTAAAAGAAACCCAATTGTAACCCTAATTAGACTTTCTACTTCCTATTCTAATAGGCCCAATACATGGTCCAAAAATAAGCCCAAACAAGGCCCAAATAAAATCCTACAATATTCTTTACAATTTTATAAGACTAAGAAATTTGGAAGAAAAGTTAAAAATTAATTCTCCATAAAGATAGAGTTTTTTGAACTCCTTCTTCTTCTTCCATTCTTCTAACCATGTCCCTAGATAAAGGCCCAATATGTGTCCTTCCAGATAGTCCTCCATCACATAGTGAATTCTCAGTGGTTAGTTGAGCAATGGATGTAACTCTTGGCTAAAAGTGAACCAGTATAATTTTTTTTGTGTGAATCTCTCTTTCTCTACTCTAATATACTGCTTTATATTCTATTCTTTATTTTGATACATTAAACCGTCAGTTGTTTCGATAAAACAACTGGTTGATTTTTCATAAAGAACTGTTAATCTAATAATTCATCTAGTTGAACAAAAAATCAATTGATTGATTTAACAGATCTTTTTACTCTACTTCCAATCTTTGCGAAAATCTTGTAAAAACAATTCACCCCCTCTTGTTTTGGCCATACATTCTAACACTTCACAATAAAAAATTTCTTTTCAAACAAATCCAGAGTTAACCTCAAATCTAGTTTTATGAAGACAATGTCACAGAAAAAGCAAAAAGGGCACTCAGTGTCATTGCTCGCGTTCTTACATATATGCCCGCCCATTTTTTCAAGCCTATATTTTAACATCTTTATCCTTATTTTTAGTAAAGACTTGGAGATTCTAAATGACCCTAAGTTTTTTAACAAAGGTATAATTAGAGGTTTCCCTCAATAGCTTCATTTTAGCTTAAGGATATGATGCATCACAAGCTATATAAGCATTAAAAACACAAACACAGAAAAACACCAAAGAAAGGGGAAAAACCACTTCAGAAAGTTCAATATCCCAACCATAAAAAAAAACTTAACATCGATCCTAGATAGTAATTTTCCAAGTAAGTAAATGATAAGTGTTATATTTTAGTAATATTTCATATTAAAATACAGGTACTTATGGATAATAATTATTTAAAATAACTATAATAAAACCCATAATTTATGAATTTAAATTGTTTTACATGTTTTGTAATTATAATTTGAATAATAATGATTTATTCCCAAAATTATTTTAATTTCAAGATTATAGGGAAGAATGAGAATGAAAGGGAAAAAGAAGAATAGACAAAGATAAAAAGGAAAGGTAGAACGTTCCAGCACTCGTCCAAGCTCGCCCAAGCTAGAAACTCCCAAAGGATTTCGCCCATGCAAGATCACTCCAGAGACGTTGGGCTTGTTTTCGTCCACCTCACCAAGGCAAGCCCAATCACGCCCAAGCGAGAAGTCACTTAGCCCAAGCCCAACTAGGTTAAATGTGAGGTGTAAGGCACAACCATGGAAATCAATTGGGAGAATATAAGGTGTTAGAAAACCCTAAAGGAGGCAGTCGTCAAGGAGAAACATCCTGAATCTTCTTTTCTTACTTTCCATGCTTGTAATGGCCAACATGAGTGACTAATTCTACCCTTTGGGATTGGGAGTAATATGTTAAAAAAACTCTTATGTATTGAGTTCTAGTATTTAAATATAATATTTTGGTCTCGATTGATAATTGGTATTGTCATTTTATTTGTAATGCTTGTTTACCATGATCAAGATCCTTAGACTTGACTGAAAAGTATCTTTAAGTTTTTGACCCAAATGACAATGTTTAACATATTTGAATGCTAGGAATAGATTTGAAATGTTAATTGCTATCAACATCTAATCGTAATGTTAAGGAGTTTTTATAAAATATGCGAATCGATATTTAGGAGACTCTCTTAATAATTTTATATGCGAGGAATCAATATAAATGACTTTTATATGGACATCAACATCAATCAAAAGATAGAATATTACTATGATTTTTAAAATACAAAAAAGAAAGAAGGATGAATCTCAATCCTAATTTTCCCAATTGAACCAACAAACTCTTTAACTTGCTTTCTTTACAATTCTTGCAATCATTATAACAAACTCCCAACAAACTTTATTATTATTTTACTTGATAATTCAACTGTTCCTTGTGGATTCGACATCCGTCCTTAGGGACAAATTATTACTTCTGACACGGTACACTTGTCGTAAAATATTCATTAGTAAACACCAACACCTTCAAACCAGTAGAACATGCACAGAGGAACGAACTAAAAGATTACCCAAAAGAAGAGATTAAATGTACCTAAAGTGATGGAGCATGGAGAAAATTTGATTGAGGAAATGTAAAACTTTTTAAGGGTCTGTGGCAAAGTAAGAAGTTTAAGTGAGAAGTTTTTAAATTTTGAATAACTACACATTGTAAAGGAGAAAACTGAGGGTTATAAATGTGTAGAGTTAGAGTGAATCACTTGTAGCCCACATGGAAGGGTATATATAGAGGCATGGCGTTTGAATAATCCTATAAATTGAAACAACTCACTCTAGAAACATTTAAGTCTAGTGTTAAGAACACATTTTTGCTGGGGGCTGTGTATTGTCTTAACTTAGGTGATCACCTATACAGATATTCGAGCTCAATTCGTATGTATACTTTGAACGAACTAATCACCCACAAGATGAAGGCCTAGCAGAAATATTAAATTGATCAATACATGGACAATAACTTGGTCACCTAGTAACCAAACTAATACCATGAAATTATCTTTGAGTGGTTACAAACATAATTGTGATAAGATCTAATTTAGTGATATATTTTGGAAGTATCTAAACAAAGAGAACATAACTTTCCAATACTCCAAACATTCTTTTCTCTTAAGATCATGATGCAAAAATTTACCCTATAAGAAGAAGCACAAATTCAACCAAAGAGACATTAGAACTCTATTTGATATAAAGTCACATCACTTTAAATCAGAATACAAATAAACAATAAAATAAATCAACTTATTTAATTTTCTATTTTCACCAATTCAAAAATATATATTTGACTTTCTTTTCACTTTATTTTTATCTTCTTCATTTATTTTTTTCATTTTATCTTATATTAAGAAAATGTAAGACCGTCTTTTAAGCTTTTCATTCTTCTGAAATATATTTTTAAAATTTTGAATACTTAAATGCTAATATTTTAAATTTATTTTTTTGAAATATTTATCTGTCTTTTATGTTTAATATATTAAGTTTTAATTTTTTTATCCTTTTTAAATCATGTCAACAAATAATAAATAATATTTTGATTTAATTATAATCATGTTAGTTTATGCTCAGAACGTGAAACATCGCTATCAAATTATAAATTTCATAAGAACAAACTACAAAAAAGTTATTAAATTAAAATTAAAATAAATTTTGAAGATAAAAAAATAGTAATAAATACTTGATAATTATAAAAAAAATACTATTTAACTTAAATAATGAAAATTAACATTAAATAAAAATGTCTTAATATATAAAATTGTATAACTAAGCATTGTCTTTATGTGTATATATAAATATATATGTATATATTGTATTTAAGTTTTAGATTTGTGTGCATGGTGAGGGTTACATTTAATTTGAGAGGTGAAAATAGTAATTTCTAGGTGGTGTGTCAAGAATAAAGGTTTACCTTTGACTGGTTGTGGTAGAAATGGGGCAAAACAGAGGTGATTTTACTAAGTGTGGGGATGCAAATAGAGATTTAAAATTTCATGTTTTCTTTAACAAAAACAGTTATTTCATTCATTCTTCTCCGATTCTCCTTCCTCCTCTCCGACTCCCAAACTTAAAACACCTTTCTCTCTTACAAGCTAACTAAGAGATATTGTAGAGTATCAAAAGAGAGTTTTTGCCTTGGGTAAGCTCTTTCTTCTCCCTTCTTTCTTAAATTTCTCTCTCTTCTTCTATGGAGTCATGCATGGCTTGAGATTTGTTCGGTGTAGGGAGTTGTTGAGTGTGAGTTTAATTGTGGGGTGTTTTATGGCTAGGATTTAAATCTTTTAGGTGATTAAGTACCTTCTTGGTGTTTTGCTTCCTCCTCTTCAACTTTTGTAATCCTTAAAATATAGGAAATACCTAAGGTATGGGAAATTAGGTTTGTTTTAAATTTGTTGTGAGTAGTTAGGAATTTAGGAAGAGTTTTGGTATTTGTTGGGTCTTTTAATTTGAATATGTGGGTGCAAAAACATTAAGGGTAAACCCTTTGATCAGGAGAGCTTTTAGGAAGTCATCTTCTTGTAAATCATTGCTGTTAAAAAGAAGAAGAAAAGAAACAGTCAACTCTGTTGTCGTCTCAACTCTCAACTTTGCTTATGTTGTTTCTATTAGCAATCAAACAGAGACTCGTGAAAATTCAACTGCCTTCTTGTTCGAATGTGTGTTTTGTTGATAGTGTATTTTTTTAGTGAACCGTCAGTTTGATCTTCAAAGTATTATTCTCTCTGATAAAATGGTCCTTAAAAATAACTTGAGTAGTTATAGAAGAAGTATTAGAATCGTGCTCAGTATTTCTGTTATTATTGAAAAATCCTTCAGATTAGTCCCTTAACTTTACTGAACTACATCAAGGATGTGATCTGTGCTCTAAAAGGGCTTTCAGAAACTGCATATGGTCATTGTTTGGATCCCATTTTTCCATCTTTAGGTGCTTCTCGAGTCATATACCTCATTATTGAAGCTGTAGTTGTGGTTACAAGTTAATAGCTTTGAGAATATATATTTAAAGCAGATCAAATCTGGTTATGCACCTTGCTTTGCTTGAGAACTAGAATATTATGTAGTAAGAAATATGTGTCTGTATTAGAGAAGTTGTAAACTGGAAAACACTTATGTGTTTGTCTATTTATGAACGGTTGTCAGTGTCACAACACAATTCTGATTTCCTAGTACAAAGTGACTTTGGGACATTCTGGCACTAATAGATCAAAATTATTAGCATGTACTGAAAATATTTTAAGTTGAAGAATACTTGTGCCTTTGAAATTTGAATTAGGTATTAGTACTTATATTGTTTTATTGCAGAAGAACTAAGAAGAAATAAACAATGTTTCTCAAAGTTCAGCTGCCTTGGAATGTCATCATTGCGGCAGAAAATCTGAAACCACAAGGTCTGATGCTTCAGAGGGAAATCATCATCCGCCTGCTGGGTGACTTTGCTATGAAGAAAGCAACCAAAGATCTGGGATACTTTCTCGCTGTGACGACACTGGAGAAAATAGGGGAAGGAAAGGTCAGACAACATACTGGGGATGTGCTCTTCCCTGTTGTTTTTAATGCCATTACCTTCAAGATTTTCAAGGGAGAGATATTGGAGGGTGTTGTCCACAAGGTTTTAAAGCATGGAGTTTTCATGAGATGTGGTCCAATTGAGAATGTCTATCTCTCACATTTGAAAATGCCTGATTACCGTTATGTTCCTGGTGAAAATGCATGCTTCATGAATGACAAATTATCAAAAATTGGAAAAGATGTCACAGTTCGCTTTTCAGTGATAGGTACTAAGTGGATGGAAGCAGACAGGGAATTTCAGGCATTGGTCAGTTTGGAAGGAGATTATCTGGGACCAATCTCAACTCCAGATATTTAGCTACATTTTTTCTTTTAGGTTGTTTTATTACATTGTTGTTTTCTTGCTGAGAGCTAACTCCTTTTGTCCTGGGGCTTACTCTTTTGGTACAAATCGTGAAACCTATTAACCAACTTAATGATGTGGAGATTAGTTTCTGAATATCATAGCTTTGTATATTGTTCCTTCTTGTTGTTTGTCTTTTTTAATCAACTAAACATCTCTTCCTTTCTTTATTGAATGACTAATCTTCTGGAGGATTTTTCTTCCTGTTGCATTATATCATTTTGATAAAGCTAGCAATTTGTATAGCTTTATTCCTAGAACAAGAGCTTTATAACAGATTGTTCTGCAATCGATGAAATTTTTTCATATGGAGTGGAGTTCAGGTTGCAAACTTGTCTTTGTTAATTTGCATTAGCGTTTTAATTAAAATATATACAAAAAGAAATTAATGGAGTCAGTTCTTGTAATTAATGCTAGCTCTGTCTGCACTTGTGATTTATGGCTAGTGTACTGCACAAACTAGTGAAATTAGTGTATTATACTCATTTTCTAAGACTGATAAGTAGCAAGCTTGATTTTTGAACTTGATTAAGTGGTTGATAGAAGCTTAGGAGGGTTGTTGAGTGCAATTTGCTAACTGTAAATCATTTAAGTTTATGTTTAAGATGTGAACTATTGTACAAAAGAAGAATTAGCCTTTTTTGTCGCATGTACCAAGCAGGATTGCAGCTGAATCCTGGGCAAGAAGTTACAACTATATTAGGTAATGGTGATAGAAGTAGGTGGGTGAAAAATTCCAGGGATGAAATAATCTAAGAGAGCACGAATTATTGTGTGTTAAATATGAATAACCTAGGTTACTTTTATAACGATATTTTTTATTTTGTGTTACTATCATTTAACAATTTTAAAATTGAAATAACTCTTATAAAATATTTTTGGGTTTGTTATTTTTATATTATTTATATTTTAAGTCTTAGTAAATAACATAAAAGATTTCACTTAAACTAATTATTTATTTGATTACATTAATTTTTTTAATTTAATAAGTAAACTTTAATTTATTTCACAAAAAGATTAAAAGTGTGTACCTTTTAAGTTTGAAACAAAGTTGATAATATATTAATAAATCAATGCATTAATGAAGCTGGACATGTAAATATTCTTCAACATTTTGATAACATAAAATAATATTATTTTTTAATTTTTGAGTTTATGGATAAAGATTATCTTAAATAAATAAAATTTGTAAAACAGAATAGTATTTTGATAGTAAATTTTAAAAATAAAAAATTTACTTCGATGTAAATAGGGGCAAATAGTACTTTTTGTAATTGAGCCTTAACTCAAATAAGTTAGATGTACGGATAATAATAAGAAGAAGGAAAAACATAAAACCAATCTGGGAGCTATTCATTTTTTGTCAAACATATGGTCAAACAAAATAAAAAGAAAGGCAAAACACATGTGAAGGGAACAAGGAAAACATGACAAGGGAATAAGGAAAACATGACCAAAGATGAGAAAGATGTTCTTTATTTTTTATTAATAGGACAATTTCTTTATTTTCTTTAATTTGGATTTTATATTTTATTTTTTTTCTCTTGTTTACATTGTAAATTTTGGTCAACTATATAAAACTATAAGGTTGAATTTTCAATTCAATTTAGATATTTTTGAATTTGTTGTTAGGTATACTTGATGCTATACATATGGTTATAAATAACCTTTCACTCTCCTTGTAATGAACTTTTGATGATATTGGATGAGAGTTGAAGTTTAGAGTATTTTTAAACTGTCTTAGATAAATAGAATGTTGCATTTTGCTTTCATCTTAGTTTATGGATCAAGTTGTGATTTAATTCAGGCTGTTTGTCCTGTTGTCAAAATTTTCGTTACATTTCATCAAATAAGTAAAATGAATAAAATATCTGGGTCTTATGTTCTTTTCAAAATATATTTCAAAAATATTATTCTCAAAAACACATCTCAAAATGTATTACACATTCCGAAAATCTTATTCCATAAAATCTTTCCAAAAAATTCTTTCTCAAAATTTCAGAAAATATTTTTCAAAATACATTTATAAATTTTAAAAAGGTGTATTAGAGAAGATGAAGTTATTTTAAAAATGGATAAAATCCTTTTATCAGAACGGTGGTGCATGAACAAACAAACCGCTTTCATTTTAACCCTTTTAACATTTTTAAGTGATGTTAATTTTTCTATCAATTCATAATTTCTCTCCGTTTCTTTTTCTTATTTTTTTTTTACCTAATTGTATTTTTGTAACGTCAAATTACATGTATAGGTTAATGCTATTTCATTCTTAGAAACAAATTTTTTCATTTAAATAAAATTATGAAAATATCTCTTAATAAATCTCCAAACTTTTAAATTTGAATAACTTTATGAAATTATCTTTTAAGAAATCTTCTTCTAACTTCTCTTTATTTATATATTTCTTCTTGTTCTCGAAATATTTTTTTTCATTCTTATATACAACCTTTTAACATTTATATATGATTCATATAAATTAAATGTATATATAAAGGTAAACATATTACATATTTTAATTTTCATGTTATTTGATCTTTTATTCTAAAAAGTTAAAAGCAAATTCAATTTTTCTTTTCTACTAATCAAACCTCACACATAACATATGTTTATTGTTATCGTCGGTTGACTTGATTGTCGGTTGACTCTGATGACCGATTCAGGCCCTGCCTGTCTCCTCTGGACTTTGCATTTCCCTTGGTTGATGAATGCTTTACCTGCAGAGACAAAAGGGCGCCCTTACGTCCGTTTGCACTCCGACGTTCAAGTCAGTAAGGACTAAAGAACAATAAGTATGTAAAACAGTTTCAGTCTTAGAAACGGCGTACCTTTACCAGGGATCTCAACTCCCTTTTACATACTGCTTTTAGGTTACCTTATTGTAACAACCCCTCTCTCACCAGAGCCTTATCTCTAGTGAAATTAGGTTTTCTGGGAGGACATTCTATTACGTTGTTACACAATCTTAGAGCACAAAATCTTCCTCTTTGAAGTGCACAATCTTAACAGCATGACTGCCAAGGTACCAACTCATGTACCAGCATTACAGGGTCCATCTGTTACTGTAGGCGCCCTAGTCCTTATCTATCTTGCATGCAACTTTCCCCTGAAAACCCTAACGCTCTTGGGCCTTGTCGTCTTCAGGGGATATTTATTTGTGTTAGACCCGAATGTACTATACACACCACATGCACTTTCTTGCTGACTAGGCTTTTCATTTATACACGGGTTTCAACACACGCATCTCTGGGGGCCCACTTACGTGGTCCATTATCTCGACCAGACCACCGAGCCAACCTGTTTCATAAGTACCAATGTCCGATGCTTGATGACGATGTTCGATGTCTAGTCCAGTACACTTATCAATTCTAATTGTTAGGAAAAAAATACTACATTTTCCTTTATTTTTAAATGAACTAAAGCACATGTATAATTGTCACACTTTAATAAATTAAATTACCATTAATTACTTAAAAAATATTTTTTCTTTAATTAGATTAATGAATATCTTTTCAAATAATCATTAAGTAAGTCCTAAAAAACTATATATTACATTTATTCAACTAATATCCTAAAGTATTAGGTTTCTGAAATTAAAATATATAAAAATTAATTTATTAATTAATAAAATAATTTTATATTAAAAAATATTTATTTATTTTTACAAAATTCTTATTAACATTTTCAAGTAATTCAACCTATATATAAATGGATTTCTCCTCTTTAACTGCCATTTTATTTTATTCCAAATTTATTCTTATATTTATATTTTATTTTATTATTTTAAAAATATCTGAGAGGAGATATTTGTTACTTTGTTAGCAGTTTTAATTTTATATATCAAAATATAACATAAGAGATAACACTATTTTTAAATTCAAAACATGAGAAGTCGTAGTTTTCTTCCAAAACCACGAAATCAACTAGTAAGTATTGTTTTTTAATTATAAAGTAGAAGATAAAATTGTAATATATGAATTTATTTTTTTTTATTCATTATTATATGATGAACAATATTTTTTTTTATCAACAAAATATAAAATAGAATAAAAGAGATACTTAATAGATATCTCAACACCTATACATAATCCAAAAAAACCAAACCAACTAAGGATATTGGTTTGTTAAAAGGAAAACAAAACTCATTAAACCAACCCATAAAAATCTACACAAATTGCCTAAAGAGACCATTGCCTAATATCCCTAAAAGTACCACAACCATGTAGAGTAATAGTGACTGTGGCTGCAGCAAAATGACTTAAAAAACAAATATTAGAGATGCGCTGAATTAAACTGAAAGCCACATGCTAGCTTGATGATATGCAATGCCTTGGCACTCTTCTTCTTCCATGAAACAGAAACTTTAGGCATCAAGTATGCCATACATCGCCATCTGCTGCAGAATTCATTTGACAGCATTCCCAGTCCCTTCTTCATACTTGGTCTTAGCATCTAAACCAAACTGCTTCCTTTGACACTACCGTATGATGAACAATATTGTTATTTCATTTTAGACAAATTAGGGGAGGTGTTTTGCCTCGCAGAGGTGCTAAATGGTTGCAGATATCAGAGCTTGAACGTGCCACGAGTAAATTTTCAGAGAGTAATGTGATTGGGAAAGGTGATGGGTTGTGTACAAAGGGACTCTTTCAGATGGCACTGTGGTTGGCGATAAGGAAATTTTAGATTTGGGAACTAAAGGGATGAAGAGTTCTGCTATGAAGTGGAGATCATAAGCAAAATAAAGCACAGGAATCTTCTTGCTCTTCGGGGTTGTTGTGTTACAAGTGATAATTTGAAAGGTAAGAGGAGGTTTTTGATTT
>Ga0123342_1008877_pt1 | contig 12375 bp, 11 predicted proteins | sample Turbeawhitnodule_FD_89960 | JGI IMG/M metagenome (GOLD analysis project Ga0123342, IMG submission 89960) | Root nodule microbial communities of legume samples collected from Mexico - Turtle bean Mexico white nodule | ecosystem: Host-associated > Plants > Roots > Nodule | place: Mexico: Nepantla... | reverse complement strand
CAACTTGCACATTTGAAATATTTTGGTATACAATGAAATTACATTTTAAAGTAGTTTGAAAATGTTTCATATTGCGTCATTTTATAAATTAAGATGTATTTCATAATTTTTCACGTTAAAAAAGTGTTGTGCAAAAGTACTTACAACATGTACACAAATATTGTCTAAAATGGCAAACAGGTAAATAAACGTTGCCTAAAACCATTGTCCATTTGATCAACATACAACATTGAAAATGCGTTGCCTATTTTATCAATATGCAACATTGAAAATGTGTTGCCTAAAAGACAGACAACATGTAAATAAGTGTTGCCTAAAATGATTGACAACATGTAAATAAGTGTTGTCTTTACAAGTGACAACATTTAAAAAAACGTTGCCTAAACAATAAGCAACACTAAAAATGCGTTGCCTAAACATTATGAGAAAAAGCGTTGCCTAAACTTTTTTCTGAAAAAACGTTACCTATTCTACCAGTATAAGGCAACGGCTGCAAAAAAGTGTTTCCTAAACCTAAGCCCACGGCTGCATATTCCACGCCTGAAAAAGTGTTGCCAAAGCGTTGCCTAAAGTTAAGGCAACACTTTTCCTACTTTAGGCAACACTTTTTAGGCGTTGTCTTAGGTAAAAAATGGTGTAGTGACTCTTAACCTAGAGCTACATTCAGTCCTCAACTAACCATTGAGAATTCACTATGTAATCAACTCTAGATTACAAAACACACACCACTTTTGGCAAACAACACAGTTTCCATAACCACTTTCTAAAACTGCACCACACTATAACACACAAAAATACAATGTTCAAGGAAGAAGGGAATAGAATACACCTGGGTAAATCAAAGATTAAAGTTCATAATTACAAGAAAATCCTATTCCACTATTGAGAATGATCCAAAGCTCTTTCAAATCTTAAAAACTATTTTTGATTAATCTCTCTTTCCTTAGTTAATGCTTAGGAGCGAAACAACCTTTTTATAATCCAATTAATTGGTCAAAACAGGTAAATCGAAAACAAAAAGTTGTTGGGATCATTTTAAATAAATTGGAGCAACATAACAAAATTTTGTTAAGGTTTTCAGAAAAACATTCAGTAGAATTCTCGAAACAACCGATTGAATCAGTTTGAAAGTAAAGTCAAAATAGCGCCAAGTTTTTCAAATCCATTTTAAAAGCTACTAAGTGCCAAAATATCGGTTGAATCGACATTTCTACATTTTGAAATTTCACACTCTTTAGAAAACTCATATTTTCAAAAAGATTAAGATTGAATTAAACACACACACAACCAGGAGAAAGGTCTTCAAGCATTCCTCTTGGATTTGGAGACATCAAAGCTTATTGTTCAACAATTTTGCACCATTAATGACTTTCCGCATATGGTAACTTATTAGGGTATAGCGTTAAGGGTCACAAAGCATGTCCAATATTGGAAGAAGACACCGTTTCTCAACAATTGAAACATGGAAGGAAGATAATATATCTTTGGCATCGAAGGTTTCTTAGAAGTCATCATCCTTACCAGTGGTTGAAAAAAGCCTTTAATGGACATCAAGAGATGACAACCACCAACTCCATTAACTAGTGTTGATGTTTATGAAAAGGTAAATAAGATAGACCACATCTTCGGTAAGTCGAAAAAGCCATTGTGAAGGCAAATAAACCAAGAGAACCAGAGAAATGGGACTTGATGGAACATAATAGAACCTTCATGCTTGGTTTAAAGACGAAGTGTTAAAGGATTCAACGGCATTGGAGACCTTGACCTGGTTGGCTGCTGGATTGAAGTTTGATGTCGTTTCTTGTACAAGTTATCGAGATGAGCCATTTATAATGGTTCAACAAGTATCTTAGGTTTTCTATGTCAAAGATCCTACGTCAAAACATTGATATGTTGTTTTATACGGGAAAAAACAAGGGGAGGCTATTGATGATGAATTGTCTAATATTGAAAATGGTGACCCCGTTCATTCACACCAATGATAATGAATAAAAATGACGATGTAGTTGACAATGTACATGCAACCCGTAAAGACCACAGAGAGGGAACATACATATGAAAATTCACCCATGAATGAATTTAGAAATATTTGTGATAATATTTTATGTATTTGTTTTATATAAATTTCTTTTGATGCAATTTAAATAATGTTTGTTACCTAATTTTTTAACACAGATATAGAAAATGATCAGACTTTGATTTCTTCTTACCACCCTTCCGGAAGATCCACCAGAGAACCTACTAGACTCAGGAGTCTCTCGTTGAGACGTACTAGTGGTAACAAGACACCAGTCACCATTGACGTCAACGTCGGAGTGGCTTCTAGTCCTAGTGCTGATAATTTCAGCAACTATCTTGGAGTCGTTGCTCGTGAAAAGATCTCCATATTGATACCTTCGTGGGATCATGTCACTGAGGTCAATCAGACCATGATCTAGGAGGATATCATGGTACTTTTTGGCAAACGCATTGTGATATCCCTAATGTGGAGAGTCTGAGATCGAAGGTTCTATCTTAGGTCGCCATTAAATTCTATCAGTTTAAGTCACAACTGACGTCAAAATATGTTGAACCTTATAAAGGCTAAAATCCTTGTTCAAAGTACTCCAATATTGATATGGAAACAAGGCGTATTTTCGTTGAAGGTCGTGAATTTGAGGAGTGGACGGTAAGTGAAATTACTAAATTATTTTGTTTATTGATTATGACACTAATTATTTAATATTTATCCACTTTACTTATTCCATTTATCATAAGGTTGTAGGAAGTAAGCTCGAAACATAGCATCCAAGAATCTGACCCCGAACCTAATGTCTTAGGTGGGGTATTATAAGCTTGAAGAATATTTGGTAAATGAGAAAGAGCAATCGAGATAAGCGATTGCTTCTGAAAATGATACAGGGGCCAGTGAACCTCCATGTCCACCAACCCACCACCAAAAATGGAAGATGGCTCGAAAATCGGGTACATATAGTTGTGAGCAATCACGAATAGTCTAAAAAATTGTAAGTTATTTTCATCTACTTTTGTTCTATTTTAAAGCGTTAATTATATTAAAAATATATATAATTTTGGACTCTTACCGGATTCCTTGTTTGGAAAAGCTTCCAAGGTAATTTTTTACCTCATGGTCGTCAAGATATACTATATGAAGCTATTGGACGACCTGAGCACCTTGGTCATGTGCGTGCAGCTAGAAAGGGGTACAAATTAGACAATTCTTCGGAGCTGCACCATGAAATTCATCCTCCTCCTCCGCAAAGACCAACGAATAAATGGTGAATAAAATACGACAACAATTAATGGAGGATTTAAGTCAGAAGATGCAACAGGAGAGTGAGCAGATGCAGATAGAGTTTGAGGAGAAGAATTGGTTGTTGCGACGCGAGTTTCTATCGCAACAACTTTGTGTTGAGCCGCTTATGACTCCCACTCTTAGGAGCACAAAGGGGAGTTATGCAATTCCTACAACATCAATGGATTTCATTGGCCAGATAAGCCAATGTGAGTTCTTCTAGAGCACGACATCATTCCTCAGGTGGAGGCCATTGGAAAAGTCTTTGAAGGGGCCACTACCTTACATAACGTGCCTCTACCCCTTACTGTGGTGATGGTGACGGTGGACAAAGTACGATTTTTTCATGTACGTGTTCCTCTACCTACAAACGAGGTAACTACTGTGGTGGAGGTAGTTTAGATTCATAGCCTGGCCTAGACACCTCATTCGAGTTAATCCAAAACCTCGATAAGAATTTAATTTTATTATATTAATTTATATTTATTATTATATCTAATTAAATGCAAATGTTCTTTACTTTTTAGAAACCTTGTTAGAAACAAAGTCTGCAAAAGAACCTTTTGATTACAATTGATGATCCTATAGCTTCTTTATTATTATCTTTAAGGCTATTGGTACAAACCCACTAGAGGTTCCGCGGGATGATACTTTTCTTGGAAGAAAACACTGACATCCCCCCTGTACACATACATGTTAGATATGGTAGAATTTGCAGCTCGAAACCAGGAGCTTAATATAACCATCATTCAATTTTTTATGATGTAAGTATTTTTTACCTATATTTCAATTTACTTTATGTTAAATTATTGATTATTCTTTAGCTAATAACTTCTAGGTATTTGTCTGGAGTTTGTATTAGTGACAGGAATCAAGATGTCTATGGATTCTTGGATCCCTATTTCATTAATCCAAATTGAGTGAAGAAAGTTAAAACCTAGTCATACATCACAAACACTCTGATTGAATAGGGAAAATAAATATATCTTTGCCCGTATACTAACGAGTAAGTTTAAATATAATTCGTCAATTATTAGTACTTCATGTTTTAAATATTTAGTAACTATTTCATGGATGGTGCAGGGGTCACTATAGTTAGTTGTGCTATCTGTAGTTGATAACACTGGTGTGTGGTTTTGTTCACTGCACAAGAAGTCATCCCCACATCTGAAGCAAATAGTTGATATGTTTTACAAACTTACCTGTGTATAATACTCATCGGAAGAAACTTTTTATTTACATATTGGTTAATACATACGAATTTAAACTAGTATGTAATTACACATCACATACGAATTTTTCTGTATGTAAGCCAAAAGTTATTACAATTTGTACTGGACCAGAACTTGTAGCGCTCAGAGCTCGTCGGTCAGACTTCGGCATTTCCTTCAGACATGTCAGCTCGGCGCATGGGTTTCATTGGCCTTGTGACTGGGCCACAGGTATACTTATATATTGACTCTCATACATGCATATAGGATAATCCTTTATGAATTGCTAAGGTAAAGACGTTAAAAAGGCCTATGGGTGTACTTAGCACGTCCAGGTCTATGGTAAGTGTGGTAGACCAGAATAATGGGCCACGCGCTTGGAATTAGGTACTTGAGTAATAACCCGCATTCATGCATTCGATATAATTCTTCGCATATAAGGCTTGGTTGGCCAGCGAGAGGTGTCAGGGGATTTAGGGGTGCATTTATTACATTCATGTCCTGCATAGGAAAAACATTATGTGTAAGCCCAAACCCAAGTGTGTTAGGGTTTGTGGAACGTTATGCATGCATGGTGCGGAGGGTCTCATGATGACTTGCGGTCTACACCTTAAAGGTAAAAGATAATGTTCCCAGTTATATTCCAGTTGAGATTTTATTCTCTCTGGAGCCATTGCATATGTTATACGTAAAAGCAGGCAAATGTACTTGAAAACAGCTTGGACCCCAAGAGTGGTTGCCTTCGTTGATGCCTAGGTGGTTATTCTGTTAGGATTTATTGCACTTCAGGGAGATAGAATTCTACACAGCTGTGCTGGTAAGATTACACACACTATAACAAAATTATTTTTATTGAGTATACTCTCATTAGAGATAGGATTCTCGGGAGGAAAGGTGGTTACCAGTTGATGGCATTCCTAAGAGCTCTTCTTTGATTTTGATGATGATGGGTGCGGAAGCTTGGTGGAGGAGAGTGGAACAAGGCATTCCTAGGAAGTGTGGGTGCCTTGAAGGTGCATGAGGAGTAGTGGGGGTTGGAGTGGTTCGGCCATCTCCATTTAAGGGTGAAGATTGAAGACTAAAAACCTAATTCTAGAGAGAATTTGGCAAGTGAGCAATTTGAATGGCACTTGGGCAGCATTTCATTACTCAAAATAGTCTTGCAAAATGAGAGCCAAGCACCTCAAATTATAGTGTTTAGAGGGCTGGAAATTCAAAAGAAAGTGGAGGGAAGTTCAAATGAATTCCCTCCCAAAAGTGGAGCCTAAATGAGCACATGGGGAGGGGTGTGCCTAGTTTGTATGCTCACCCCCTCCATGGGCTTTCTAGACCGACCTTGGTAAATTTAGAGGTTTTTTTAGAAACTCTAAGTTTACCTAGGTTGGTGTTTTAGGTTCCAAAATTAATTCTAAGAAAAATTACAAATAATGTTCCTATGCTAATTTTGACAAGAAATTAAAGTCCACTCTACACTAGAGTTTATGGCATTTGAACATGTAAAAGAACGTCTTCTTGGATCCTCTTGGCCATAACTCTAGGGTTGGCCCAATTCTACCCTTGGTGGGCTTGCATGTGGGCTTGTGCTTGGGCCTCTTCCATCACCAGTGGTAACCTAGCGATACTCTATAAAAGGGGCTTAAGGTCCTAGGTGAAGGTACGCAATTCTGAATACACTTTTTGAATACTAAAACTAGTCGTTTCTTATTCTTTGATAAGCCCTTACTGACTTGAGCGTCAGAGTGCAAACGACCGTAAGGGCGCCCTTTGTCTCTATAGGTAAAGCCTCCAACAACCAAGAGAAGTGAAGATTCCAGGGGAGACAGGCGGAGCCTAAACCAGCCATTGAAGTCAACCGACGACCAAGTCAACCAACAAGAACACAATCCTTCTAAAAGAAAAAGTTGTTCACCATTGAGTGTATATCCGATAAAAAGAATGTTACGGTATACTGGTGGCAAAAAGTTTAGATTCGTAATATAATAAAATGAGGATAAATGTTATTGAGGAAGGGAAATTATTGCTAGACTCCTTTAAGTGAGTGACAATATATAAATGGGTCAAAATGGCATGGATTTTCTACAAAGGAAGTGATGAATGTAAGTGTAATTTATCTATAGTATTTACTTTTTATTTGTTTAAAGGTTTGTCTTTCTAATCCGAAGAAAAAAAGAAGATGACACTATAATGAAACACACAAAAAAAACAAAATAGTATAATCTCCTTCCCTTCTATAACTTAGCCATAATAACTTTGTCAATCAATTTCCCTTTATGCTTGTGAACAATAGTATTTTGAAGATAGATGAAGACTCTACTCAACTTGGATAAAGAAAGTGTTTGATGAAGAAAATCTTCTTAAAGGCTGATGTACATTGTGTCCATGGTCCTTGTCAGGTTAGAGGTTGTTTAAATAGCCTTTTGCACTATGATCTACCTTATATCTTATAACCACAGTGACGAGCTTAAGCACAAAGGTTTCTTATAAAGTATTTTCAAAATTTGTTTCATGTTTTTTCAAAAACTAGTTTACAGCACAAAAATCAATCTGTTGTTTTACAAAACAATTGACTTTTTTTGTAATGGTGCAAAACTGTTGAGCCTTTTCAAAATTCTGTTTTGATGTCAAATTTTGTTTTGCTCACAGTTACCGTTATCAACTGATGTGAAAGTATACAACCACCAATTGTATTTTCAAAAATCAATATGTTCTTTTAAACTTTAATCTGTTATTTTTATAATAGTTCTTAATTGTTTTTTGAAAATATGTTTTGATCTAAAAGCTATAAAATGAGAGGTTGAATTCAGGTCAAACTACCTTGCAATCACAATTTGAATACAATTTTCAAGTACTTTTAGTGAGAATTTGAAATTCATTTTAGTTTTTGAAAGTTCTTCTAAAAAACTTCAAGTTCTTTTGTGCTGGAGACTTTTGGTTAAAGATTCAAGGTTTTGTCAAAGTGTTGTAGTTATGAGGGTCTTGTCTTTGAACTCGTGTATCTGTAATCCAGGTGCTTTCTTTCCTATAATTTCTCTTTGTAAAGGTGTTTGTAATTATTCTTCTTGATAGGGTTTCAAGAAAGTAGTGTGATGCTGAAATAGGATTTTCAACTTGTGTTTTTTTGTTCTTGGAAGGTTCAAGAACCAAGAAGTGTTTGTAAAGTTTGTTTTTGCTTAGTGAAATCCATCTTGGTTTAAGGTGGGACTGGAAGTAACTCTTGATTAGTGAACCAATATAAAAACTGTGTGTGTTTTTCTCCTTCCTTGATCTTTGCTTTAAATCTGGAATTTGATAATCTGTAATAAAATAAATATGTTGTTTTTTTTAACAGTTGTTGGGTTAAATCATATATTGTTTTTCAAGATTCTGATAAGGCCTGTATCTTGCTTAAAATTCATTGTGTTTGTAATCGTTGATTGTGTAATACTAATGTTTAAAATTCAATTAAGCAATCTTCTTCAAAATTCTTTTGTCTTTGAAATTGTTTTCAAAATGGTTTAGAAGGTTGTCTGTCAAAATTAATTTATGCACTGAATATCTCTTAATTGGAGTGTTCCTTTTAATCCGGTGTGTTTAGAATTGTAAAGTCAAAAATTAAATCTTTTGATTATAAAACCAATCTGTCATATTTCTGGGACAACTTATGAAATCAGAAAATAAATGTTTTACTCTGTATCAATCTGTTATTTTCTATAAGAACTTCTTAAAACAATTTTCTTTGTGAAAATTTTATAAGCTCAATTCACCACCCTTCTTGAACTTAGGCACTAAAAAACCCAACAATGGGTATCAAGGGTTAAGAATTGTAGCTTACTCAAGTTTTTTGTTCAATATGCTTGAGTTTAAATTGCCTTTTGTTGAGGGTGTGTCTATCAATAGACCCCCTATTTTTAGTGGATTGAATTATGCACTCGGGAAAATTAGGATGAAAATTTTCATGAAGTCTATTGACATGGGAATTTGGGATGTAGTGGTAAATGGAACTTTTGTGCATATGCAGGTTGTCAAAGATGAAACAGTGAAAAATCCTTGGTCTAAATGGAGCAAAAGTGAAAAAGAAAAAGGCACAATATGATTCACTAGCCAAAAACCTCATCATCTCTGCCCTGAATATGGATGAATTCTTTAGAGTGTCTCAGTGCAACTCAGCTAAGGAAATGTGGGAAATACTGGAAGTAACCCATGAGGGCACGAATGATGTGAATAGGGCAAGAAAGCATATCCTCATCCAGAAGTATGAACTTTTTAGGATGCAGCCATAAGAGACCATTGCAGATGTGTAGAAACGGTTACACACATTGTGAATTATCTCACTGGACTTGGTAAGGTCTTTGATAAAGAAAAGCTGAATATTAATATTTTGAAATGCCTTGCAGAAGCTGACAGCCTAAGGTAACAACAATCTCATAATCCAGAGATTTATCCAAGCTCTCCACTACTACATTCTTCGAGAAATTGAGGGAACATGAATTAGAACTCAACATATTAAAAGGACAAGAATCAGTGGAAAGGAAACCCAACGGTATTGCATTGAAGTCCAGTGTTCATAATGATAGAAGTGAAGAAGAAGAGAACTCTGGACAAGATGAGACTTTGAGTCTTTTCACTAGTAAATTCAGTAGATTCCTAAAGAGGAAAAGTCGGGACAAAACTCAACCAAGGAAGAGGTACTGTAAACCTAATGAATCAAATTCATCTAATTACACTTGCTTTGGTTGTGGTAAACCAGGTCACATAAAAGTTGATTTTCCAAACAATCAAAATAAAGACAAACAAGCCAACAAAAAGGTTGAAAGAAGTAGAGGAAAAAGAGCATACATCTCCTGGGAGGATAATGAAGTATCTCCATCTAATGATTCATCAATTGAGAGTGAAAAGGCAAATATGTGTTTCATGGTGAACAATTAAGATTCAAGCTTTGATTTGGTTAGTGATTACTCCATTGATTCATAAAGCTATGATAAATTATTAATTGCTTTTAAAGAAACCCATTATGAAGCAAACAAGTTAGCTATTATATGCAATAAACTGAAAAATTCAAATAATATACTTGAACCTAAGGTTAAATCACTTGAAAGAGAATTGCTTGAAGCTAAAACTGGGTTGGTTAGTCTTAAATTAACATGTCTGCATGCATCTATAAAGACCTGTGAAAATTGTAAGAATCTAGAAAAGAAGGTTGAATATTTGTTAAAAACTTTATCCAATTTCACTAAGGGAAGAGAGAATCTTGAAACTCTCTTAGGATCACAAAATGTTGTCTTTAATAAAAATGCGATAGGATACAATCCAGGAAGAAAGAACAATGTTAAAAATCTATCAAGATTTTTTGTTCTAGCAAGATCAAGTTTTTCTTCTTTCAGTAGTTTAAAATCAAAGTTTATCCCTTCTTGTTTCTATTGTATGAAATCTGGTCACACATCAAGAACATGTAAGTTTAAGAATTACCTTGTTCCAAAAGGACTAGTCAAATGGCTTCCTAAAGAAAGGTGATAATCTGACTGGACCCAACACTAAAGGGTACCATATATATTTTGATGTTTGTTATGCAGAAAAGCAACAAAAAAACAAACTAGTGGTATTTGGATAGTGGCTACTCAAAACATATGACTGGTGATCCTTCACAATTCATGGATTTAAAGCTCAAAGCTGAAGGACAGGTGACCTATGGGGACAAAAATCATGGAAGAATCCTTGGAAGAGAAAATATTGGAACCAAAGGATCAACTTTGATAGAGAATGTGCTATATGTGGAAAGACTGAAACATAGCCTTCTAAGCATAAGCCAATTGTGTGACAAGGGCTACAAAATTAACTTTAAAACCAACAAGTGTACAATCTCAAATGAGGCTTCTGGTAAGGTGTTGTTCATGGGTAAAAGGGTAAACACCATCTATCTCCTAGATATCATGCATATTTGCTCTGAAAATGAATGTCTTTTATCAAAGGATGGTGAATCATGGCTATGGCATAGGAGGTTAGCCCACATCCATTCAAATGAATATTTTATTTATGTAATTTTTTTCTAATTTATATCTAAACCTGGGTTTGACTAATTTAAACCACTCTTCATGATTGGTTTTGAATTCATATATGAGGAGTATATGCAAATTGCAACGCAAGGTTATATAAGACCCTAAGAAATCTAAAATGCAATATCTTTATTAAAAAAGGGAAATGAGGGAAATGATTCATCAACCATATGGAAAAATAAAGTATAACATAACATAAATTCAATAGTAAAACACTATAGGATAAATTAGCATACCCTTGTAAGGAAAATATAATCAAAGTGAGATCTTTCAATATAAATACTGCATTTTGTTGTAGTGTTAATTTATCACGAAACCCTTTTAAACTGGGGACGTTAGAGGCAATATACTGGAAAATATTCATATGATGCAGGGACTGATCTACAAAACCAATTAGACCAAAACACTTTTGTTTTTGCCGGTTGACCTAGTCGTTGGTTGACTCTGGGAACAGGTTGTGACTCCATCTGCCTCTGCAGGAATTTGCTCTTTCCCTGGGGTGTTGGAACGCAGCTCCGTTTTAAACAGAGGGGCCCTACCTGTTGATTACACTCTGATGATCAAGTCAGTACTGGGCTAAGAAACAATGAGTAAGTAAGCAAGTAGTTTCAGTCTTAGAAACGATGTACCTTTATCACGAATCCCTTTTTATAAACTATTTTTAGGTTACCTCATTGTAACAACCCTTCCCTCACGAGAACCCTATCTCGAGTGAAAGTAGGTTGATGGGAAGACATTCAGTTACGTTGTTACACAATCTTAGTGTAACAACCGCACAAAACCTTCCTCCTTGGAGTGCACAATCTTAACAGCATGGCCGCCTGGGTATCAACTCATGTACTAACATCATGGGCACATCTATCACTGTAGTGTTAGAATGTATGGCTTTAAACTAGAGGGGGGTTGAATGGTTTAAAGAGGGTTTTCACAAACTTTTTAGCCTAGAATGAAATTACTTCGAGAAAAACTTGATTAAGAAATAAGTTTGCCAAAACACAAAGCAAATTAGCACAACAACAGAAAAACAATCGGTTGTTTTGCAGAAACAATCAGTTGTTTATACCAATTTACAAATACAAACTGAAATTAAAGAGTTTAAGGGATAGAGAGATTGAACACAAAGGTTTATACTGGTTCACTCTTTGATATCAGAGATTTCAGCAGTTTTAAACAGTTTCAGAGAAAGATACACAAGAACTGGTCAATTCTCCCCCTATTTGTCTTCACAAATAGACTCTAACAGATATTAAAACAAATTTAGGAAAGATTATGAAGGTCAAGGATACCTAACTTATTTCTTAGAAAGAAGAACCTCTCTTTTTGTAATGGTTTTGTGAATATATCAGCTAACTGCAGTTTAGTCTCAACAAACTTCACTTCACAGTCCCTATTGCTTACATGATCCCTAATAAAATGATGGTGTATCTCAATATGCTTAGTTCTTAAGTGTTGAATCTGATTTTTGGTAAGATTGATAGCACTTGTGTTGTCACACATCAAAGGGACCTTGCTGATTTGCAATCCAAAGTCTGCAAGTTGTTATTTGAGCCACAGAATCTGTGCACAACAGCTTCCAACAACTATGTACTCAACCTCAGCAGTAGAGAGAGCCACACATGCTTGCTTCTTGCTATGCCATGAGATGAGGCTTGAACCAAGAAGGTGTCAAGGGCCACTTGTGCTTTTCCTATCTGGCTTGCATCCTGCAAAATCAGAGTCTGAATAGCCAATTAAATGAATGGGAGAGTGAGAAGGATACCATAACCCAACAGTTGATGTTCCTTTGAGATATTTCAGAATTCTCTTTGCAGCTTTGAAGTGTGACTCCTTAGGATTTGCT
>Ga0123342_1008876_pt1 | contig 12377 bp, 8 predicted proteins | sample Turbeawhitnodule_FD_89960 | JGI IMG/M metagenome (GOLD analysis project Ga0123342, IMG submission 89960) | Root nodule microbial communities of legume samples collected from Mexico - Turtle bean Mexico white nodule | ecosystem: Host-associated > Plants > Roots > Nodule | place: Mexico: Nepantla... | reverse complement strand
TATATTATTTTTTTTTTTTTTTTTTTTTTTTTTTTTTTTTTTTTTCACCTTTTTTTTTTTTTTTTTCAATTTTATTTTTTTTTTTCTTTTTTTTTTTTTTTTTTTTTTTTTTTTTTTTATATATATATAGGTAAGTTTTTTAATTCATGTTGATATACATTATTTTGTACTTACCATTGTTGGATTAAGTAGGTAAGAGATATTTCTATATTGATGTTTATCATGTTTTTTGAATCTATGTTGGTGGAGCTATTTTTTTTGCAAATATAAAAAAATATTTTTCGGTTGAAGTCTATAATAATTATATTTTTTATATTTGCAAAGTTGGAAAAAAAATATTTTTTGGGTATGATATTTTTGTAGATGATGATAATTAAAATACTCAGTCTAAATAAAAAAATTAAAATGGAATAAACTTAAATTATTTTATCTAAAGAATAATTTGAAATAAAAAATTAAAATTTCTAAAATGTTTAAATTTTCTTTAACATGGTGTTAATATATGCGATTCAAAAGAAATTAATAAGGTGACAATACTTCTTATCCTTTAAACGGGTAGCGGACAGGGCTTACACGCTAAATTTCTTTAACAACCTCGTACTTGCAAAGTCTGTATAATTTGTGTTTAAACATTTAAAAGTTAATTATGCAAGTTATCTCGTATTTTTTTTTTAAATTCATGCTAAACAACAAGAATTATCATAGGAAAAATAGTATAAAAAAATAAAAAATAAATAAATATAAAAGATTAGACCAAATTTATACAAAGAAGAATAAATAAACTCTTAAGAATAATCTAAGTAATTAGTTTAAATAAAAAAGTAAAAAAAAAAACTTTGTATAAAGAGAAGCTTCCAAAAACAAACAAAAAGTCATAATGATCCAATCATATCTTGTATTTGCAATTTATTCTATTTTTGGAAAGTTTAGTAAAAGCCAATAAACAAACAAAGTGAAACAATGTTGAGTGTGTATTGATAAATTTAATAAATACTTGATTAGTAAAAATCCTTCACTGAAAAAGGAATCTAGTTGTAACTGAACTGAACTAAAAGTTTGTTATATTTGTTCCATTTTTTGTCTTCTTCCTAACTTTAAGTCAATATTGGTATTTATGTGCGTGAAGACTCTGATTTCCCCTGTACCACGGCACATCGAATTACGGAGTGAGTTGTTGTGGTTGGCTTACAGCTCCGTAATTTGACCGAACAATTCCGTTTTAATTTTCATGACAGGGTGGAATACAGGTATGTAGTGAACCGTGATTGAACCGCCACACCCTGTTTGTCCACGTGTCCCAATGGGTCCCACCTTCAGATAAAATGACCAACGATGATGATAATTATGATAACCCCAAAATTCTCTCTTTTCACCTCACCTGATTCCGAACCCCCAAAAGCCCTAACATGAAATCCGTGGAATAATTCCCAAAAATCAATCGCATCTCGGAATCTCTTTTCTCCGATGCCTGCCTCTGATCATCGCCGCCTGCGTCACGCGGTGGCGGCATGGATGGTAATAGCGTTGCTTGGCTGCGAAGTGGGAGAAGGTTTGAAGGTGCCGTTTAGAGTGAACGACGTGCTTCCGGTGCTGCCACGCCAGATTTCGTGGCCCGTTCTCAACAACCTCCACAGTGCCGTTGACTTGCTCCCTTATTTCGTTGGCTCCCTCACTCCCTCCAATGCCTCCATTAAGTGGAAAGGGGCTTGCTTCTTTGATAACACCGCCAATATTCAACTCACCCCCGCTTTAGAGGGTGCTGTTATCTACCTCAAGGTAACTTTCAATCATTCTACTTTTCTCTATCGTTTTGAATAACCTTTTTCTGCATTTTTTTTTTCCTTTCATTAGTTCATCGTTAACTCCCCCAAATATGTCCCTTTTTTCATAGTTCAGAATATTTATCAATTTGTTTCTGTATATCTGCTACTGCTGGCAATATCTATCACACTTTTTAATTAGTAGTTATACATTATTTATTCTAGAGTTTGTTGAAATTATGAAATCACCCGTTAGGAGTTCCACTTTGAGTAGAATGAAATACTTAACTTGGTTTTTAAGCTTTGAGGTTTTTGCCCTAATAGATTAGTATTTGGGTTGGATTCTCTTTTTGTGCTTAATTCCTAGCAATTGGTGTTTTGGTTTACTATGAAAGTCGGTCCTTTAAGGTTCTCCTATCTAGTGGTCTTGTCTTCTGGGTTGAGTTCCACCTTGTAAAGTCTAAACAAAGGTTTAGTGATTCATTAACAAGAAGTGAAACTCTAAAAATTTTGTAATTTTTAATCTATTTTATTTGGTCAATGATAAAAGAGTGTTCAAAATTAAATAAATGAATGTATTGTTAGCATTTTTTTGCATGTCAATTCAATGTATTGTTGCGGGTTGGAAATTTTAAATCTATAATCTATGTAATCTGATATGTCTTCTTTCGCTTGACTTGACGATAATATGGCTTGTAAGTTTCCTTTGGTGATAAATAGTTGTTATCGTTTCCAGTCAATAATAAAATGTGTTCAAAAGAGTATATTAAAACATGCATTGTTAGCATTTTTCTGTGTCAATTCATGTAAAGCTGTTGTTTGGATTTTTTAATTGGAAATTTTGAATCTGTGTCATCTGTTATGTTATGTCTTCTCAAGCGTGATGATAATATGGCTTGTAAGTTTCCTTTGATGAAAACTTGTTGTTATTTTACAGACAGAGGCTGCACATAGCTGGACCTGCATGGATCTGTATGTCTTTGCAACCCCCTACAGGATTACGTGGGACTACTACTTCTCTTCGCGGGAACATACCTTGAAGTTTGATTCCTGGGAAGAGCCTGCAGAATTGGAATATGTAATGTTGGTTTTAGCTTTGTTGTTATTGGCTCTCAATGCTGTACGAGTCCGTCTTGTAGTTGTAAACCTGTATGAAAGTTCTTAATATCTTGCTGAATCAAACAGGTGAAGCAGCATGGGGTTTCTGTGTTTCTCATGCCATCTGGGATGCTGGGAACAATGCTTTCTCTGATTGATGTTTTGCCTTTGTTCTCAAACACCGGTTGGGGTCAGAATGCCAACCTGGATTTCCTGAAGAAGCACATGGGGGCTACATTTGAGAAACGCAGCCAACCTTGGCGTGCATATATAGATCCTGCGGATGTTCATTCTGGAGATTTCTTAGCGGTGTCAAAGATCCGGGGTAGGTGGGGAGGTTTTGAGACGTTAGAAAAGTGGGTGACTGGTTCATTTGCTGGTCATACTGCAGTTTGCTTGAAGGATGAATTGGGGAATTTATGGGTTGGTGAATCGGGGCATGAGAATGAAAAGGTATAAAATTTCATTCTTTTTACTTTCAACATTATTTCATGTAATGGTGTAATGCTTGATGAACGGAAATTTTGTATTTGTCTTCATGGTTGTTGGGTGTGGTTAGGTATGTTCTATTTTAATTGATCACAGCATCGTAATGTGTCTCTGTGCAGGGTGAAGAAATAATAGCGGTAATTCCTTGGGAAGAATGGTGGGAATTGGCTCTTAAAGATAATTCCAATCCACAGATAGCCTTGCTTCCCCTGCATCAGGAAATACGTGCAAAATTTAACAACACTGCAGCATGGGAGTATGCCCGGAGCATGTCTGGCAAGCCATATGGTTATCACAATATGATATTCAGTTGGATTGACACTGTAGCTGACAACTATCCTCCACCTCTCGATGCTCACTTGGTAGTAAACTTTTTCCTAGTTACGTATTCATTTAATATATCATATTCAGAAGTATACAATAGAACCAGAAATTGTATTAACAACATGCTGTTTTTCTTGTAGACAATTGTATATATCTTATGAAGTGATTTAAGTTTGAATGTTTGCTAAATGATAATTTAAACCTTAAAATGAGAAACGGCATAGGGGAGAATAGTTAGTGTGTATGGCTTTAGAAATCAGCATACCATTACTGATTGATGAATAGGATAGAATTATGGACGGACTGTTATGCTAGCATCAAGGATTTTGGTGATGTTAATACTTGGTGCTTTTGTGGTGATATATACATGCTTGCTTTTTCTCTAACTAGAGAAAGGGTTCTTGCTTAACCGAGCAGTGCATGAGGCAATAAATATCTACTCTTCCTCTGCCCCTTCCTTTTTCATAGAAAGGACACAAAAAATTAGCATGCTTTTTATTTATTTATTTTTAAGCTTGTTGGTTCAGATTTGAGTGAAAGGAAGTCTGATTCTGAATGGCATGTTCTCCGTGCAGGTAATTTCTGTCATGTCTATGTGGACTAGATTGCAGCCAGCATATTCTGCTAATATGTGGAATGAAGCATTGAATAAGCGGTTAGGGACTGAGGTAAGTCTTGGTTCAAAACTTTTCTGTGGGATGAGGAGTATGAATTTGCTCTAAATATATGTACTCTTTGCTTCTATTATTCGCACCTAAATAAGAGAAGAAATTCTTTAAGACGGGAAAAATTAGGAGGGAAGGACAAGTAATCCTCCAAGAAAAAAGAATTGTCCTTAACAATCTGACAGTTATCTGCCAATCAAATGGACCAAATTGTAGTCTTTCTCTAATTTCTTTTACTTTATGGGACTACCAGAACTTGACCTTTTCTCTAGATTTAGGTTTGCCAATGACTTCAAAGTTTGTTTCTATTGCTATTCTATAATCTCAATAGATTCAAGATGGAAATTTCTACACGCCTTTCAGAGTTCCGTACTTCAAGAGGTATCTCGAATGCAAGATTGTTCTATGATAAGAGATGATATAACAGTCCATACCCATTGATAGTCGCAGGTAAAAATAAAAGCTTGTTACCCGCTTATAAGCAAGGAGAAATGGGTAGTAAGGTACCCTACCCCAGCTGACGGATACATGTTATGTGAAATTACATAAAAATATTTAATTGTATATATTTGCATGTTTCAAAAATTGTCAAAGGAGGATTATGTATGGTTTACATCTTAATCTTTTAGGACGCTGATTTGAATGAAGTTCTTGCAACTTTGTGTTGCTCTTACTGAGAATTAAATGATTATATAGCCGCTCATGGTCAAATTCCACTGAAATATTCAGTTAGTTTAATTATCACAACGGCTTATTTTTCTGAACTATAATCTGTTTGCCTTTTTCGTAAGAAATTGGATTGGATGTCTCATTTTTATTTGCATTCAGGGTTTGGATTTGCATGATATTATAGTAGAGACTGAGAAGCGTGGGATACCTTTCGATGAACTACTCACTATTCCTGAACAAGATGAATGGGTATACAGTGATGGGAAGTCAACTACTTGTGTTGCATTTATCCTATCAATGTATAAAGAGGCTGGAGTTTTTGGTCCCGTTTCTAGTTCCATTCAAGTAACTGAGTTCACAGTAAGTCATGATGTCTCCCTAAATACTCGAATCTTAAGAATTATAATCACCTTTTCTTATGCTTCTGTCGTGTTATTTGCAGATTCGTGATGCATACATGCTCAGAATTTTTGAGGACAACCAAACACGCCTACCAAGATGGTGCAACAATGAGAATGACCAGCTTTCATTCTGCCAGATTCTTGGTGAATATAGGATGGAACTGCCTGGCTACAACACCTTGGAACCATATGCCAACATGAATGAGTACTGCCCTTCTCTTCCTCCAATTTATGATAGGCCTTCTCAATGTTAGATCTGTCTTCCATCGTTTGTTATTGCAAATTGCCTGTTGAATTTAGCATCAAGCTCTTTGGTTTTGTAAAATTGTCTATATAAACTATTGGATACGGCAGTGTGTATGTATCTACAGCTTGATGATCAAGTATAAAACAATATAAAAAACAAGGTACAATACTGATATTCAAGCGTCATGAAGGAAAGCTAACTGCTTGAATAATCATCATCACGATGTACAAAGTTCATATGGTGATTTTGAGTGGTTTGCCCTATCTAAACTGACCTTCATGAAGGAGAAATCAGTCTATTTGAAGATGACTAAGCAAATCATAGTGACAGTTGGATTGGCTCAAAGATCGCTATCATGCAACTCTTTGATCCACTGCCCAATGATTCTCAGAAATTGTAGTGGCTGCAATGACAATGATTCAATCACAGACTACTCTTGTAATGCATGTTCCATCTACTGATTTTTTATTTCATTGTATGGTCTAATTAAATTTATAGCCTTACTAAATAAAGAGAAGAGAGATGTTATGGTTTAACAACAACTTTTTGGTATACTATTTACACTAAAAAATAAAAATAAAAATGTGATCCCCAACGTAAAATATTCAGCTAGAAGCAAAACTACCGCAAGTTTTTATCTAAATTCTCTCATGTTAGTTAAAAAATATGATATGATATTATCAAAGAGGAAGATACAGATTAAACTTAGGTGTTATACAAATAATAGTTGATTAAATGTTTTTGTCCTCATACACTATTATTGTATCCCTACACTTTATGAATGTAAAACATCCTTGTCAACAAATGGTGTTAAAAACTGTCATGTGACATGGAATTCTAGAGTGGACTTTAATATAAGGTGATTTTATCGTGATGCTACTACTATATTGGGAAGAGAAGTGGAAGAAAGAAAGACGAGGGAGGAGAAGACAACGTTGGAACAAGTCTTCGGGTCTTCCTAGAACGAATCTGATTCCAGTGATGGGTATTGCAATGGTGAAAGGGAGCGTTAGTGGGAGTGGGAGTCCATTTCAAAAGTGATAATCACGAAAAGTACGAGATTTGTTGGCAGGAATAAGTATCTGGCAAAAGTATGGCAAATGGCTGATCTATTAAAAACTTATGTTTGGTTAAAGTCTGGAATATATAGTGTGACCGTGGATGAGGTAAAGTTCTTGGATGGATATATATGTAAAATGAATGCAGAATGGTGAAGAACCTTCATATCCTCGAGACTTATCAATTCTTCGAAAAAACATTGTAAGGTATGTGTTGATCCATGGAACACTTTACAGAAGGGGGATTTTCGGTGTCCTTATTAAGATGTGTGGAAAGTCCTTAGGTAGACATAATTATAGAAGAAGTGCATGAGAGGGTTTGTCGAAGTCACATTGGTGGACAATCTCTAGCTAGTAAAATAATCAGGGCTAGATTTTTTCTGGCCACTTTGAGGGATGACGCTAAGTACGACAAATTTAAATGCATGCAAAGTACATTATGGGCTCCGACTGAACGCTTATACTCCTTGGTGGCACCTTGGCCTTTTCACCGTTGGAGAGTCAACATACTGGGGTCATTCTTGATCTCTATTAGGCAATTGAAGTTCATCGTTGCTATCGAATGTGGAGCCATTGACTACTATCACTGTGGAAAAGGTGGCAAGGTTTATTTCAGAGTCGGTAATATTCAAATTCAGAGTATCAAGAGAATTGATATAGGATAATGGAACACAATTTGTGAGTCGAAGAGTATGAGAAATGTGTAGAAACCATGGAATTTGTCAGTTTTTCCTCTTTGGTAGAACACCTACAAACACACAGTCACGTGGAGGCAGCAAACAAGGTGATATTACAAAGATTAAGAAAGAAAGTGGGAGCGGCAAAGACGATGTGGCTTGAGTTTCTTTCGGAGATAGTATGGTCGTATCACACTACAATCCAATTGACAACAAAGGAACTCTGTTTTAATTAGTTTATGGGAGCGATGCATACTGTCAAAAAGGTTTGAGGACTTTTCGGAAAGAGCTTTGGAAATAGGATGATTTTTCCACCTCAACACAATCGATGAAACAAGAAACAAGGCAAGGTTACAAGAGGCCACTCAAAAGCGAAAAATAGAAGCGAAATATTTAAGCAGGAAAAACCCGAGAGAACTCCGAGAAGGTGACTTAGTGCTAAAAAAAAGCAGAGGAGGCTCAGTTGGACATCAAGTTGGCTGCAAAATGGATAGGACCTTATCGTGTTGGCGAAGTGATTGGAAGAGGGAAATATCATTTGGAATCTCTTCATGGAGGTTTTATACCAAGGACTTGGAATATAGCAAGTCTTCCTTTTTTACTTTAGTTGATTATGATTGTGTAATGTTATTAATTTTCTGATAAAGTATCAAGTAGGAAATATATCATGTTTGCACATGAGTTCAGTGTACATTTGCACTTCTAAAAAACCATTCTAAGTAATGTATTTGAAATGATGTCGAACCCAATACTCGGTCCACTTGACTAAAAATCATCTCAAGTAATGCATTTGGCATGGTGCCGAGTCTAATGCTCGGTCCACTTGATTAAAAATCATCCCAAGTGCATTTGGCATGGTGCCGAGTCCAATGCTCGGTCCACTCGACTGAAAAATCATCCCAAGTAATGCATTTGATATGGTGTCGAGTCTAATGTTTGGTCCACTTGATTAAAAATCATCCCAAATATTGTACTTGGCATAGTGTCGAACACAATGCTCAGTCCACTTGACAAGAAATCATCACAAGTAATACATTTGGCACGGTGTTGATCCCAATGCTCGGTCCACTTGAGTAAAAATCATCCTAAATAATGCATTTGGCATGGTGTCGGCCCCAATGCTAGGTCCACTTGACTAAAAATCATCCCAAGTAATGCACTTGACATGTTGTTGAGCCCAATGATTGGTCCACTCAACTGAAAAACTATCCCCATCAATGCACTTGGCACGGTGTGGAGTTCAATGCTCGATTCACTTGACTAAAAAATCATCCCAAGTAATGCACTTGACTTGACATGGTGTCGATTCCAATGCTCTGCCCACTTGACTAAAAAATCATCCTAAGTAATGCACTGGGCATGGTTCTTGGTCCACTATACTAAAAAACCATCCCAAGTAATGCACTTGGCATGATGTCAAGCCCAATACTCGGTACACTCAACTGAAAAAACATTCCAATTAATACATTTGGCATGATTCTGGTCAATCACTTTAACTTGGTTTATTTGATTTTATTAAAAAATAGGAAAATTATGTTGTAATAGGTAAAATCAATTAAGGAAATTTTCTAGCATAAAGAAACATTTGGTGCACATTAAGATGAGATCGAGTACTCGGTAACTATCGAAGGTGACACTTAACGAATTCGTCATAATAGCAAAAAAAAATCAATTACAGAAGTTAATTATGTCAAAAGTGCTCGATGAACAACAAAATGAGTAAATAATCAAGAGTGCTTTTGGACATTGCAGCATACACCGTCAAATATAAAAATATGCAAATAAAAAATTACATAAGTTATTCATTAAAAATAGTTTTGTTCACCACAATTTTAAAGGGGTCAAAGTTGGATAGGTCCAAGTTGGGATGAAGAACATAAAATTGTTTAAGCGCCTATTGAAACCTTTCATGAAGCTACGAGCAATTTCATCTTTTGCCTTGTCAAGTGCGTTGTCCAAAGTTTTCACCTTGTTTTGCAACATGTTATATATGACCCCTCAACTTTCCTTCTCTTCTCGGTGCTCATCACGGTGCCTTTCATAGTCCTCTAAGGTTCATTGGAGTTTGGTGAAATGGTCATTACGGTCTTGAACGACCTTCAAGAGTATTGTTTGCAACTTGGTAATCTTGAGGTTTGCTTCCTCAAGTTTCTTTTTCGCTACACCACTTGCAGTTGCATGACTTTGAGGTTAGCTTCTTTGAGTTCCTTTTTTAGTTGTTGATGTTGATACTAGTCGAGATCTTCTCTAGAGCGAGTGGAGTTGACCATCCAAACCAAACCATTTAAAGTCTCAGATGGAGCTAAATTTTGCATTATGAGGGTGTTATCACCACTCATTGAAGAAGGAATGTCGGATATGAGTGTCCTCGTGCTCAAGATCGATGTGATTGGTCGATGGGCAATTTTATTATGGACGTCTTCTATTTGGCTTGAATATTTTTTATGCGACGAAGCATCTCTGCCCTCCTAAGTGCCATGGTATTTTTTGAAACAATATACAAAATGTAAGTGATAAACAAAATATGAGAGATAAGTAGAACAAAACGTGTAGATAGTAATGTAGATTGTCAATAAGTCAGATCTCGAGCACTAAGAGAACGGGTGTTTCAAATATTATGTCCAGTTTGTCGAGTGTTTTGCAATCAATTAGTTCACTACTTCCCAAGTCCTCAAGGAAACAAGATGTTTGACTTCAAGGGTGTCGTGGCTAGTATAATGGAACCACTATAACAAATCGGGGACTTTAAGAAGATTTTTGCACTTTGATAAATTTTTCTTTGAATGATTTATAGGAAGACTGGAAGAGGGATAATAACCCTTGGTCATTAATTCCGTTGACAGATGCCTATGATGTTTGTTTAGAGATTTTAAGTTCAGAGAAAGAAGTGCAATGCACGAGATAAAACAAAGAGGGAAGGAAATTAAGACTATCAAAATTAAAAATAGAAACATACAAGAAGTTAAGCAAGGAACATACTTGAAGGCACAAAAGGTGAAGAAAGACTCTATTTTTAAAAGAATATGAAGGCGAATGAAGAGTGCAGATGTTGTGAAAGAAGAAATGAAAAGTGATGGTGGACCATCCTCACTACCCAAGCCACCATACATACAACTAAAATTAAAGGTCATTTTCAAGATTTGCATAATATATTCTTATATTATAATGTATAAAACCTGTATAAATTTTTAAAAAGTATAATAAAAAGTTTGTCTTGTATATTTGGGCTAATTCTAACATATAATAGAAATAATTTAGAGGACTTCTAAACTCTTTCTTAAAAAACTCAAGCAAGAGTTCTTATAAGACATTCTAAAAGGCACTCTGGGTTTTTTAAACCCTAACCCTAACCCTAACTTGCATAGGGTTTGGTAGCTTTCTTCACACACTACCTTAGCCTATAAATATGTATCAACACTCATTTGTATTCAGATTTGGAAATTAAATGAATGAGATTTCTAAATACAAATCATTCTTTCTTAATCTTTCCTTTGCTAAAGTTTCTTAGAACCTAGTGAAGAACCTTAAGGAAGTTGACCGAACTTCTTTCCTGAACTTTGGCACCAAAATCATTCAACTTTCACAAATCCATACAGTGCTTTCTCCTCCAATTCACTTCAGTTGCATAATCTCTCAATCATTCACAGTTCAAACTCAACCAAAGCATGTGAAACAGTTTGCATCAAAAGGTAAAGATGGGGAAGTTGAAAAAACTAGAAATGGAGGGCACGTGGACAGCGGGAAAGGTAAAATGTCGTTATCCACATTTTTGAATCCAGAAAACTAGTCTTTGACACGTGGAAGTTAACAACTTTTTTGAACATTTGAAACAATAACCCACTATAACAATGATGAGGCACTATGATCGAGATAAGAATAAGTCATGTCCGATTAGTTAGCCTCTAAGACCTGAGACTAAGACTTAGGAGTTGTGGTGTCATGAGATCAAGTTCGATTAGTTAGGCTTTAAGGCATTGGTATAAGGATAGGGGATTGTGGTGTCATGGTCGAGTCCGATTAGTTAGTCTCTAAGGCTTGGAACTGTAGTGTCATGAGGAGATAATCTTAACTAAGAATAAACATTAAATATAATAATTTTTTTTTCTTCATATTATTATAATAGTTTAAATATTAAAAATTTACTTTAAATAAGAAATTAACATTTTAATATGGATGAAAGTCTAAAAACATGATTGGATAAAAAGGATGAAGAAAACGGGCAAAGCTTAAAAGGAACACATGATTGAAAAAAGAGAATATAAAAACTCAATTAAAAATTCTTATATTTCTAACTAGAAATGTATGCTTTATTCGAGATTTATTCTTCTTTATTAGAACACTATTTAATTCATTAATAGTCAGTCTTATAATAATTTATTGTGCATATTACCATATTCGTAACGCAGGAGATATAATCTAAATTTTTCTTCTTTCTTTTCTTACTTGGACTGAGGTCTATTAGATCTTAAAATGAAAATATTCCAAATTGCATCTGTCCAATACAAAAGTTATTAAAAAAATTTAATTTGGAATTGATTTTTTATTCATAATCAATTCTTATAAACATACTGAAATCTATTAAAATGATGTTAATTAGTATTTCAATATGAATATGGAGAATTTAATGTAAAACCAAATATACACTAATAAGAAGAGTGATTCATTACGTGATGTGATTATGAATTTATTAAGATAATTTTTTATAAATATGTATAGAAGAAAAAAATAAAATAAAATAAAAACAGTTTTTTTTTTTTCAAAAGTCAAAATTACCTTATACACGAAATAATATAACTTTAAAAAAAAAACTGGCTAATGATAAGTGTTTATAAAAAAGTTTTTTCCATAATAATAAAAACAAAACATCTAAAACTTCACGTTTTATGTGATGTTTATAGTTTATTTGTCTATTATATATATATATATATATATATATATATATATATATATATATATATATATATATATATATATATATATATATATATA
>Ga0123342_1008875_pt1 | contig 12377 bp, 11 predicted proteins | sample Turbeawhitnodule_FD_89960 | JGI IMG/M metagenome (GOLD analysis project Ga0123342, IMG submission 89960) | Root nodule microbial communities of legume samples collected from Mexico - Turtle bean Mexico white nodule | ecosystem: Host-associated > Plants > Roots > Nodule | place: Mexico: Nepantla... | reverse complement strand
CTTGCATCTGCATACTCTTTTGCCTGCTTCACAAATAGATCTGCCATTTCTCTTTTATCTTAACTTTCCAATTTCTTCTCAATAATACTCTTGTGTTTCTGTGTATACAAAGATAAATATATATAAACAATGTGTCATCGCCTCCCCCGAATGATGAATGGTATACAAAAACAATTTCAATTTCGATTCTTCTGCATAAAGTTGATTGGCCATAGAGCAGTGAACGTGGAGGAGAGAAATTTCTATGAAATTGCAACTCTCTTTCAAGACCTCTCTGCAAATTATTCTCATTTTCTTAATTGGGGACCACCACTTGTTCATAGTTTGATTGATCCAAATAAAAGCTGTTTGAGACAGTGATTCGAGTTTAGACCAGGCCCACTTAATAGAACGAAATTACTTCCAAGAATGACACATGGAAGACAAAAAATAAATATATAACCGTGAAAAATGAAAAAAGAAGAAGAGACTATTACAGATAAAAATAGATGAGACTCGTATATTTTGGTTTTTAAACATTGCAATGATCTCTTTTGGAAGAAATGTCTTAAAAGAAAATAAATATTTGTATCGAATGAAAAAAAATCATTATTTTCACATCAAAAACAATAAAATAAAAATATTTGGTAAAAAAATTACATAAATAAGTGAACCATACTAAATAGAACAATTACCCTCGGATAAATTTATCGTATATGTTTAAAATTTTAAAATTAAAATAAGAACACGAAAAAAAAAATTAGGTCCTAGGTGGCTAGGCCCATAAGTTTCAACATAACTTTGTTCCTAGTACAATTAAGTTGCAAGAAATTTGATAGTAAAAAATGTGGTTTCGGGCATTAAAGCGCGTCCAAGGACTTACTTTGGATTTTTTTTATATAAGATTAAAAATATTCATTAATCTCTAATGATGAAAAAAATATGAATTCTTAAATTATTTTAGTAGATTTCGTTTTATTTCTTCACTTACACACAAAAAGTCCTTATTTCTAATTGAAAATCTATTTTATAATGGGTAAGTAATATTAGAAATAGTTCCTTATATATGTTTAAAAAAATTATTTAGTATTCAATAGATTGATGCCTTTTTTTTATTGAAAATAGGAATTCGATATGATCTAATGTTTTTTTTCTGAGTCCAATCTTATTAAATGACCTAATTTTAACTTTGGGAATCACCATGTGTGTATGTTTGTATTCGTTGGGTCAAAGTGGAATTTTGTTCAAACCATGAAACAGACGTTTAATCCAAAATCATGAGTCATTGATTGGGTTAAAGGTGGTTTAGCTCGTGTAAGGAGGTGACAGATGTTGAGTGTCATCATCATTATCTTCAGCTTTGTTATAATTACTTGATTTTCATACTCTTCTAACACTGTGAGTTCATACTGTTCTAACACACTGTGAGTCGATAAAAATACATTAATGACATTGGAATGACGGTGGAAGTTGCAAAGAGGGGATTTAAGGAAAATATATATGTGTGTGGGGACGCCCTTTTATGCTTTCTTTGTTACCTGTTTTTCTCTCTTTTCTTCTTAAAAATCCTCCTCCACTCTTACACATTCATGTATCATTTGCATTCACTTTTAGCATGCATGCATTTCTAGGCTGTTTCATCAACCTCCATAATTTCTCTAAGCAAAAAATCATTTTCTCCTTAAAAAATAAATTCTATATTTTATGATTTAGAAATGTATTTTTTTAATAAAATAAAAATACCTTTCAAATTATTCAATCCAATATATATATATATATATATATATATATTTAAAAGTATATAATTCAGATATACAATGAATGTCATAATGTTTGATACATTTAGCCGCTCCAATCTTTTTACAATTCACGTGCGATAGTACATGAAGGCCCCCAATTTGTATGGACAGCTTTTTCCTGCACCTCGAGGATTTTTTTGGGCACCTCCATAAATTTAAAAATACCAAAACCGTTCTTAAGAAAGATAAAAATGAAAGTATTGTTTTATATTTTATCCACGAGTGAAAAAAAAGGTGTTTGTTGTGGTGGTGGGATGCAGTATCACGGTTGTGGTGCTTGAGCTCGTGGTTGAGATGGTGCATTGTGTTGGTAGCTGCGTTGCGATGGTGGTGGTAACTATCGTGGATGTCGCAATGGTTGGCTCATCATTTTCCTCTTTCTCTGGTAAGTTATTGTGCTCTTAAATACTCATTTTTGGATTATGTAATGTGCTCCATCAACGGATCACATAATTTGGTGCTGTTGAGAACAACAGTGTTCTGGATTAGATAATCGATATGTATACCAAATCCAGAACGTTCAAAACTCACACAAAAATTGAAACCAAAGCTACGGATTATTTAATCCATAACACAAGAAATGGAACTTCTGAATTATGAAATGCGGAACTTAATTGGATAAACTTACCGGATTATATAATTTAGAACTTTGAAAACCTAACACCTATCAAATTAGGTAATCCAAAACCTAATTAGAAACACATCGAATTACATAATCCGGAACCTAACAAAAAACCAACCGGATTATGTAATCTGAAATCTAACTTAAAACTCACTGGATAACGTAATCCATTACCTATTTGTACGAATGGTTACCATACTACATTGTGCCTTTCGCCACATTTCTCTATGAAATTACTAACCTATAAATGTTGTTAATGAAGATGGTAGTGGAGAATGAGAGCTTTAGAAAGAATGGAAGCTTTGAGATATGGAGAACTTGGAGAAAATGAGAAAGCTTGAAGGAGGTGAAGGAGGTGGGAGATGGATGGGGTGTGCGAAGCTGGAGTGAAGGAGAAAGGGAGAAAATGTGAAAGTAGGTTAAATTAAATTAGGTTAAAGTTATATATATTTTTTAATATCTTTTTACTGAAGAGTATAATAATAAATGTGTTTTTAGTATGGGGTGCCAGAAAAAGCCATAGAGGTATAGGAAGAAGCTATCATTTGTATGCCTTCTTTATTCGTGTGTGGGCCATCCATAATTTTCATATTGCATTTATTTTTTGGGTATTTCTTCGTGCACCCATACATCTTTCTTCCTGCACCTTTACGTTCTTTGTAATATTGTAATATGTAAGAAAAGTGTATTTCCAGAATAAGAAATCAGGAAGGCAAAAAATCATTCTGGAACACATTTTTTTAATTTTCGGAATGGTAAATCTGGAATTCACAAAATATGTTCCAGGAAGTATGATCTAAAATAGTTCGGAAAGAGTAATGTGGAAGTTATTTTAAAAGGGTTAAAATGGTCTTTTCTCAGAATGATGGTACAAGAAGTCATTTGTTGGGGTGCAGGGAGAAACACCCTTAATTTCTACACCATGGGTTTGTTCCAAAAATTTTGGCCTTTTTAATTGTTATTGCCATCACCAGCATTTTACTCTCCTAAAGAAAATGAGAGTTTCTTCTTGCACCCCACATTTCTCTTCCTACATCCCTATAATTTTTAAAATTCCTAAACTAACTTTGGCCTTTTATTTGAAAAAAAGCATCATGGATGAGTTTCATGCCACCGTTTTTCTTCTTCATTCATCGGTGGTGTTGTTGTAGGCTCCTTTAGGTGCGTCGAGTAAGGTGAAGGAGTGGGTTACAATGTCAAAATGTTGGTTTGCTTTTAGAGATAAGAACTGAGTATTTTTTAAGAGGTTGAGTAGTTATGGTGTTTTTAGGTTCCCGAAAATCGGGATCCAGGATTGTGTTAGGATGAATCAATCTGGAAGTGAAAATATGATCTACGAATTGACCGTTTCGTAAGTAAAGCTTTATGTTTTCTGGATGAAGAGGTGTTCTAGAAGCAATTTGTTGATTTACAGATTGCTGTATCCAAAAGCATTTTTCCAGTTATGGATTGGTGAATCCAGAATGTATTTTTTTGGATTATGGATTGGTGGATCCGGAAGGTATTTCAATTCGAATAACTTTCGGACACACTCATCTAGGAAATTTTTGAATCACTCAATCTGGGACTATGTTGCGGAATCACAATTCTGAAAAAAAAAAGGGATGAGATGAAGAGACACCACCGAACCACCACCAAGCCGTTGGAGAAACCACCGAACCACCACCAAGAGAAATGCGCCTCATGGTTCTTATGCGATGAGATGAAGCCACCGTGTGCAGAGAAAGGCAAAGAAATGTAGGAAATGTAGTAATGTGGTGTGGAAGAAGAAGAAAAAATGTGGGTAGTGTATTTTAGAATTTTTAGAAAATAATAAGGATAATTTTCTCTTTGCATAACATAGTACGGCTACAGGAAGAAACTCCCAAAGAAAATAGAGGCTGGGCCCATTCATTCGACCTTTTATTATTTGCATATCGTTTTTTTACATAGACAGATTCTCCTGCACCCAATCAAATATGATTGACACCCAATTGTTTCTGTAAAAAGACTAAACTAACCTTAATGAAATGAAAATTAGGATTTTCTGTAGCCCCTTAGTTTTCCCTGCACCCAACAACATCCAACACACTGCACCCCCTTCGTTTTCAGTCTTTTCTATCTCATTTTCCGTTTAGTAGCAGTGCTTACCTGTAACGAAGACCAACCAAACGACGACGTCGATTGTGGTGGTGGTGGTCAGTGAGGCGACATCGTCTGTGACGGAGTTGGACAGCGAGAGAGAACGAAAATCACCACCACACTAAAAACGGCACGACCACCACCACACTAAAACCACTTACGCAGCTCAAACCAGCACCAACCAATGAGAAGAGAAAAACCAAGTTTCTCTCTGCACCCTACACCTTTTTCAAAATAAAGAAGACAAGGGCAGAATTGGGTTTTAAAAAGTTCGTCGAGTGCAGGAAGCAATTGTCTTTTACATATGTACCATCATGTTTTTTAAAAGTCTAGGTGCAGTTGGCTGATCCAATATTTGTACTTTTTGATACTCGTTCTCTATATATGCACCATATTCTTTTAAAAAGTCTGGTCTATTCAGCTACTCCAGCATTTTGCTATTCGCCACTATTGGCTTTTTATTTATAAACCCGTAAGTTTTTAGGCAAGTTCTTCTTACACCCAATCATTTTTAACCTACACCCAATTTTGTTTATGAAAATGTCATTCTTTTCAGAATGAAAATCTAGAATTGAAAATAATATATTATGGAGAAGTATATTTGGAATTAAGAAATTCAAAATCTCATTCCGGATAAAAAAATCTATAATACATAAAATTCGTTCCAGAAAAAAAAAATCCGAAAATATTATGGAAAAGAGGATCTGTAATGTATAACCCTATTTATTTAAAGGTATGTTTGTCTTTTCATACTGAAATTGGGTGTAGTGATATGGTGCAGGAAGTAATTGCCAAGCTTTTATTTTCTTTAAAAAAATAAAAAGTGTGGGTGAATTTGTTTTGCTGAACATTTCTACTATTTGTCACCTATTTTCTACATATACAATCACCAACTTTTTTTATGAAAAGTAAAACAATAAATATAGGTATAATTTTGACACCATGTCCAAATAAAATTTAGATACTTGTATGACCGCACGCCTCATCGTAAATATGGATTTTCTTTAAAAGATAAGTTTTCTTCAAATAAATTCTCACTAATATTAGGGTATAGTTTACATTATTTCCGTTTAATATTGATTTGTAAAGGAGTATTAAGCATAGTCTTTCATACTATATTATACTCTAAAAAATATGAGTTATAAAAAACATAAAATTTGAATATATAGAAACTTTAATTTCTAAAATTTTCAACACCAACATCTTTTTTACCTTTAGAATTATATAATTTCTAATTTTCTATTATGAATGGAAACACGTAGGTATAAGGTAAATCCTTTTCGGAATCAAATATTTTTTGTTTCAGCATTTTTGTTTCTTGTTTTGAGAAAAATAAATATTCTAAAAAATCACATTTGTTTGTACTTTTAATCAAAGGTACTATCTTAGGACGAACATTGTAGGCTATGTAGCATAGATACTGACATGAACACTGATACAATACGGATACGGACAGAGAGATACGTATAATCTCTAAAATGTAAGACACGGAGACACAAATGTATATATTATATAATTATGAATTATATAAATTAACAATAAAGATTTATCTGCTCAAGTATGTTTCAATTTTTTTTCGTAGCAGTAAAATGTTTTTCAAGGCTGGTTTAAAAGGATTTGTTCTTTATTTTTATAATCATATTAAAAATTTATACAATAAGTTTGAGTTTTTAGAAAATTAATGTATTTCTCCTTTTAAAGTTGTGTTAGAACTGTACTAGAATTGTCAGAAATCCAACAAATATTTTTTGAATTGGATACTTCACTGATACGTGTCCTCTGAGTGTCGTACGAGTGTCGTGTCCGATACGTGCGTTCTACACCAACACACCATTTAAGAGGTGTGTCCGATCCTCATAGGTAGTAGGTGCTAACACATTTTCTACATGTAATCGACTTCTGGACCTCAAATTTGGTTTCACATACCGTTGTGTAAAAGATGATCCTTCTTACTAGTGCCTCCTCTAGTATATATGATAGAATCCAACCTATTTCTCTTGATTCTGCATTTATTGAGCCATTAAGATGAGTCAATTCTGAAATCCCTAACATATGCCAAAGTAACATCATATTGCTTTGTGATTCGGAAACCGATCCACTCATTATTTAGTCGGGTCCAGGCCTATCACCCTACAACAGTCAAAATAAAAAAAAATGTTTAGATGGACCAATTTAATATACTGTGAGAAGTATATTTGACTTTTCAAATATCTTGAATATGAGGTGCACAAAGTGTAGGTAGATTGCCTCATGTTCTCGCCAGTTGACTGCATTACCGGTTGATTGCAGGTTGAACGCTGCCTCCTAGATTGGCCTCCTCTGGAATTAGAATCACGTCTCCTTGTTGTGCAAAAATAGGGCTCCGTTGAGACACAGGGCGCTCTACCTGTTGATTACACTCCGATGATCAAGTTAGCTAGGGCTCACCAAAAGTAACAATTTAGTTAAGTGTGCAAAAACAACGTACCTTTTCCTAGAGACTTACTCTCCTTTTATCGTCGCACATGCCACATGCAACCATTCTCCTGGAGATAAGTAAATCTTAAATGAAAATATTCCAACACGTTAAAGTAACAGAAAAACCATCTGTCACGGGCACCAATGATGTTCAGGTGCCAAACAACATGCCAATATTCTGTTATCAATGCATCTCCCTATCTACTTAGGGTTAATAGCAATTGGACACGTGTAATAGATATGCAACAGAACATGCAACAGATACGTAACAAAGAAAATATTCCACATACTAACAGTAATAACAAGGTTATATCTACCAAACAAATATATGTTTTAAATGGGTGCATCAATAAAATTGGCACAGGTTTACTTAGGCCCAACTGTCGAGCAGGCCTCTCGCGGCGCAAAAGAACCGAGCAGGTCTCTCGCGGTGCAAAAAGAATCAGACATACGAAAATACTACAGAGAACTGAGCACTGGTCAGTACGCAAGCCTCCCAGGCTCAAGCTTAGCTTGGCTAAGCAGAGAGTCTCCTGAGTATCGTTGGTCGTTGATGTGACCATTTCTCAGAGGTAGGTGGGGTGCGGTGTTTGAAGCGTTTTCAAAGCAACGTTTAACTGTTCGCAACCCCCACCTATACACGTGTTCCAACACTAATGGTAGCGAAACTCAACCGTTTCGAATTCCTTCGTCTATTTAGAAATTCTAAAACCCTTCTTTTACCTTTCATCATTCAGAGCTCTTTTACTTATTCCTTTGCATCGTCAGAATTCCTTCGAGCTTCCCTTCATCATTCACGAAAGGTACTCCCTTTTTCCCTTCCCGATTATTCATTCTTTGCCTGCTCTGCTGGGACCATTCTGTTTTCATCTATGTTTGATTTATGCTCAATATTGTTTGTTCGCATGCTATCGTGTGAATCCTAAAATGTGTGGCTAGGTTTCGCTTTTCTGTTCTTCTGCTTGAATTCATACTTGTTTTGCTTATTTCTACATTGCGCTGGGTTTGAGAAATTTTTGCTTTCTATGTGTGATTGTGTTTAGTTGCGACCTCTTATGGATTATAAAACCTTGTTCCCCTGGGGCCCTCTGAACCTCCTTTCTGAAACCTCCTCCTACACATCTCACGAGAAAATAATAACCCTTAGGAAGAAAAAATGCCGCTTTGGCAGGGAAGACAATTGGATTTTCCTAGATCCTTGCTCACCCAGTGAACCAGTATGTTGTGATGAAGCTACATCCCCAGGAAAACCCTTTGGCTACATTTATGCCACCATTTTTCAAAGAGTTCATCTTCGTCTTCCCTTATCAATTTTGGAAAAAGAACTTTTGACCAAGCTTAACGTAGCCTCTGCCCAGCTACACTCTAACAGTTGGGCATTTTTTCCTGCCTTTGCCATTCTTCGTGACCAACTCGGTGTCCTACCTTCTGTTGACGTGTTTCGTTACCTCTTCGAGGTGAAGAAACTACAACGCCAACTCTGGGTTTCTGTAAACAGCGTTCCTGGAAGGGAATCCTTACCCTCTTCCAATCCTCTTATAAAAATTTCAAAGGTCACTTTCTCAAAGTCCAAGCTAACAAAAAACACCCTAACCTCTTGGATGGTTTTCCTTTATACTGGACTGGAAAACCTAACTCCAAGCTTACTCTGTGCTTAGACAAGCTAGCTCCTACCGATCAGGAGGTTTGCAAATTTTTCACAAGCCTCCCTGTTGCCTTTGATACAATCTATCTATTGGTCCACGAGTATGACCCAGACTCTTTAAAGAGTTACACCAGTACACCTTTTTCCTCTAACCTTAGAGATTAATGTTGTTACTCGTGAAATATAACTTGTTCTTTCTTGTGTCTTTCCTGCAGATAGCTTGTTGGTCTGTCTTAACAAAGAGGACCTGCTAAGGCTGGCTGCGAAGGCAAAAATGGCCAGCCGTGCACCACTGAGGGTGGCAAGGCCCCCCAATTCTTCAGAAGATGGCGACGAGAACACTGCTTCGGGCTTCGTCTTCATTAGGAAAAGAGGGAGGGTTGCTCGTGCCACCAGCCCATCTCCTTCTCCTTCTCGAGGCCAGGCAGCTTCAAACGCTGCTCCTCTTTCGCATCTTTCCCACGTCCTTCCAACCACGTCGTGCCCTCTTGAAGGTGGTGTGGAAAGCTCAAGGAGGAGAGGCCTTTGGGACCAGGACGTTGACATCATCTTCTACTTAGAGGACTCCCTGTTGCACCCCGAAGACTAGGAGTGGATGGGTGCTCACGGGGGTCACCACCTGCTGCAATAGGCCATGAATCAGTTTGGGAAAGCTTTGGCTACAAGCTGCTTGTTTGCGACTGCGGAGCCAAGAAACCGCCATCGAATGAGAGAAACAAGACACTCAACAGAAGATAGTGAGCTTGCAAGAAGAGATCCAAAGCCTTCGAGCCCTCCATCAGCAAACTGAGCAACTCTTGGATGCTAAGACTAATGAGGTTGCCGAGCAAGCGACTCGCTTGGCAGAGCAAGACGACCATTTGTTCAACTTGCAACAAGAGCTTGTCCAGAAGGACAAGTTCTTTGCTGACGAGGTTGAGGTCTACAAAGGTGAAGTTGCCCAGGCTCTCTTGGTGGGATTCGAGGTTGCTGTTGAGCAAGCCTCCAGCCTCCACCCGAGCTTGGACTTCTCTCAACTGGGACCAAGCAAAAGAGTCGTGGATGAGCGACTAGTAGAAGAGTAGGAGATTGACTATGGTGTAATTATGAACTATTGGCGTACTTTATCTTTATTATGGTTTTTATTTGTCAATGCCTTAACTCTTTACTTATGCATATTGTATTTTACTTTCAACTAGTTCAAGTAACTTATGATAATGCATACATGCCTAAGTATACTTAATCAATCAACTCATTTTTAATGCTAGCAAATAAAAAGTTTAACGTATCTAACCTTTTGCCGAACCATTCACCCTAGCCTTTACAGGTTAATGCTCGAAAAGGTATCTTACCTTGAATCCACCAAGTATCGCCTTGTACGGTACGTGCTCGAGCAGATGAGCTATGCAGCTGAATAATCATTCTCACAAAGCCCTTGTACCTCGGCAGCTGGTGGCATCTGAGTACCAATCGTACGTTTCACCTGTGTGACTAGCCCATCCCACACAGTATACTCGACTGTCTCTCACATACCGAGCTAATTCGCCATGTGTCGATCAAGCGACCTATCTATGCAACTTCACTTACCCCATAGAGCGCCTAGACTCGGGTGATCTCTTTCACACCGGCTAGTCTAACTTACTTTGTACCGAGTCAAGCAATTTATTAGTACAACTCTACTCATCCCATAAAGCGCCTAGACTCGAGTGATCACTTTCACACCGAGTTAGCCCAACTTCTGTGCTATTCTGGATGAGGCATCTATGCAACTTTACCCGCAGTGCGACTTCACGAGGAAGGTCGATTTATCTGCCAATGGTAATTATTCTCCCACACGGTCCTCTCTCAGAGAACTTCTCTGAGTGAGGGCGTGGCACCATGCATCACAATCAAACAATGGAGACAAAAGAAAACCACAGTGCGTCATAAGTAACTTTTTATTAGGTGACCTCGTTTAAAAACCTTCTTTAAAGGAAAAAGAGCGTCACCCTTTAGCGTCATATTCTTTAACAACAATTACCAAATTAACTAAAATAGAACTTGAGATTAACAACGTTTCATGTCCGGGGGATGGGTCCCCCCTCCAACGTTTCTAACCTGTATGCACCATTCCCGAGCACTTCCACTACACGAAATGGTCTTGTCCATTTTGGGGACAACTTATTCTCCAATTGGTAGGGTTGAGCTTTCCGCATTACCAAGTTGGCAACCTGGAACTGCCGAGGTCTGACCTTGGTTCTTTTTCTTAGCTCGACTCTCCTTTTCAATGCTTCCGACTTTATACACGCCTGCTCGCAAACTTCCTCTAGTAAGTCCAAGTTCACCCTCCTCCCCTCATCAAATTCTTCAGCAACGAAAAATTCTCGAACCGGGGAGAGCTCTCGTGAATCTCAATGGGGATCATAGCATTCACCCTCTTTGCAAAGAGGTGACTTTGAATCCCACAAAGAGGTGACTTTGAATCCCACAAAGCTTACTCACCCTCTTTGCACACAACAAACACCTCAAGCCAGAACCACACTGACTTTACAGGATTTTACAAACAGTTTTACAGAGTGTAAGTTGAACAATTACAAGAAACTAAGAAAGGGTAGAAAACACCTAGAATTACAGTACACCAGAAACCCTATTGATTAGTTCTTGAATCACAACAAAGCTTAAAAGCAATCTTGCTAAACTTGGAAAAATACCTTTTCACAAACAGTTGATAATCTCTCTTTTTGATCTCAAATCTAAGTGTAAAACATCTTTCTTTCATTACATTTAAACTTTTAAAACACAATTAAGAACATTACAACTCCCAACAATACTTCTCTCCCTATTTGTCTCATCAAAAAGAAAAATGGTAGGATTAAAAAAAACATAAGGAAAAGAGAAATTTAAAATTTGCTAAGCTAAAAAGAAGGATTATCCTCCCTCTGAAATTGCAGTTTCAGAATCTGTCTCTGAACTTCTTCAATTTGTTTATACAGAGTAGAGAACCGAGTGTCCATGTTGTTGAACTTTGACTTGCACATTTCATACAGGTTCCTCTGATTGTCAACAAATGTGTCCATTCTATTGATCATCAGTCTTTCAAAAGATGACATGTTTGGCATTCTTTCATCCATATTGATGTCATGATGTTCACCTTCTTGAGTTTCAGCAACAGGTTCATCTTGCATTGCTGCTTCTTAGGTTCATCAGCTTCATTAGTTCTACTTGGGCTAGCTTGATCACCATCCTTGCTTACCCATCTTCCACCAATCTTAGTAAATCCCATCTTACTTAGGGATCCACTATTGATCTCACTAGAGGGCTTGATTACTTCTGTTAGCTCTCCTTCTATATCCACTTCACATAATGCAGAAACTTAGAAATCAAAATGGCATAGGGATAATGAAAGTCACATAACCTCATAGCATTTTGCAAGTGCTCTTTGATTGTGTGAATCCAGTTGAGCTTCACTTTGTTCATGATACAGTAGATCAAGAGAAGATCTTCTTCAGATAGAGTTGAATGGTTGCCTCCCCTAGGTGTGAGAATCCATGAAACTATGAAGGCCACAAGCCTTTCATTAAGCTTTAAACCACCAACAGAAAAATTCCTCACTTTGGAGTGAGGATTCTTGAGACAACCTGATCCTGCCTGTTGACCAGAACGCAAGAGCCTTGCCTCGTCAAATCTGGATCGACTTTGCACCGTGCTAGCTTCCGTCCTTCACCTCGATTCACCTCAGGAACCTGCAAAAGACAGAACGGCGCCGCTGCGGCCGATCACGCTCTGACGCCCAAGT
>Ga0123342_1008874_pt1 | contig 12378 bp, 13 predicted proteins | sample Turbeawhitnodule_FD_89960 | JGI IMG/M metagenome (GOLD analysis project Ga0123342, IMG submission 89960) | Root nodule microbial communities of legume samples collected from Mexico - Turtle bean Mexico white nodule | ecosystem: Host-associated > Plants > Roots > Nodule | place: Mexico: Nepantla... | reverse complement strand
TGTAGTTTTATAAATGATACTATGAATAAAAATGGTAAAAAATATATATATATATATATATATATATATATATATATATATATATATATATATATATATATATATATATATATATATATATATATATATGAACATTACACAAAGGATTGTTATGCTGAGAAGAAAGTGGAAAAGGCAAAAATTTAGTCGAGAAAGATGAGACAAAAGATGAAGGAATTCTCATGATGGCTAATAAAGGTATCACTCTGGATAGTGACATGGTATAATATTTGGACATTGTTGCTAGTAATCATATGTACGGGCACAAACACCTCTTTCTTGATATACAAGAGATATAAGATGAACATGTGTCTTTTGGATACTCAACAAAGATTCCAGTCAAAGACCGGGGAAACATTTTTTTCCCAAAAGGATGGAGAAGAAGATACTATGGAGGACGTCTAATATGCACCTGACTTGAAAAGTAATATTCTTAATATGGGATAATTATTGAAGAATGGATGTTTGGTTTTCATGAAAGACCGAATGTTGCACTTGAGGGACAAAAAGGATAAAGTGCTTGTACATGCGGAGATGTCAAAGAATCGGATGTTCAAACTCAACTTAAAAAATATACAAGAGAGATGTTTGCAAGTCAACATGAAGGAAAAACATGGTTATGGCATTTACGATTTTAACACTTACACTACAATGGGCTAAAAGATGGTCCATGGATTACCGGACATGGACTATATCAACAAATTTTGTGAAGGTTATGTATTTGGTAAGCAAGTAAGGACAAGTTTTAAAAAGAAGGTAGAATATCGTGCAAGGAGATGTCTTGTGTTGGTTCATACTGACATATGTGGCCCAATCACTCCCAAGTCTATTAGTGATAAAATTTATTTCATTACTTTTATTGTCGACTATACAAGGAAAATTTGGGTTTATTTTTTGAAGGAAAAATCAGAAGTATTTGAGGTGTTCAAGAAATTTAAGGCGGTGGTGGAGAAGATAACCAATTTATACATAAAGGCTTTATGGTCAGATAAAGGCCAAGAGTACATGTCAATCCCTTTCCCAAACTATTGTGAGAAGCAAGGTATCAAAAGATTCTTAACAACATATTCACCTCAACAAAATGGCATTATAGAAGAAAAAAACAATATTTTATAGGTTCGATCCATCTTAAAGAGCAAAAGCATGCCGAAGGAATTTTAGGCAGAAGTCGTGCAATGTGTTGTATATATGCAAAAACGATGTTCCCGTACAAAATTAGTGAATCAAACACCACAAGAAGTCTGGAGCGGTCATAGACCAACAGTATCACACCTTAAAGTGTTTGGTAGCGTGGACTAAGCACATGTACCAAATCCAAGAAGAACCAAACTTGATGATAAGATTAAGAAATATGTGCTAAATTGGGTATGACGAGAAGACAAAGGCTTTTAAGTTGTTTGATCCCATTGATAAAAACATGATTGTGAGTCAAGATGTACAAGTGAATGAATAAAGCACGTGGGTCTGGAAGAATCAAATGGAGGTAAAACAAGGAGAGTCATTGAGTGTTGCACCAATAAATACGCCAATAATTTCTCCAGATCATGAGGAAGAAGAAGAGCCACACCAACCTAAGATGCAGAGCCTACAAGACCTATATGACTCAACTGATGAAGTGCATTTGATTTTCTTATTACAGATTCAGACACCATTGAATTTGAGGAAGTAGTAAGAGACAAGAAATGGAAAGTTGCAATGGATGAAGAGATAAAAGCAATTGAAAGAAATGGAACGTGGGACTTGGTAGAGTTTCGAAAAGGATATAAACCCATAGGTGTAAAATGTTTGTACAAGAAAAAGATGAATCCCCAAAGGAAGATTGAAAGGTACAAGGCACGCCTAGTTGCAAAAGGGTACAAACAAAAGGCAAAAATGGAGACAATTCAACTTCTTTTGTCTCTTATTGCTCAACTTGAGTGACCAATCTATCAAATAGATGTGAAATCCGCATTTTTAAATGGAGTCCTTGAAGAATACATTTATGTAGACCAATCGCTTGGGTACAAGAAATCTAGAAAGGAGAGTAAAGTGTTGAAGTTGAAGAAAACATTATATGGTTTAAAGTAAGCGCCACGTGCTTGGAACACCCGAATTGATACTTACTTCAAAAGAATAAATTTTTACAATGTCCTTATGAGCATGCACGGTATGTAAAGAAAGTATAAGGTAATTTATTTTTTGTTTCTCTTTATGTTGATGATCTTATTTTCATGGGGAATAATGAGAAGATAGTTGAATATTTTAAAGAAGTTATCAAGTGAGAGTTTGAAATGACAAACTTAGGATTGATGAAGTATTTTCTTGGCCTTGAAATTAAAGAAGGAGATTTGGAATTTTTGTGTCTCAAGAAGCATATGCGAAGGATATTTTGAAGAAAAGCAAGATGGAAGATTGTAATTCGGTAACAACTCCACTGAAGCTCAGTATGAAATTCTCTAAATTTGAGGGAGGAGACCAAGTGAATACCGCAGTTTAGTTTAGTAGGGAGACTATGACATCTCACATGTACAAGGTCAGAAATTACGTATAGTGTTGGCATAGTAAGTTGATTCATGGAGGATCCAAGATGCTTGCACCTAAAAGCTATTAAAAGAATTCTTCAATACATTCAAGGAACAAAATCACTTGGGCTATTCTACTCAAAGACAAATGAATTTAAGTTGGTTGGATACTCTGATAGTGATTGGTGTGGAGATGTAGATGATTAGAAACGTACGGTAGGATATGTGTTCTACGTGGGGAATACAAAACTTTCACATGGCTCTCAAAGAAGTTGCCAATTGTAACTTTTTCAACATGTGAGGTGGAATATGTTGCAACATATTGGTGTCTGTGTCACACGATTTGGTTAAGAAATTTATTATGTGGGTTAAATTGGCAACAATTTGAGGCAATCAAAATATGAGTAGATAGAAAATCAGCTATTGAATTGGAAAAGAATCCTATTTTTCATGAGAGGAGTAAGCATATTGATGCTTATTTTCATTTTATTAGTAGGGAATATCGAAAGAATGGAGAAGTAAAAATAATGCATGTTGCAAGGTATGACCAAGTAGCAGACATTTTGACAAAGACTTTGCCAACAACTCTGTTTGAAAAATAAAAATTGAAAGAGATGATTAGAATGAAAAATATGAAAGGTTTGAGTTTAAGGGAGGAATTTGTTAAGCATTAAACTCAAAGTCGTCATTAGTTTTGTTTGGAAATTTAAATGGTCAATAATTATTACTTTTAATTCTGATTTTTAATGTCATTTATAGTATTGCTTTAAATGTAATTTATAATATAGATGTTATGAGAGAACAGATGAATTGAAAAGTCTAATACGAGACTATATAGTAATATTCTATTCTCCATTTAAAAAAAAATCAGCAGTGAAATAAAATATATTTTATGTTCACAAAGTTGTATATAGTATTGGAACAACATATCACTAAAAAAAGTATAATATTAGATAACAACCATACACCATTAGAAGGTGTTTTTTTTTTTTATATTAGCAATAAAACCAAACTTATCTTTTATACTAAAATTTGTAATTTTATCATAAAAAAATATGAAATAAGGTTAATATTTAAAGTAAGGATCATAAAAATTGTTTAGTTTTCATTTTTTTATGGGCACTAATGTTTCAACACAATATTTAATATTTGAATGCAAACTTTGATTACTACGTAAGATTCATGCAGGAGCACTAAATAATGTGAATCAGTATGGGACAAAAAAAATAAAACAGAGGTTATTAGTGGTATTAATATGTTATCATAAGCATACAAATTGTGGCAACAACTAACAAGCTTTGTTTTATATTAGATTGGACGCCCTGTGGTGTTCTCCTTGGCTGCTGAAGGAGAGGTTGGTGTAAGAAAAGTGTTGCAGATGCTACATGAAGAGTTTGAGCTAACCATGGCTTTGAGTGGTTGTCGTTCACTAAAGGAAATCATTCGTGATCACATTGTGGCTGATTGGGACCAGCCTCGCACTCATCCTCACACCCGTGCGTTATTGTGAAAAACTTGTTCCTTAATTCAGTCAAGTTTGTATTAAACATTAAACTCAAAACCATCAGTTATATTTTAATTGTCATTTATAGCATAACATTTATGAGACTATATATTGATATCATACTCTCCGTTTGAAAATACAACAATGAAATAAAAGTATATTCTCTATTCACAAATTGGTATCAGAGCTGCTATGGTAAGTGTAACCAATAATCTGTCACTACCTCAACTAACAAAGATGGCGAATTGTGAAAATTGGGTCATCCAAATGAAAGCCCTTTGGGAGGTGGTTCAAAAAGGTTTTGAAGAACCGGAAAATACCATAGGATACTCAACGACCCAAAATAAAACATTGAAAGAGACACAATCAAAAGATAAGGCACCTTTGTACATGTTGTATCGAGTTGTTGATGAGTCACTTTTTGAGAAGATTGGTAGTGCCTCAACTTAAAAAAAACATGGGACATTTTGGAAAAAGGTGTTCAAGGGTGTCGTTCGAGTTAAACAAACGTGTCTTCAAACTCTACAAGGTGAGTTAGAGGTCATGAAAATGATGTATTCGCAAGTTGTATCTAGTTACATTACTCGTGTGCAAACGATAGCCAGAAAAATTCAAAAGCAATGGAGAAACTCTCACGAATGAAAGGTTCATGGAGAAAATTCTTCAATCTTTGACCGATGACTTTTAAAATGTTGTATATGCAATCGAGGAATCAAGAAATTTTGAAGAAATGGCAATTGGTGACCTCGCGGGTTCTCTTGAAGGACACGAACAATTAAAGAAGAAAAGGAAATAAGAAGTCTTAGAGGAAACCATACAAATAAAAATGACCATCAATGAAGACAACGTGATGTATGCGCAACATAACCAAAGGGGCGATTTTGGAAACAACAATGAAGAGATGATGGTTCTTCAAATCGTCCAAATGTTGAATGTTACAACTGTGAAAAATATGGACATTACGCAAATGATTGTTATGCCAAGAAAAAAGTGGAAGAAAGCGCAAATTTAGTTGAGGAAGATGAGACAAAAGATAAAGGAATTCTGAGGATGGCCAATGAAGGCATCACTCTAAATAGTGACATGGTATGGTATGTTGCTAGTAATCATATGTACGGGCACAAACACCTCTTTATTGTTATAGAAGAGATAGAAGATGGACATGTGTCTTTTGGAGACTCAACTAAGGTTCTAGTCAAAGGTCGGGGAAAATATGATTTTCCCAAAATGATGGAAAAGAAGGTACTATGGAGGACATTTATTTTGTAACTGACTTGAAAAGTAATATTCTTAATATGGGATAATTATTGGAGAAAGGTTGTTTGGTTTTCATAAAAGACCGAATTTGCTCTTGAAGGACAAAATTGGACGAGTGCTCGCACACGTGGAGATGACAAAGAATCAAATGTTCAAACTCAACTTAAAGAATATCTTGTCAGAGAAGTCCTCTGTGATGCAAAAATTGAGCTTGATGGTTTAAGAGTGAAATTAAGTAGCTAGGAAGAATTTTTCGATTTACTGAATAATGAAAAGCACAATCTTTTTTAATAAAAGGAGTGTCCTGGTATCTGAATTGGAGAGTGTTGAAGCAAAACTAGGTAACATGGAAAGAAGGTTTACAAAATTGGAAGAAAAATATGTTGATATGGGGAAAGACAAAGAAAGTAAAGTCAGACAAGTAGAAGAGGTCCATTTTCTGTTTTTGGCACAAAAAGAGAAGGAAAATGAATTACAATCCAAATTTAAAGCCCTTGAAGCTATCAACAAATTGAGGAGAAACCAAAGACCAATGAACCATAGGCCAATGACAAGTATCTGCCATCTTTTGTTATTGTTGATGAGAGTGGGAACTTGTTGGTCCAATAGTCGATGGTGATGTTATTGTTACATTAAATTTTTGAGCTAATCATATCATGATTGCGAAGTCTCTTGAATATGAAAATTTTGACAAATTTGATAAAGTTTATGTTCTAAAAAGTCTAGTATGTTGGAATGCTTCAATATCTTCATCACATGATAGCGAGGAAGAATGATGGAGGACCGTCTTCACTTCCAAGCCACCATACACTCAGCTAAGAGTAGAAGGCCAACCACAAAAAAATGCAGAAGAAATCTCTGCCTTAGCTTGTACAAATTTTCAAAAGTAGAGTAGTATTTTCTTTTGGCTTTGTATTTCTAAAATAGGTTAAAAAAAAATCAAAGCACTCTATAAACCTTCACTGGTCATCCTCTAAACTCCTAACGTTCAACCGAGAGTGGATATGAAATACAATAACTCCTTGTCAAGATTCTAACTTCACACAAATGTGAAAGATTATACAAGTTAAGCAAACTCTTTTACAAGCCATCTAGTGCATGAAGCTTCATAAACAAAAGAAGCTTTTTAAAGAAGAAAAAAATAAAGCTTTTGCACGTATTTATGTGCACGATAAGCTTTTATTAGTAGGTGTCAAAGATATTCGTGTTGACCTAGTGTTTATGTGTTGTAGATCTTTTCAACGTATATGTTTGACTTTAGGATGACACTATTATACTTCTTTCATTGAGTAAAGGGGCATGGTTAATTTGGGCCACTATGATGACCATATATATATATAGTCCTAATGGTAAGGTAGGCTGTGTCTGTTTAAGAATCTTTAAGGTTTGTGAGTTTGCTCTTTTAAACTTGTAGAAAATTTTCTTGTACATCCACAAAACTTCATATGGGTTTGAACCCTACTAATAGGTCTACTAGAGACCAGAAATTGTATAAAAAAAGAACAAAAGAAACATTTTTCTCTTTTCATGGAAATACTATTGAATTCATGTGTTGAGATCTGGACCGTTTAACATTTCATGCTCTTATCATTTCTTGTTGAGAAATTTGATGCTTCATTAAAAGATTTTCAACCTTGGGTTATGATGAGGTTCAACTTTAAGAATTAGGGATTGTAATTATAAAAAAAAGTAGAAAGGTTGAAATTCTTAGTGGTTTTCCTTAAGTTCTTAATTCCATTTGGTAAACAAATGGTTCTAAAATGTCTTTAGGCCAAAACTAGTCATATGCTTCATGGTTCTAAAATTTCCTTATTAGGAAACTTTACCCATCCCACTAAACTTAACACTTTGCCTAGAGAATACCTAGCACGCTCAAAGTTTGAACCCCTTAGGAATGCTTTTGTGATATGAGATGATTTTTATTTGAAAGATGAAAGTTGAAATCGAGACGATGGTTATGTTTCCTTTGGTGACTTGGACGTAAACATGGCATTGTGCATCCTTCATTTCAATCAACCGTTTTTCTACGTTGAGATGCTTTGATTATTGTACATTAAAGGTTTTGTCATTTCACCATAAATGCCCTTTAATGCATGATATTTCCTAATGATTACTTAACAGGTTGTTACTTTGTACAAACTTCAACAAACACATTAGTACCACACAAATGATTTCATTGTTTGGTCAAAGTCATTTAAATAAGTTTTTGCATTATCAATACAAATAAAGGATCTAACATTTCAGAGGATTATGATTTCATCTAAAGGCATTTGATTACATTTGGGAAAATACATTTTTTGTCCTTTGTGTATTCCTATCATCCAATGGTGATTGTCAATCTTTGTTTGTTGCCACCTCTTGTTCATAATTCCTACAATAGAAATAATGAATTCCTTTGGTACCAATATTTTCTTCGGCCCTTTATTATAGCATTAAAAGACTTTCCCTTGTGTCTACACTTGACACTAAAGTATCCATGTTTACTACAATGTGAAAAATGAGCTCCTTAATCTTTTCAAAAACATATGTAATGATCTTTTCTATTTTGGATATCATAGTCTAAACCAAACTTATCTAACTTATGTGTGGAAGTTGAAAAAGAAGATTTAGAGATTTAGAGCATTGTGAAAACTTCTCAAAATCATGCTTACAACATGTAATTTTTTCCTCCAATATTTTCATTTTTCTACATCTAACGCTATAGTCTGTTCCAAGACTAATACTTTTTCATTTAATTGCAATTTTTCTCTATTAAGTCCTAAATTTTTCAAGAAGTAGGGGTTTAAATTTTTTCTTTAATTTAAAATACTAGTTAGATATAGAATTATAGTTGTTAAGAATATCCTCATAGGAGAGATCATCGCCATTTTCGTCATCAAACAATAAGCATGAAGAATCAGAGGCTGGAAAAATATCAGAGAAGGGCTTAGAATTTACCTTTTCGTCTATGTCAACTATTCGACATAGATTTATCTTCTCTTCTTTTGACTTAAAGTCAGAACTTGAGTTTGACTGACCCCCTATATTTTCCTTATAGTTGATCTCTAAGGAGTCCATTTCTCCTTGCAAATCTTCTTATATTCTTCTTTTGATAGAGTGCAAATTAAATTATACCTAGCTTGTCATTGATTTGCATTTAATAAACTTTTGTTCATTCTTCCTTTGAGATCTTGATCTCTATATCTCCTTTGGCTATTATATACCATAATCGATATCGTCTAAACATGATGTACATTTCCATCCTGTCTTTGCAATAGAAGTAGTATTCTCCCAAGAATACTAGAGGCCTTGCAATGGATACTCTCATAGTTATCATTTATTGTGTCATGCAAAGTAAAAATGATAAACAGAAAGATAAATACACAACAGACTATGTTTAGTTTTTAATCAAAAAAATTGAGTTCCATTGAGCAAACTAATGTTGCAAAGTAAAAACTGTTTTCTTTGGGCTTGTAGTCATTCTTGGCTAACCCCTTGAGTATTATTTGAGCTTATAACTACTCTTGGCTAACTCCTTGAGTATTTTTTTTACCGTAATCAGTCTTAGCTAAAACAAGTATTCTTTGGACCGAATCACTCCTGACTAAAACAAGTAATTTTTTTATAATGTATTGCTCTTGGTTAAAATGGGTGTTCTTTGGAACATGACCACTCATTGCTAAAATTGAGTAATATTTGAACAACAACCATTCCTGACTAATAACTAAGTATTCTTTGTTGAACAACCACTCCTAACAAAGATAAATAAGTTATTTGAATAGTGATCATTAGATCAATGAGTTGCTCACTAGAAAGGGATATTGTCTTTCGACGTATACAATGTATATGCACTCTTTTGTAGTTTTTTAAGTGAACGAGAATAATGTTCCTTATGAAATTTTTGGGGCACAAAATATTTGGACAAACTTTCAGCACTATGCAATGTGGTCTTTCATGTTCTTCTTCTTAATGAATGACTTTAAATAAGCAATGAAGAATATAGTTGTTCCAAATCCATTTCAGACCATTAAGTAGCTTCAATTCACTTGAATGTTGTTCTTGCAACTAATGAACTTGATTGTGAAGAATGAATTAAATGCATTTCATGCAACATTACTTGCTCTTTTTTACTTCACACAACATCCTTGATAGTTGAAAGTATTTATATCCCTAGGTTGCATATCCTTTTACATAAAAACATGGTAAAAATGCACACCGTACAAGGAAAATGATTGGACTACAGTTGACATATGTTTATATTGGGGATTTGTTGAAGAAAGTAGTTTTAGCTCTTCATTCAAGAGATCATTCATGTAACTTATGTTTAAATGGATCTTCTTGGAAAATGAAATCAATTGATATTCCATCCAACATATAATAAACATATAAAAATTTGTGTAGTACGAGGTTAACTTAGATATATGTGTGTATTATTTGAGCATATCCATGCTCTATTAGATGTAAAAGAAGACAACATAGTGTTGTATCATCTGACAAACAAAACACTTGAGTCTTACATTATTTGTTGCGGAACTAAAAACTATTGTATCATAGACGAAGCATGACCATATTTTGCACTTAGTTGTTTTCAACACTTAATCAAAATCACAAGTGTTGGACTTTTTCGTAGCACAATACTTCTCAACAATCAAGCTCATCAGATGATAGAAGAAAAGTGAAGATATTTAAATGAGTTCAAAGCTACTCAACGACCAAAAAAAGGATTGTAATAGCTACAATTTTCAAGTGCCCATATAAAGATATTCTTTGATGAGAAGAATAAGAAGTTATGTCATTATTTGTAAGTGCAAAAGTGCTGCCAAATTTGCTTTGTGCCTTTAGAAGAACATTGTTTGTGTTCATTAGAAAACTAGGAGAGAGTGTTTATCCTTGTAATCATCAAAAAAATGCATTCCTAATAAACAAAACCTATGATATTTTTATCACATCTTAAGACTATCTTTTGTATTAGCCAAGAGTGAGTGTGATTCAAACAATACTTAATTTTAGACAAAAGTGATTGTGGTTCAAACAATATTCACTTTTAGCCAAGAGTGGGTGTGATTCAAACAATACTCAATTTTAGCCCAGAGTGGTTGTGTTTCAAAGATTACTAAATTTTAGATAGGAGTGGTTGCAATTCAAACAATACTCAGTTTTAGCCAGGAGTCGTTGCATTTCAAAGAATAATAAATTTTAGCCAAAAGTGACTTAGTTCTAAAAAATACTTGGGTTTTTAGCTAGGAGTGGCTGAGTCAAAAAATACTTGGGTTTTAGTAAAGAGTACTTGAGTTCAAATAGTACTTGCTTTGTACTTCATAGTATTAGTCCGCTTAGTGGAACTTGATTTGTTAGTAAAAATTTGAACATAGTCTACGCTATCAAATAAACTAATATAAAAATATTGAATAATCTTTCTTTCCTTAATATATTACACTGATTGTTATTTCAGTTATGTTGATTAAAGAATAAGAGTTTTCTCAAAAATATTTTTTAGAACTCATTGATAGATCGTTTCTCATACACATTGTTGTTTGACTATAAACTATTAGATGATTCTTTGAAAAAATGTTTTAAAAAGATTTTAAAAACAAAATTCAACCATCTTTTCGTGTATTTTCCTGTTTTCTATAAATACTCTATTGTATTTTGTATCATTAGTTTGTCCTATAAAATTTGATTATTTGAACAAGAACTAAATGTAGTTAGTGTTATTGATGAACAATATGAAAATATCCAATATAAATTCTTCTTTTCCTTAAACTTATTTAAATTACATATTACTAAAACAAAAGAAGGAGAATATTTTTAACATAATTTTTAAAAATGTTTTTATAGATCGTTTGTCATATTAAAAACTTGCATCTATCAACACAATTTAAAATAAAAAAAATTGACACTTAGTTCAACATTCCTATTCCTATGTATTTGATATGTTATTTATAATTATGACTAGTTATAGTTTTTTCATGTTTAAAACATATGTATTTGTGATAAAAAAAATTTAGTGATTTTATTTCCACTGTTCATAATTATGATACTTATTGTTAAATAAGAAAAGAGAAATCATAAATGTGATTTTGGCAATTGATAAAAAGTGTCAAAGTATAATTTTGAACATAGATTTTTTAGTGTTATTTGATAACCAGTCGTGCTTTATAGTGATAAATGTAACCATCAAATCCTATTTTAAGAGGATACCACCATTGTGTCATCCATTTTCATCCAGATATTTAAAACTTTGTTCCTAATAAAATAAGTAAAAAATGTTTAAAAAATATATAATTGAAAAAAATATATATCTTCTTTTAAAGTTTGTTCTCTTTTGAAGAAAATAAAAATGGGTCAAGAGGATGCTAGTTTTGAAAATAAAGAGAGAAAAGAGAAAATTAAAATTAAAAATATCCTATTTTACTCTTCATCCCCATTATTTCTCTTCGCGCAACCCCTAACTCATCTAGCTCATTACTCTTCGCACCCCCTGTTTCAGTTCGTGACCCCTAGCCCATCTCACTTATTACTCTTTACACACCCTTATTCCTCTATGTGCACCCCTAACTCATCTCGCTTATTACTCTTCGTAGCCCCATTTTTCTCTCAGATTTCCCCTCTCTCTCAATAGCTTTCAGTTTTTCTGCCCACCTATCTTGATACAACTCTTGATATCAACACACCCTTACTAACAAGACTTCTCCCACTCTTCCTCACACACAGATTCTCTCATTCTCACTTCATTCTTCTCCAACCTCACACTCAAGATTCACTCTCATCCTCTTTCATTCACACATCCGCCGTCCACTCCAACGCTTAATCGTTTGCACCTCCAACCATCCCAACAGCTCATCCAGCATCGCTCAATGATGAAATGATGTGTTTCTTTTATTTGGGTTGCATATATGTGTATTGGGCCGCTCATCAGCTTTAGGCCCATTTCCATTTCATTTTGTTTTTTTCGAGTGTTTTATATCAACACTGCCAGAGAATCTGTAATTGGGATTTTGACAAAATAATAAAAGATTCTTTCTATCTTTCTCTCGCTTATTCTCTGCCTCTGTTTCTCTAATCCCTTCTCATCTTCTAGGGTTCCTTTCCCTATCA
>Ga0123342_1008872_pt1 | contig 12379 bp, 11 predicted proteins | sample Turbeawhitnodule_FD_89960 | JGI IMG/M metagenome (GOLD analysis project Ga0123342, IMG submission 89960) | Root nodule microbial communities of legume samples collected from Mexico - Turtle bean Mexico white nodule | ecosystem: Host-associated > Plants > Roots > Nodule | place: Mexico: Nepantla... | reverse complement strand
AGATGGAAAGATGCAGCAAAGAAAGACAAATGTTGGATTGATCCATATGAACAGCAGGCAAACCTGACAACCCATTAGGGTATTTTGTTCATAGTCATGTTTGAAATTGACATGCCACATGGCATCCGATTTTTGTTTCAATGTAATTTTTTTAAAAAAGCAAATGATTACGAAAGCTACACAGAATGCTATACAAATTAATCCAAGTAGTCATGAAAGACAAATTACAAAATAACACTATTATATCATACTAACCCAATAAGTGTCTGATTACAGTAGGACAATAACTCCTAATTGTTTTTATTAGTTCTGATACGATTTGAGAAAAAAATTACATTGAATGAAAAATGTAAATAAATTATTTATTAGTTTTTAATAAGATGTTTTGTGGCAAAGCTGAGCTTCTCAAAAAACAGTGCTCCAAATTAAGCAAGATGACAAGTTTTCAGCAGGCTTCTCTCAAAGGAAAATTCAATGTTCAAACACATTATTTTGCTATACTTTATTTTGCTATAGGTTTAGTCTAAAAGGGATATATCTTTCAAAATGGTTGTGGCAATCCCAAATACACTTTCTCTCAGAAAGTTCTCCCTCCTCTCACTCCTCACCTTCCTATTATGCCAAATCCACCAAGAAAAACAAGCTAGTGAAGAAACGTTCAACTCTAATCCTAAGGAGAGTCTGAATTGCAGACTAAACCCCACCGTGAGCCTTATGTGAATGTTGATTAAGCTAAAAAAGGAGAAGCCTAGGCATCCGTATAGGTTGCTCTCACAGAAAAGCAATGCATGGAAATTCTTGGAGAAATATCACAAACAATCATAACATTCTACCAACATTTCCCTAAAAAGGAATAAACAAAACACATTCTGAAGTCGAAGAAATTTAGGGTTTCACTTCCAGGAAAGCCGCTCTCTTAACCACGAACACCTCCAACACCAGTGACCGAGGTGAAGAAATATGCACAGAGCTGGAGATGATGAAGAACGTGCAAATGAAGAACACGCAGAGAGCGCGCGCACAGTATTTGTTTCGTTTTATATTCTAATTCGGACCGCTTCTTTTTTTCAAAAATATTCACATTAAAATTAAAATATTCACATTAAATAAGATAGTGTCCCATAAATATAGTTTAATATTGTATAGGTTATGGAAAACTAATTCAAATAAAATATAATTTATTAATTTAATTTTTAAAAAATTATAATATAAATTATACCTATACTTAATATTTATTTTTTATTTTAATAAATGTATAGCTTATGTGCCTTTTAGACACTACCTTATCATTATATATATATATATATATATATATATATATATATATATATTACCATTTTAGTGTGGGTTTAAGGTTTTTTGTGTAGGATTTGGAGCACTAAATTTCGAAAAATTGTAGTGTAGACTAAACCTACACTTAATATTTATTTTTTATTTTAATAAGTACATATATAGTTTGTGTCTCTTTTGCAGACACTATTTTTTTTTGTGATTTTAGTGTCCGTTTAAAACCTCTTTATCCACACTATAATTAATATTTAATTTTGTGTCTCAATTGTGTAGGATTTGTGGACATTAATAATGTCCCTTACTTTTTTTGGAAGCTAATTACAATTTTTCTTGTAATATAGTGTTATGTAATTGCATTTGATTTTTTAAGTCTCTGACTTCTTTATTATTGTAGTATAACAATAATTGACTTTTCAGGTTCACTATTTATTATGAATTTGTGGTAGTAATCTTGTAATGCATGATAACAAATAACATATGATGTTTTTGTTTTAAATTTTTTCATTAGTAATACTTTTAAATTGAATGGTTCTTCAACAAATAATAAGTAGCAAAATTATTTTAAAATTGTAAAACGGAACCAATCCAAGTTGCAAAAGTTTAGTTTGATTTGGTTTGGGTGAGATTGCATAATTAGTTTCAACCAAACTAAATTGTATTGTATTTATTTAAGTGATTATTTATTTCAAGATTGAATTAAACCACATCGTAAACACTGGTCGTAATAACATTAGATAAATATGATAGAAACATAACATTTGATAAATGTGAGAGAAATAACAATAATATCTCAAAAATCACATAGCTTCATCACATCTTCTACATCTCTCACTTGACATTTGAGTGTAAACAATTCTCATTTTTAGTGTGTCACATCCCATGTCGGGGTTCCATGATCACATTACATTAATCAATCATCCTATGCAACGTTAAGGTGATTCTTTGACATATTTCCCACAATGATTAAAATACTAGTAAACAACTAAACCTACGCGCATAAATCTTAAGTTTAAATCCACTTCCAAGAGCTTGATGTTCTACTTGGTTGTCATCATCCCCAATACCAACATTCTTCCAAGTAAATGGTGGTTTGACATCCAGACGATCATCCCCAACCAACTGAATGTATAAGGATGTGGAATCTAAGTGAAACACTTCATATATTTGAAAACACATTCTAATTAATGAGTGGTCTTACCAACATTCATTACCAAAAAGTTTGCAAAGTGCAACCATCGAACATCTAATTGCTCAGTCGAAGGAGATCAAGTACTAAATGTAGACAAATGACATGGTATCCTCTATACATATTCATATTGTTAAAGAACACAATGTGGCAAGTGTAGATGATTGCACGGGCTTAGCCTAATGTATGCCAAAAACAAATAGATCCCTTCAAATGGTCTAACTATATGATGCTCATTGTATAACCTCATATTTCATTAGATTCTATAACACTCTAGGATAGATGATAATCAAAATAGTTAAATCATATGTTAGTTTTAGTTTTGGTTTATATGATTTAGTGTATAGAAATTTTGACTTTACACATTACTTTATAATTTCATCTGATTCATTATATATTGTTTTATAAGTATTTATATATATTTTTTTGCATTATTATTGAATATGGATGAGGTTTTAAGCAATATAGGTCAACTAAGAGAAAGAAACGTAATAAACAAATTGAACCTAAAATAATCCTCACAAGGGTGACGATTTTGATTAAAAATGTAGTCTATGAGACACTATAGACAACGATTTTGACTATAATCATTGTCTTTGTGAGTCTTTTGTCATACAAAAAACAGCATATGCAACGGTGTACACAACAATTGTTGTCTATACTTTCATTTTGTGTTCTTTTACATGAGTCAGTTTAGGCAACGGTTAGTAAAATAACCATTGCCTATGAGATATAAATAGGACAAACATGCCTAAGAGCTGCACTCTTTCCTTTCACTTTCTGAGCATCACAGAGCAACACCTGTTCATGACATTCAGGATCCTAACTAGCTCCTCTAGGATCCTTAGAAGCACGGAGTGCTATTTTCTGAGCCCTCCAATATTGTGGTGGAAGAATACTGAGGATTTTAACAATTAGATCATAGGAGTCAACATTTCTCCCCAGCAGTCTGAGCCCGTCAATGAGGCCTTGTAGCCTTCCAATCATGGACTAGACGAGGTTGCTCAATTCGGTTTGATTGATGGTACTGCCATTAATAGACGAGAAGGTGTTGTATACATGCCAATTCTAATAACTTTCATGCTTTGTTTCTTCACACACCAACACAAATATATCTTGCTTCCACCCATTAAGGCATGAAGGTAGGGAAAGAGACTTTGGTGATCCTCCTCTGCCTTTGCCCATTCATTTGTTGAATCATTATTTTTCTTCTGTTTGGTCCCCATAACGGATAAGACCTACTTAAGCAGCAAAACAAAGTCCTTTTTCTTGTGTCATTTTCTCATCATCCTGTCCTTCTTTTATGCCCCATGCTTGTCCACAAACTCGTCCCACATTAGATCCTTGTCCAATTACCAGTTTTATCTTCCTTCATGCCATGCACGCAATCATATGATCCAAAGTCAATAATGTTATTTTCCTACAAGCCACAAGTTGCATATGCACATGCACCCAGTTGAGACCTCAGAATCAGAAGATTTATGACTGCCATGATAGGATAAGTAGTTGATTGCAACATGTGTGAAAGAGTTTAATATAAAAAATGCCAGCTCTGTGATCTTAATTCACGGCCACCACCCTCACTACTGCTCTATATCAGTGGAGGAAAATGACAGAAAATTAATAGGAGTTATCTTCCACATCCAACGTCTAATTGCAGTCATTTTTGGGTTTATTTTAAAGTGAAAATTTCTAAAATCACACAGAAAAATTGATATCGTTCCTGACATTAATGACTGTTTCCCTGACAAACTCATTACCCAGTCACTTACTTTATAACACCCAAATTTATATTTTTCATGATAGTAATTTTGGATTCGTTAGTATCGATCTATTGTACCCACATTACCTACCTAGTCACACACTTCATTTAACTCACATTATATATAAGGATTCATCTGAAAATAAATGTTACGTATATAATCTTTTTTTTGTTATGTATATTCTCTACAGATATATTAAAACCTTATATTCTTAAAAGACTTTTGACTATAATTAAAAAAAAAACAATAAGCTTTCATTAATAGTTCCGTTAGAATGTTACAAATGCCAAGTTAGAATTCTGTAACCGATAAGATATATACATTAGTTGTACTGAGATCACGATATATTTTTTCTAGTCCATTTCTAACATATTCTCTCTGGCTGGATTGATAAGCATTTATGTGTGTGTATATATTCAAAATGGTTCACAAATAAATCCTTTGCGTTTTCTACTATTATCTTTCATAAAAAATTCAATTTCAATGAAAGTGTTCATTGCGGTTGTCGATGCAAAGGGAACAAATTGAAGACCCAAAAAGGGAGGCCCTTGTAATTCATAGAGATTTGCTTCTATTAATCTGACCCTGTAATTCTTCCTTTAAGATTGATAAAGACAAGAAGGTATATTCTTAAATGGGAGGAGCTGAGGGAAGGTACACAAACTATACTATGTCAAAACAAAAATGCCAACAATTATAATAGGTGTGTGGCATATACTCCTTCTTTTCTTTTGAATAGCTAGCTGGCTAGCCTTCTTTTTCATCATCTTTTGGTCTTGCTGAAGAACTTGAACCTGAGGCCATCCCAATGACTTGGTTATTCGTGAACCTTTGTAACTGAATCATGCGTGCATAGATCCCATCAGGGTGATTCTTTAACAGCTGTGAATGGGAGCCTTGCTCTGCTACCTTCCCATCATCCATCACTGCAATCAGATTGGCATTCCTAATAGTTGATAGCCTGTGTGCAACAATGATAGTTGTTTTTCCTGCACAGGCACGGTCTAAGGCCTCCTGAACAGACCTCTCAGATTCAACATCAAGTGCACTTGTTGCCTCATCAAGAAGCATAAGTTCTGCCTTCCTCACAAAAGCTCTAGCAATTGCTATTCTTTGCTTTTGTCCCCCGGATAGTTGAACTCCCCTCTCACCAACAAATGTCTTGAATCCATCAGGCAGAGAAGATATGAACTTGTGAGCATTGGCAAGAGTTGCAGCCTCTATGATCTCGGCTTCAGTAGCTGAGTCATGTCCATAAGCAATGTTCTCATAAATAGTAGTAGCAAATAGGCATGGCTCCTGAGGCACCACAGCAATGTGCCTTCTGAGAGACTTGAGATTGTATTTCCTTATGTCCTTTCCATCAATCATGACCCGCCCGGATGTTGGATCATAAAATCTTTGTATGAGTGCAATGACTGAACTCTTACCACAGCCACTAGGCCCTACAAGTGCAAGAGTTTTACCTGCCCTGGCACGAAGGCTGAGGTCGCGAAAAACTGACATATCTGGTCTACTTGGATAAGAGAAGTCAACATGCTTAAGTTCTACTTCACCGCGAAGGTGATCGGGAACAGGTGTAGCATCTGGATCATCAGGCTCAATCTCAGTTCTTCGGTCAAGAAGATCAAAGACCGATCTCATGGCACGACCGCCCTTTATAAAGTCAGGAGCCAGGGTTAAAGTTTCAGCAGCACCATTAGCTGAGACCATGAGAACCATAAAAACTTGGATTGTTTTAGAAAAATCAGATATACCGTGCTTCACAAGCCAAGAAGCATACCAAAGACCAAGTGCATAGGAAGCATAGAGTGCAAACTGAGCTATTCCATATCCACTTCCAGAAATCTGTCCCTTCCAAAAGCAGCGCCGAAGTGGAGTTTCAAGGTTGGATGTGAAAAGGCCAACAATTTTCTTTTCCGAATTAAAAGCAGCAACTGTCCTTACATTGGCTATAGCCTCTCCTGCTAGTTGGGTGGCCTTGGCATGAGCAGCTTCTAGGTCACCAGAGAAACCAGTCATGAACATTTTCTGTTCAACATTTAGTGGAAAGAATAAGTGGCTAGTGGAGAATTGGATTACTAAGCATGCCAGAAAGAAATGTTAGAATGCAAACCTGCAAAACAGTGGCTGCAACAACAACCGGAAATACGGCAACAAGAACAAGGGCAAGGCGCCATTGCAATACAAACCCTGCAGTACAGGCAACTAGCATAAGTGCAGTGTTCTGCACAATTACTGAAATCCGATCTCCGATGGCTGATCTGACATTGTTGGCATCAAGAGATAGCCTTGCTGCAATCCGAGCACTTTCATTTTCCTCCTGATCAAACCATGCCATTTCATTTTTAAGCACTGCAGTAAGCATTTTCTCCCTCACTCGTTTTGTAAGATTTTCACCAACAATATCCCAGAAGGAGTGCTGCAATGTGTTGAAGAGGAGAGCAGCCGATGATAGCCCAATCAACAAGTAACAGTACTTTTCAATTTCTCGGATCATGTGTCTGTGGTTTGAATTGTAATAAACACTGAGGACAGCACTAAGAACATACGCAAAAAATGCACTGAGGGATCCACAAACAACAGATCCTATAGAACCAATTAAGGCATATAGCCATTCAGGGGAGTTCATTTTTGCAAGTCGCCAGAAGGAACTAGCTTGATCTTTGAAGGCAAGCTTTTCAGGCCTGTAAGTTGAATGTGATGCATCAAGGGAAAGACTAAAATCAGATGTAGAGAAGTCAGATAGTCTGCGTGAGTACGGTGACCGCCCATAAGAAGAATTTCGTGTTATAATGGGTGAGCTTACAGAGTTTCTGGCGCTTGAAGGCCTGAAAAATAACACACCCTCATCTTAAAACATCTATTACATATGTAATATGAGTATTAAAAGAAGGCCTATGATCAATATTGGTGAAAGCTACCTAGCACTACTCTTTCTGGCATTAGTCATGGAAGTTTCATGAGCCATCTCCTGCATCCGAATAAGCTTCGCATAGACTCCATTTTCACCTTTAGCAAAGAGCTCATCATGAGTTCCAATTTCAGTGACACTTCCTTGCTGAAGCACGGCCACAAGGTCAGCTTTGCGAATAGTGGAGAGACGATGAGCAATTACAAGAGTTGTTCTGCCAATCATGAACCGATCAAGGGCCTCCTGAACCAGCTTTTCTGACTCTGAGTCCAATGCACTTGTGGCCTCATCTAGGAGAAGAATTGCAGGGTTTTTCAGCATTGCCCTTGCAATTGCTATTCTCTGCTTTTGTCCTCCTGAAAGTTGCAGGCCTCTCTCCCCTACCTGTAATTTCACATAGTTTGAATTTTTTACCATATACTGGTTCAACAACTGTAACTGTTACTGATATCTTATAATAAGGTAAGGTGACCTTCCAGCACTAGACTTTATTGTAAATCTAACAGCAGTTTATTTTTAATATATGCATTATCATACATTATTCTATGGTTACTTCTGTAATTAATAAGGAGTTTGAGTTCAACATACAGTATTAATCTTTTTTCCAAATTGAGTTTGACCTCATTCTTATTTTTTCTCTGTATGTTCTGGGCATCTCAAGCATTGATAGTTTTTGGCTTCAAGTAACAATAAATGTCAATTTCTCTGGATTCCCGCACATGGATTGTTGACCTAAGCATGTTACCTTCTGGATCTTTTTAAAATGCACTGTATGACCAACCACTTTATGGCTTTGACTTATAAAAACTCGATTAAAAAATGGTGGGTTTGCTTGTTGACCAAATCAATCTGTATGTACTAACTAAAATAATGGAGGTTGTAATTATAGACTCCCAAATTGTCCAACAAGAAACCAGATCCGCATGCTTTTGGGTTTCACATTTTACTATGATAAGCTTTACCCGTCTCTTGTACCTTAAACAACAGCAATAAAGTCTAACAAATGATCCTCTTTCAATACAAATGTCTAGTTACCTATTATAATAATTACATGATACATCGTGTCTCTTTCTTCTTACCAAATTTTCTGTTTAGCATATATTTTATTTTTAACATTGATATATGCTATAAAATCAAGATCCGGATACTTGGGGTTCACATTTTACTATTACAAAGCTTTACCCTTTGTACCAGCGCAACTGCCATAAATTCTCGAGACATTATCCTCTTCCCATGAAAAGTTAGTTACCCACTGTAATAATTATGTGACACATGATACGTTATATTTCTGTTTTCCAATTTTACCACTCAGAAAAATGTTATATATTATTTTATACGAAGTGACTAGCAATGATGGAAACAAGGCATGCTCGATAAGAATGATGTGAAAGATGTGACTGATTTTACAGCGGTGGTTGATGAGTTATGATCAAGATCAACCACCATCACAAATATGCATATTTACCGGACCAACTTCATTCACAAAGCAATAGTGGTCTAAGTTAAATTGTCTTACCTGAGTTTCATAACCTTGGGGAAGTTTGATGATAAAGGAGTGAGCATTGGCCACTCTGGCAGCTTCTTCAATCTCAACCTGATCTGCATCAGGCCTACCCAAGAGTATGTTTTCTCTAATTGTGGTAGCAAACAAAGCAGGCTCCTGGCTCACTAATCCTATTTGTTGTCTCAACCATCTAAGCTTCAATGTCTTAACATCATGCCCATCTAGCATTACTTCTCCTGCAAAACAGTAGTTAGGCACACAGATCAAATTATTATATCATTAACTGTTTACTACCACAACTGCAGTAGTCCGATTTCAGCCTCTCAATTAACAAATTCAATGTCTAATCTTGTTGATCTTCAAAGACTGAATGAGTTCACAGTATTACCTGAAGAAGGATCATAGAATCTCTCAATGAGGGACACAACTGTGCTCTTTCCTGATCCACTGCTCCCTACTAGAGCAATGGTCTTGCCAGCAGGTACACTCAATGAAAAATTGTTGAGGATGGTAACCTCTGGCCTCGAGGGGTATGAAAAACCGACATTTCTCAACTCTACTAGTCCTGTAACACTCTCTAACTCCAAACCTGATTCACTCTTTCTGTCTATACCCGGCTTGTGATCTATCACACGAAAAATCTTTGCAGCAGCAACTCTGGCCTTTGTAAATGCAGCCATGCTAGGTGCAGACTGTCCTAAAGCCCTACAACACAACAAAAAGTCTTATCTCACCAGGTGAAGAGGAGTCATGTGTGGATGAAATTCTCAATCACTAAGGTTGAACAGTTTAACGACTAAAATTTGCTAAAACATGAAAAAGCGGCGGAAACAGTACTCACAGTCCACCAATCATAACAGAAAACATGGTAGCAATGGCAAGTCCTCCGTTGGTGTAGTGGTGCCTAACCAAATAGCCACCATACCAAAGCAAAAGAGCATAGCAACAGAAAACAACAAAGTAAGTGGCCCCCAATCCCATTCCCTTTGCAAATCCAGTCCTGTAGCCAATCTTCTGTGCAGTCCTCAACGAAGAGGAATAGGCCTGCAATGCTCTACTCTCCCCAACAAAAGCCAAAACCACTCGAATTTGAACAACTGTCTGCAAATTTAGCCCAACATCAACACCACCCAGATACAAAAAAACACAGACCAACATAATGATTGGGGTCGGGTCCCTTAAGTCTCACCTGTTCCACAATGTTACCAGCTAGAGAAAGAGAGTCCTGGCTTTTACTAGATAACTTGGCCAAGGTGGTGGTGTGAATGCCTCCGATTACTGCAATTATAGGGACCACAGCGAGGGTAACCAGTGCCAATTGCCATACCGCAGTGAAACCCACAACAAATCCAGAAACAAATGTAGCCATGTAGTGAATGAAATTACCCAACTGCACACAAAGCAACCAGAATCAGTAACCATATTAAACAATAATCAAATCATCAAGGTAATATATGGTTCAAAGATAAACATATCCTTTATATATACGTGGTCAGAGATGAACTCTGTATCTCGAAAAAATAGTTCATGTCTCTCCGTTGAGAATACCCTGGGCACCCAAAAACTAGTCTAATCCAATGCAAAAACCAAGCGTTTTTGTGCTTCACCTTCTCGCTCATGGCATCCTGTACCATGACAGCATCACTGTTAATGGCAAAGACAACATCGGATGTTCGAACCTCAGTATCAAAGAATTGAATGTCCTGGTCCAACGCTGCTTCCAGATACCTGATCCTCAATCTCGTTGATTGCCTCTCACCTGTCCACATCCAGCACGATATCTCTGCAGCAACAAAACCAAACCTCTTTCCACATTCACGCAACCTCCAAAATTCCAAAAACAAAAAATCCAAATTTAGAGCGAAAGTTAAAAATTTAGAGTGAAATTTACCTGCCCAGGAGGATGCCCATATGGCAGCCCCCACCACCAGGAAATAAAACGCATACTGCAAATATAAAACCACAAAGAACTCCAATTCTCAAAAACCACCTAAACCATCAAACGCCAAATCATGCTTAGTTTGTTATTGTAATATCATTACCTTCACCACTTCCTGAGTCATCTTGTCCAAGTTATTCGCATTGGAACCAAATGAATTCACAAGATCAGCGAAGAAACGAAGAAAGAGTGGCAAGGAGCAACCATGTACAAATGCTCCAACCGTTCCAATTGCCATTAAAATGTAATCCAATCCATCAGCAAATCTGAAAAGCTCACCAAACCGAACAGAAGAAATGCTCTCACCCTTCTTATCCCCACCGCCACCACTACTAAAAGTACCATTAGAAGCAGCATCCTTCTTGGCCACTGAAGCCTCCTCCATTACCCTTTCTTCTCTTTTCTCTTCCAATGTTGGGTTGGATTCATGTGAGTCAGAAACAGGAGCAGAAGAGGACATAAGCTCAAGGCCTTGCATTTCAGACCATCTCCACTGTTCAACTGTCTTTATCTCCTCAGAATTCTGTGACATGAGTGAAACTCAAACTTCAATTCCTCAGCTTTACGTATTATGAAAAGAAGACCTCCCCACTGCCTTTTCTTTATTATCTCACACTATTCTTCTACCTGGCTTCTATTGAGCTCGTGCTTCTGCTGCCACCCTTTTTTTTCTTCTATTCTTTTTATTCTGATTTGCAACTCTTTCTCTCTCTGTAGTTGTTTTTCATTCTCCTTGTTGTCTATGACGGGAATAGAAACAGTATATTGTTGAACATTAACGTTGGTGTTGGTATTTAGTAGTAGTGCTGTGTTGTGTGTTAGTCTTATCTTAAGAGAGGGAATAGGTGGTGTTTCAGTGGCTTAATGTTCAGTTTGCTTCTTCTGTGAAGAAAAGAAAACTTGGAAAGTGACATGTGGTGAGGACCTAGAAGGGAAGTTTTTTGAGTCATGGAGAGAGAAAGAGAGTGGTTTTCTTCCCGACAAAAAAGAGAGAGAAAGAGAGTGGTTTTCCTCCCGACAAAAAACACTGTGTGAAAACTTGAAGATGGGTTTTTAACTGGGAACAGATTCAAACCAGAGGAAGAAAACTATTTCTTTAACTGTTCGATCTTAAATAAGTGATTATCATACATTTCCATTTCTTAAGGCCTTCCACTCAACTTGCTTGTCCTAATCCAGAAATTCTCTTCTGTGTGGGAATATATTATTTTGAAGAATCATCCTTTGAACAGTGTTTAAAGAATCTTAGTAGCATCTATTAGATCCTGTTCACCAAAGTAGAGTGAAATAAAATACATTGAAATAGAAAAGATGGTCAAAATAGGAGATGTTTGACTGAAGAAAAAAAAAGATATTTAAATAAAAAAATGAAAACAAATATAAAAGAGTAAATATTTGTAATTCTTCTTTATTTTTTTTCTTACCAAAACAAACCAGTTTAAAATTGTTCTTTGTAAAAAAAATTCTCTATTATTTCCTTTCCAGCATATCATTTGTGCATTCTGTAGATTAAAATTGGTAAACATATGCTTGGACAAAAAAAAGTTGTAAATTTAAGTTTAATTTTAAAAAATAGTATATTAATAACTTATTTGAGTATGGTAATAAAATAAAATAGTTTGTTATTCAAAATACTTTTGGGTTCATGCAAAAGTGAAAATTATAAATATCAATGGAAATGTGAAAGTTTAAAAGCAATTCCTATATTAGTTTGAGATGGAACATAGTTTAGGCTTTTTTTTTTTTTTTTCCCTTTCCTTTTTTTTTTTTTTTTTTTTTTTTT
>Ga0123342_1008871_pt1 | contig 12379 bp, 6 predicted proteins | sample Turbeawhitnodule_FD_89960 | JGI IMG/M metagenome (GOLD analysis project Ga0123342, IMG submission 89960) | Root nodule microbial communities of legume samples collected from Mexico - Turtle bean Mexico white nodule | ecosystem: Host-associated > Plants > Roots > Nodule | place: Mexico: Nepantla... | reverse complement strand
TATAATGGAATCACATAGATGAAGTTATTCAGTTGGTGAGAGTCGATGGAGGTTCATATGACTTTGTCTGGGGTTTGAAATATAATCTGGTCTTTCAGGTCATATGAATTTACCCTGTCATACAAGATGATGAGATATTGAGATGTTTATGCGCATGGTTGTGTGGATTCACAACTAGTAGTATGACAAGTGCAGGTCTCAGGATTCTAATTTTAATACACGAGTCTTCCGGAAGTAGAGTCAAGTGTCTATGTTATATGAGTTAGTGAAAGTCTGACATGTGAAAGATGAATATAGAATTTGAATGATACTTGATGATTTGAGAATTTGTATGCAACTTGATGATTTGGAGAAATTGTATGAAACTTAATGATTTATGTTTATTAATTTCAAACTGAAATTTTATAGAATTTTGGTTTATATAGCTAGCTTACCTTGTTATTTGTTTGTGTTGTTTCTTTATCTGTGATGATCGTGTATTTACACAGGAGCAGATGATGTTACAGGTGATTGAGCTCCTCCTCAGTGAGAAGCTGGATGATGAAATTATTTTAGTTGAAATCTGAATATTTGTTTTAAATTTTATGTAGATATTAAAGTTTTATGAAGAGAGATATGTTTTGTAATATTTTTAAGAAAGAGTGGTGGACATATTTGTATTATGTTTATATTTTCTTTTTAATATTTTATACAAATTTTAGTTTTTAGATATGGGAAATTATAGGGATGTTACATCTTACCACTCTTAAAGTTGTATACAATTCTTGATATGATAGATTTAGTATTCAAATATTCAACTCTTAGTAGTTGTATGAATGTGCTAACATGTCCACACTAAGGAGTCTATAAAATTTGATAATTATGAATTAAAATTTTCAAATTCAACATAATTCCAATTCAAATTTAATAAAATAAAATAGATCTAAAATTTAGATTTATTTTAACTAAATTAAATCAATTTAAATTTATTTGCTTTAATTTAAATTTAAATTTGGATTAAATTAAATTCAGTCATTCAATTAGATTAATTTTTTATTTAATTTAAATAATTATGAATTGAAATTTTCAAATCTAATATAATTTAAATTCAATAAAATAAAATAAATCTAAAATTCAGGTGTATTTTAACTACATGAAATTAAATTAAATTCACTCATTCAATTGGATTAAACTTAGATTACGTTTTCTTTTTAAAATTAAATTAAAAGTTAAATAAATTTTTTATCTCACTATTTGGATATTTTTTTCATTGTAATCTCACCATTTTTTATAATCCATGTTAAATTATTCTCTTATTATGTAGTATTTATAAATTATATTAAACTATTCTCTCACTCATTAGTTAAGTAGTCATAAACTATTACATTATTCAATTCATAAATAAAACATCCAGTCATAATTTTGTTATGCAATTAGTAAGCTTTATCAGATCGCCAATCATTAACATATGTTGTAGACGTTCAGATAGTGTATTATAGTTGTACAAAACATTGTTAGAACATTCAAAATACAAATAAATCATTCATGTTGTTTTTGTTATGAAAATATTAACTCCTCATATGATCTTTTAGTCATTAAATTGTCAAGTGAGTCATAAATCGTAGTGTCTCAATAGATCATCTATAGGGTCTTAGACTATCCAGGGTGTCAAATAAATAATTAGAGAATAATAATTCTTTGTTTGTCTTATTTCACATGTTGGATACTTATTTTTCCACATCGTCAGTCTTTCAACGGTGTTAACGTGAGTTTAATGGAAAAGAGCACATTGACTCATTTTAAATAAAATTAGGAAAAAATTAGAAATTATAAAAATCATATGAATACTTTAAAAATTAATCTAGATTTGAATTAGCTGACTTGGACTCAACGCAACCAAACTCAACTTGATGTGGGCTAAGGCCAGTTAGACCCAACCTAACCTAAGCTCGACTTGGTCAGACTCAACTTGACTTTAGTTTAGTCCAACTCGATTAAGTTTGATGTAAACTTGATCCAATCTAAACTAAACTAACCTAGGTTAGGCTCAATCTAACCTAACATGGGCTCAACACCCAACTTATCCAAACTAACCAAGGCTAACCTGACCTAATATAGGCTCGACTTAACACAATCCCAACTTGATCTAAGTTAGACTCAACCATGTCAACCTGACCTGACTTCGACCAACTCAACCTGATTTGAGCATGTTTTGACCTAACCTGTTAAGATCCAGTTTGATCCTACTTGACTTAGGTTCAATCTAGCATGACCCAACCTTACATGAATTTGGTCCAATCTAAACCCTACTTGACTTAGTCTCCCTAGATTCTACCCTTCTCATAAATGGAGTGTTCATATATGATCATATTTAAATAACCTTTGTATAAAATCAAAAGTAACTTTATGTATTAAAAAGCTAAAAAGTAAATGAAGAGTAAAAGTAATTATGTATTAAAAAAATTAAAAGTAAATTAACATTCAAAGTAATATACTTGATCTTAGAAAGAGATAAAAATACAATAAAAGAAAAATTTAGTGCACTCAAGTGCATCTAAGGTGATAGTATATAATATTTTTAATCAGTTTTGAAGTCTTTTTGTTATTTTGGTTCTTTTAGTAGACTCTTGAAGTCGGCTTCCAATAATTTTGTTAATTTTGATTGGTCCCATTCTTTTATAATTTTGATTGATTATTATTTTGCAATCATATTTTTATAAACTTTTGTTTGGAAATTGATTTTATTATTACAATAATGAAAAATTCTTAAAAAGTATTATAAGATATTTTCGTGCTTATAACTTAAAGCGTTTAGAGAAAGAAGAAGAACTTGTACGATTTTTTTTACATAACCTAATAGTTGTTTTAAGGTGTATTAGATTAATTTTTTAAGTCTTTTTTTATGTTTTTTTGTGTTTTTTATACATTAAATTTTTACGTTAATAGAATTGAGATCTTTTTTTATTAACAAAATTTTAAAAGTTTCAATTTAATATTTTTTATTTCTAATAAAAAATAGTCATTTTTAAGTAATATATAGATTAATAGATATGATCTCCCACTATTTTTTGAATTTATCTTATGCATGCTAATTACAAACACATATCCTAATTTACTCTCTTTTATTCTATTACTTCTTCCTTCTCCAATAATAATAATAATAATGGACCTTGGACATCTCTCTATGCATAATTAGCTAAGTTGGTTGAATCGCTTCGATCGGTTTATTAAAATAAAATATTTTCAATAATTTTAAAATAAGAAAATAGAAAACTATTTTTTTTAATATTTTAAATTACAGTATAATTTATTAAAATTTTATTATATTAGTTTGTTAAAAAATTCTATATTTTTTAAATTTATTCATAAATTATTTTTAACTTATGAAAAAAGTATTTTACCTTTTGTAACTCATTTTCATATTTAAGAAATGTTTAGAAAGAAATTTATTGAAAAGAGACTGATTAAATAAAATGTTCCACATGCTCTAGAACGTGAGATGTAAGTCATTTAAAGTCTTCAACTTGTGTCTATTACAATTGCAACAATTTTCAAAATATCTTATATATTATCAATTCAAAGTCATTTTCTTTTTCAAGGAATTTTGTCCACAAAAATTGCAGTATTTTAGAAATAAATATGTGCTATCAAATCAAAGTCATTTTCTTTATTAATTTTTAATATGAGATTTTTGAACTCTTCGTCTTTATCTTTTGTCAAGTTTAAGTATTGTTATTGCTGCCACAATGAAAAGTTAGAAAAAAGATTTAAAAGTGTTTTTCTAACTTATATTTTAGGGAAAAATTAAGTGTACATTTTATGTTTTTTTTAAGTCCTTTTTTCTTAGCGAAAATAATCTTGCTTATGTAAAAATGGATTTCGTTTGAACGAAAATAGACTCGAAAGTATTTCAAAATTCACCTCATTTTCATTTGAACAAGAATTCCTCTCACTTGAGTAAAAATAGACCTAAGAACACCTCATTTTTCATTCTATTTTGCTTGAGTGAGAATTTTCTCACTTGAGCGAAAAATGTTGAGAAAAACTACTCCAAACTGATAAAGCACGATCTCACTGCAATTTTTGCATTCTAACTTGTATTTTGTAAAACCTATCATATCAAAATAACAATTAAATTTGTTAAGAGTTGTACGGGTACTCTCATTATGTTCCTATGTCAACCTATACTCAATCATTCACCACCTTCTAAATCAATTTCAAATACATCATAATACAACTCAAATCATTCACACTCTCATTCAAACCTTTACAATCTTAAACAAAAATGCATTCAATAATTTATTCATATCAAAGTCAACATATATTATACATATATAATTCACAAAATCACCTATTTCACATTTTAATTTCAAATAGTACACTATTTTACTCACAAACAAACAATCTTGGAAGAAGATTTGAAATTGGTAACCACGTCCCCCACATCCAAATCTTCTAACGTAGAGTTCTATTTAAAAGATTAAAACTAGTTTTCCTTACCTAACTTTAGTAGGTGTGCTCACAATGAGCTCCAATTCCTACTGAATCCAATGATAGCTTAACCTATAACATAGAGTCCTAATCAAAGGTCTAACTATATCATTAGGACTCCGAACTAACATGAACTAATCCTAAAGCTAAAAGTGTCACATTCAATACATATCTTAATCAAACAAGCCTAAAATTAAAAATTGATTCAAAGGAAAAAGGAGCAAAAATGGATAACTGAATTTCTAATTGGGCAGTCTTTTAGTATTCATTGCCAGGAATAAAAAATAGACTAACTATAACTAAACTTCGATCGTCATTCTCATGACATATGGGTTCAGAAAGTCAAAGAGAAGGTAGAGAAAGGAAAAAGGAAATTTCTAGAGTGATAGTGATTCTTTTAAAATAAAACTTGAATAACTGAAATTTCTATTTTATATATTATTTTCACTTAATAATAAAATATCCAGGTATCCTTTTGATGCAATCCTAGCTTGCATTGCTATGGGTCTTTTGTTTTGTATTTTGGGGTGCGGAGTTTGGTGGGATTGGGTGGTTAAAATGGGTGAAAGGTATTGGTGTATGGAGAATGATAATGAAACTTAAGAGAGGTTAGGCCAACTCCTAAGAAGATTCAAGCAAAACACTATCAGAAGTGCAAACTTGTGAGTGAGAGTTAGAAGACAAATGAGCTAGCAACTTGTGCAACCTTTCTATTTTGGCTTGTTAACCCGTTTAGGCTCGTCCTGCATAAATCGTAACTTGCGCAGGCCAGGTGTAAGGCGGACTAGCCCGCATAAATAAAAGGGTCCTTTTTTAGCATGCCATCAAATTTCTTCTTGCACTCTATCAAATCCAAAATTCGAATTTCGGAAGTCAAAATAGTTGTTCTAGATTCCACAAGGTAAAATAGTTGTTTTGGAAAGGTTATACTCTGGAATGTTTTTTTTTTCTCTTCTAAATTTCAATTTTTGGAATTCACTTTTATATTAATGAAAATTAATTTTCAAAATTGATGAGGTGCAAATAGAAGTTTTATGAGGTGCAGGAAAAAAACATCCTAGTAAGAAAAATACAAATTTTTCTTATGCAGGTTGACCCACTGACCAACACTTTTGTAAAGCTAGCCCGCGGACAAACACTTATGCAAAGTTGGCCCACAGACAAGCACTTATGTAAAGTGGATCAACAAATTTAGCTCGCATCACTTTTTCAGGACAAGTTAACCCAACCTTCATTTTGCAACCAAATGCGAAACCGGTCAACCTGTATTGTTACACCTACTTCGTCTGACCTGTGCTCAATCTAACCTGAGCTACTCAGTCTGACCTTCACTCGATCCAACCTAAACTAAGATGAGTCCAACACAACCAATAAAACTTTCATTGTTTCAAAGTATAGTCTCATACGTGTTCATAGATTATATCAATTCCAGTAACAATTTCCTTGTAAGATATTTAAACAACTTTTTTTATAAAGCCAAAAGTGATATTTTGTCTTTGAGAAAATACAAAATAAATTAATACTAAAAAATAATCGTACTTGATTTTAGAACGAGAAAAAAAAAAAGAATTGATGTACAATATAATATTTTTAATTAATTTTAAATTCCATTTGTTATTTAGTTCTTTTACTTGTTTTGAATTCATATGCTTACAATTTGCCAAATTTGAAGTTGTGGTCCCATTTTTTTTTTAGAAAACAATGATAAAAAAGAATTGATGTACAATATAATATTTTTAATTGATTTTAAAGTCCATTTGTTATTTAGTTCTTTTACTTGTTTTGAATTCATATGCTTATAATTTGTCAAATTTGAAGTTGTGGTCCATATTTTTTTTATGATTTTGATTCCTTATTATTTTGCAATATTTTTTTATCAATTTTACCTTTGAAATTCGAATAATAATTAAAAATTTCAAAAATTCTTTAAAAAACATTATGAGATATGTTCTCGTCGGTTGACTGTCTTCCTGGTAGTTAGAATCACGTCTCCTAGTTGTACTGGAATATGGTTTCGTTGTGATAGAGGACGCACTACCTGTTGATTACACTCCGACGATCAAGTCAGTTAGAATTCATCCAAAGTAGCATCTAAGTCAAGTGTCTTAGAAAGCGTACCTTTACTCGGAGATCCACTCCTCTTTTATAACCACCTTTGCAACAACACGTGCTCAAGGGAATAAATCATAACTGAAAATAGAACTGAGCACATAAAATAATAACTGAAAATCCATCTGACATGGGCATCAATTATTCAACATTATAAGCGCACACCCTTATCTTTTAGGGTTATAGGGTTATTATCAGCATCTATCAAAATACTTTATACGTAACCCCCATGCAACAAACAAACATGCACAATTATCTATAAGCACATACACACAACAGGTCCCACCCCTACGTAGGGCAGCCACATTGTGTTTGTTTTTTACGGACTCCTTCAATTGGGCCAAAACCCATAATCTCCGCTCAGATCCAATAGCCGAGCTAACCACTCGCCAGCCCACATCGAGGATCAAGCTATTCTCGGATAAACCGTTGACCGAGCCCTTACCCAGTACAAGATATTTTAGTGGTTTATAATTTAGAACGTTTAGACAAAGAAGATAATTTGTTATTTTTTTTACATAACTTAATTAATTGTTTTACGTGAATTAGATTAGTTTTTTAGATTTTTTTTATATATTAATTTTTGACGTTAATAAAACTGAGATGTTTGTTTATTAACAAAGTTTTAAAAGTTTCAATTTAATATTTTTTTATTTCTAAAAAGTTTATTTTAGTAATTTTTAACTAATAAATAGATTAATATATATGATGTCCCATTATTTTTTGGATTTATTTTATGCATGCTAATTACAAATTCTTATCCTAATTTACTAATTTTTTTTCTATTGCTTCTTCTGTACCGCCCGTCCCCGGACGTTGACCAAGGTCAAAGTCAAACATATGGTGGGACCCATCAAAGGGCCCTAAGGAAGAGAGTCAATGGGTTGACCGCTTGAGGCGTCGCCAGGTTGAGGGGTCGCCAGGTTGAGGCGTCGCCAGGTTGAGGCGTCGCCAGGTTGAGGCGTCGATGGTGTCACCCCCCGATACTCGCGGGTAGGAAAGACCGTGGAAGGGGCGGCACAAGCAGAGGCCACGGTACGGACGAGGAGGTCTCGCCCAGAATAGTAACAAGAGAAGAGGAAGGTGGCTTCAAAGCCATATTCCTAGTACCAGTAGGGAGTAACCTAACTCGTGAAGTACCCACGCCACCTCTGGAGGATCCCTGGGACAGATACGACCCAGGAAAGGGCCACGCCCAGGGTGAGCCATGTGCGTAGTACGTGAGGAAGGCAGATACACTCCCAGGGCGAGTGACTAGAGGCTGGGGCGCATGAGTTGGCACCCAGAGGGTCACCCCCTTCGCCGAATGCACTTTGAGGAAGGAAGACTTACACGCTGGAATTTCCCTAAGTTGGGTAACAGCGTCGTAAGGCCTTCCACATGGAGTTGCGCTTAAGTCAGATATGCCACGTGGCAGCAAGCACTGAAGCTCAAGGTATATAAGCTTTTCTGAAAGCTTAATGAGGTACGTTTTGATCATTTGCTCGCTCACTCACTATACGCACAAGTGATTAGAGAAAGAGAGAAAAGTTAGTTACGATTCAATTACACACCTTTAGAGCATTCAGTTACGGTGCTCCGATACGGAGGTGTTTGATGTTTCTTGCTTGCTAACTTGATAGTCAGAGTGCAAACGGCCGCGAGGGCGCCCTTTTGCTCGTTTCATTTCAGGTACTCATGGCGGAGCAAGGCGGAGATCTGAGTTGAAGACGAAGGAGTCCTAGTTCGCGAGTTAAAGCCATGCACGAAGATTTTCTCGGTCAACCGGCAGGAACATTTGGCACCCACAGTGGGGCACATCTAAAACATCAATCCCACCGAAGTGTTCAGTTCTTCAGTCGTAATTTTCGAGTTAGCTTTCCAAGAATCTAGCAAGATCCACTGTTCGTCGAGAAGATTACGCAGTTTTCACCGTTTGCTTTCGGTCTAGTTCGAGTTTTCGTCGTTCGTTGTTGAAGTTCAGTTCAATTCACTATTCATCGAGGAAGCTTGGTCAGTTTCCACCGTTAGTTCGTAGTTTATTCGAAGTTTGCTGAAGATCCACCGTTGTTCGTGGTTTGTATGTGATTCACTCTGTATCCACCGATCGTTTTCCGTTCGAGCTCAGTTTTCACCGGTTGTTTCGTCAATCCAGTTCAAGTTCCCGTCGTTTTCTTCATTCTCTTGAAGTTTCAACCGTTCGTTCTTCAGTTTCACCGAGTTTTCACCGTTCGTTCGCAATTTCGTTCGATTCCACCAAAGAGTTTGTCAGAACCGCCGTAACAGTTAGAAGAGTTCCAAGAAACCGCTGAAAATGTGGACAACGAGACAAAGTTCGACGTGCGCTGAGAGCGGAGACATGACCATGCAGCAAGTCATGGATATGATGCAAGGCTTGCAAGAAGCAATGGCAGCATTGAAGGTTGAGCAAGAACGCATGCAGGCGGATCTCACGGCGTCTCAGGCGAGAAATGAAGAGCTATGTTGTACGAATGAGGAGTTGCGCTGCGGGTTGCGCAACAACTCAGGGCTACGTGATGCATATGAGCGCGAGTGTTTCACTCCATCGAGGGAGTTCTCTACGCCGTTCTCGCAGTCGATCCTGGAGGCGGTGATCCCTAACACGTTAGTAGGTTCTAAAGTGACTTTCACGGGAATGGAAGATCCCGAAGCGCATCTCACGGCGTTCCACACGCAGATGATGCTGGTAGGCGGCTCCGACGCCATAAGATGCAAGCTCTTCATGAGCACGTTGACTGGGAAGGCCATGGACTGGTTCATCAGCCTTCCAGATTGCCACATCACCTCCTTCGCACAGCTTTCACAGCTGTCCAGGGAGCAGTACCTAGCAAACAGGGCTCCACCACCAGTTTCGTATGACTTGTTTGATGTAAAGCAGTACCAAGGCGAAACCTTGAAGGAATACATCAATCGCTTTGGGGCGCAAGTGGTGAAGGTTGGCACCACGGAGGAGCCTATGATCGTCTACGCGTTCAGGAAGGGAATGTGCCCTGGGCCTTTTTGTGAGTCGATCATTCGAAGCTGCCCCAAAACCTTTGCTGAGATAAGGCGTCGCGCTGTGGAACACATCGCCACTAAGGGCGAGGTGTGCGAGAAGCGCACAAGTGTTGCACCCGCACGCCCAAGAGCGTCGTCGCGTGCACAGCCCGCTCGGGTTAATGAGGCCGCGACAGGAAGAAAGAGCCAAGACAGGAAGCGCCCGTACGAGGCGAGGAGGCCCCAGACTAGGGGTCGAGCAGAGGGAAACAGGCTGGCAAGGGAAGGGAACAAGCCGTTGAGGCACAATTTCGTGGTGGAGCTGAAGGATCTTATTGCCGTGCCTAACATAGCTGACAGGCTGAGGCCACCAGTGAAGTCTGACAAGGTGCTGGGACCTCACAAAGACTCGTGGTGTGAGTTCCACGAGGCGTTTGGGCACCACATCAACAACTGCTTGGCGTTGGGCCATCAGTTGGATGAGCTGGTGAAAAACGGTTTTTTGAAGGATTACCTGGATGGGTCTGCTACGGTCGCGGCCTCGACGGTTCCAGAGGAGGATCAGGCGCATGAAATGCCGATCCACGGAGAAGTACACACCATTTCTGGTGGCTTCTCAGGAGGAGGGCCCACTGCCTCTCAGCGCAAGAGGTATGTGAGGACGGTAAACTCAGTAGCTGAGGAAGGGTTGGATGACCCGTGGGAGTCAGACCTCGTGTTCACGAGGGCTAACCTACGTGATGTCGTCCCTCACGACAATGACCTCGTGGTCATTTTGGTCGTCACCGCTGGAAGAAAGGTGCACCGAGTTCTCGTCGACCAGGGCAGTTCAGCAGATGTCATTTTCTGGTCGACCTTCAACAAGTTGCAGTTGTCCCCTGACCTGCTGAGGCCCTAGACTGGATGCTTGTATGGGTTTGCAGGGGACCAAATTGAGGTACGTGGCTACCTGGAGCTGAGGACGACGTTTACTGATGGAACGGCGTCACGTACCGAGAGCATTCGTTACTTAGTTGTGAATGCCAATTAAGCCTACAACATCTTGTTGGGAAGGCCAGCGCTGAATAGGCTAAGGGCAGTGGCCTCCACGCGCCACATGAAGATGAAGTTGCCAGATCTTAGTGGCAGGGTGATCGTAATCAAGTCAAATCAGGAGGAGGCCCGGAAATGCTACGAAAACAGCTTAAAAATGAAGAGGGGGGTGTTCATGGTGTGGGAACGCTCGCCCAGTGTAGATACTCCCATGGAGGTAGAGCCCTTAGAAGAGGCGATGCCCGCGGAAGTGATGCCTGCCGAGGCCTCATCCGCGGAGGAGACGCCTAGGGAAGCTGCACCCTTGGAAGAATCACATGGGGAGCCCTCGTCCATGGAGGAAGAACCCGGAGAGGCCTCGCCCATGGAGGGAGTGTCAGAGGAGGCATCGCCTGAAGTACCCGACGAGGTGACGCCTAGGAGAGAAGGCCACAAAAGCGAGTCTCGCGCAGAGAGCGTGCGAGATAGGCGACCCCAGCCGGTAGATAATGTGGTCGAGAGACAGATTGGTGGCAAAGTATTCAAGTTGGGGCGATTACTGAGCCAGGAAGAACAAGATGAGGTGATGGCGGTAATCTCGCGCCACCTGGATGCATTTGCATGGTCCGCCTCGGATATGCCAGGCATCAACCCAGATTTTCACTGCCATCATTTCACCATGAATCCCAAGGTCCGACCTGTATGATAGAGGAGGAGGAAGTTTAATGAGGAGAGGCGCCTCGTCGTGCAGGAGGAAACGAAGAAGTTGTTGAATGCTGGGCACATCAGGGAGATCCAATACCCTGAGTGGCTGGCCAATGTCGTCTTATTGAAGAAGGCGAATGGAAAGTGAAGAATGTGCGTCGACTTCACGGATTTGAACAAGGCGTGCCCCAAAGATTCGTATCCATTGTCCAGCATCGACGTGTTGGTGGACAGCGCCTCAGGTTGCAAGATGTTGAGTTTCTTGGACGCATTTTCGAGGTACAATCAGATTAAGATGCATCCACGCGATGAGAGCAAAACGGCGTTCATGACCGAGACGTGTAACTACTGCTACAAGGTCATGCCGTTTGGACTGAAGAATGCAGGCGCCACCTACCAGAGACTGATGGATAGGATCCTCGCACATATGCTGGGTAGAAATGTGCAGGCCTATGTTGATGATATGGTGGTGACCTTCCAAGAAAGAGGGCGACACACAACTGATTTGGAAAAGCTGTTCGCCATGATAGCCAAGTACCGCCTCAAGCTAAACCCGGAGAAATGCGTTTTTGGGGTTGAGGCGGGAAAGTTCTTGGGGTTCATGCTCACTGAGCGGGGGATAGAGGCGAACCCCGACAAGTGTGCAACAATCATAGCCATGTGAAGCCCAGCCTCGGTGAAGGAAGTGCAGCAGTTAACGGGGCGCATGGCGGCACTGTCAAGGTTTGTATCAACTGGTGGAGATAAAGGCCACCCATACTTTCAGTGCCTGAAGAGGAACAACCGTTTCATGTGGACAGAGGAATGCGAAACAGCCTTCCTCAGGCTTAAAGAATACTTGGCGACGCCTCCAGTGCTGTGCAAGCCACGGGCAGGCGAGCCCCTCCGCTTGTATTTTGCAGTAACGGAGTGGGCCATCAGCTCTGTGCTGGTTCAAGAGCAAGACTAGGTGCAGAGGCCCATCTACTTTGTAAGCAAGGCACTGCAAGTGATGGAAGAGGCCCAAGCACAAGCCCACATGCAAGCCCACCAAAGGGTAGATTTGGGCCAACCATAGAGTTATGGCCAAGAGGATCCAAGAAGACGTTCTTTTACATGTTCAAATGCC
>Ga0123342_1008870_pt1 | contig 12383 bp, 11 predicted proteins | sample Turbeawhitnodule_FD_89960 | JGI IMG/M metagenome (GOLD analysis project Ga0123342, IMG submission 89960) | Root nodule microbial communities of legume samples collected from Mexico - Turtle bean Mexico white nodule | ecosystem: Host-associated > Plants > Roots > Nodule | place: Mexico: Nepantla... | reverse complement strand
TGCTTTTGCTGTTTGTTTTGGAAAAACTGAATCCTTAATCAAGGTTCTTTCAAAGTATTTTCATTCTAAGGTTAAAAGTTTGCAAAAATCTTTCTTAAACAATTCACCCCCCTCTCGTTTAAGGTCATATATTCTAACACATATCTACGTTCTTTTTTAGCGTGACGTGCATTAGCTCGGTCTTGGCAGCCGCAATGGTCGTGTCGACACAGGTGTTGTGCTCCTTGTCGAGGAGGGGTACTTGACTTAACACTTCCTTGGCCTCCGGCCTATCCTCGGTCGCTCAGGGATCCAGGTCCACCAGAACGACTGTGGGTACCACCGGTACCGGTTGGGCTTCTCGAGGAGAGCTCTGCCTCCGAGAAGATTTGTGTTTAGGGGAGCGGTCGTCTCGCAAAGGCTCTACTCTAAGACTTCTGCATAACATTCTCTCGCCACCTTCTAATCCACATGAACCGTGAGAATGTCTCCTAATGGCAAAGGGAACTTCATCGCCAGGTGGGGCGTCGACATGGTCGCCATCAGCCGGTTGATGAAACGGTCATCCAAGGAGGATGTTATACGAAGCGTTCGCGTCAATCACCAAGTATCGGATCTTGATGGTCTTGCAATTTTTTTCCTCACCGAAAGTGGTATAAAGCTCGATGTAGCCTTTAGTACCAACCCTTTCGCCCGAGAAACCAACCACTTGGTCGTCATACGACACCATTTCGGTCTCGGGTATCCTCATGACCTTGAAAGTCTTCCAGTAGAGGATGTCTACTGAACTTCCCTGATCTACTAGCGTCTTTCTGATGGTGAACCTGTCGATATCGACCGTTATCACCATAGGATCGCCTTGTCGGTAATCGACACCTTTGAAGTCATCGTCGGTGAAGGTGATAGGCGGCATCCTCGACCGGAATGAAATCGCGTTCACCTATTGCACCTCTCGGAGGTGTTTCTTCCTAGAGCTATTGGAGCTTCCCCCACCGAAAAATCCCCCGACGATTGTGTTGATGACTTCTCGGTTCCCCCTTCTCTCAGTTTCCCGTGGGGAGTCGTCTCTTCCCGGAGGGTCATCCCTCCTTGTCCGTCGCTCGAGTCATCGGCCGTCTCGTGGCCTTGGAGGCGAATAATGTCTTCGCTTTGCGAGCTCGTATTTGCGAGGGGAGTACTTCGTACCTCGGCTTCCCCAAACGAACCGGCGCAGGTGCCCAACCTGGATGTGTTCTTCAATTTTATCTTTTAGAGCTAACATTCTTCTATTGAATGCTCGTTGTTTTGATGATACCGACACTGTTTCCCTCGGGTGGAATTCTCTGGCTTGCTACCTTTCTGGGGGGAGGGATCAGCTCGACGCTAAGTGCCTCGTCCAAAATTCTCCCCCTCTCAACTGTGAAAGGGGTATACTTCGAGAATCGACTTCCCCGGCTGTCTTTGCGCCTGTCACTTCTATGGCCCGATCGGCCTTGGCATTCTTTCTCCTCCTTCCCCTTCTCACCCCTGGCCTCTAACCGGGCTTGGTTACGAAATTCTCTCAGCTCCTCTAGCTGCATGAACTTGGCTGCTCTTTTTCTAAGCTCGTCTAAGCTAGTGGCCGACTACATACAGAGGTTGTCGGCAAACGGTCCCGGTCGCAAGGTTGTTAGCATGTGGTGCATAGCAACGTCCGGACTAAGGTTCCAGATGCTCATTGCCACCTTGTTGAACCTGTCGACAAAGGTTCTCAAGGATTCTTCCTTCTCCTGGCGAATGCCCACTAGGGCGATGGAGGTCAGGTGGTGTGGCCGGCTGGTGGCGAACTGTCTCGAACTTGGCTACGAGCGTTGCGAAGCTGTCAACGGATTTGGGCGGGAGTTTGGTGAACCAACTAAGGGCTCCTCCCTTCGGGAACGTGGAGAACACTCAGCACAATATCGCGTCTTTCGACATGTATAGACTCATGTGCGTGGTGTACGCAACTATGTGCTCGTCCGGATTAGTCGTGCCATCGTACCGACCCCTATTGAAGCCTTTCCACTTGTCCGACAATGGAGCTTTTATGATGGAGTTGGTGAAGGGGTGTCGGTGAGTTGAATCAAGGGTGGCAATCATCCTGACTGACTTGTTGAGACAAGACTCACCATCCATCTCATGGGTGGGAGCCTTATCTTTGGACTTCTCAACCGCTCTCAGGTTGGGAGGGGAGGTGAATGACTTGCCGACAACGTTTGTCGGCCCAACAGATGGTCCTCCCTCCACCAGCTTCTTCCTCATATTCTTATTCTCCGTCCGTAGAGCCTGAATCTCTTGTTCATTCTTCCTAACGACTTCTTCATTTTTTCTCTTCATCTCGACTATTTCTCTCTACAAAGACAACAACAATGCCATCTGATTAGCTTCATTCACTCTTTCTATGCTTCGGGTTGATATAATCTACTATTGCTCTTCAATCGATTTCTCTCGATCCAACGGTGGACGCCAATTATTCTCGATAGAGATATGAGATCTAGAGAACTATTGAGAGACTTAGTATTCTTCCTTCCTGTCAGCAGTCAACTTCTGCTTCAATTTCCTTCACCAAACTTCTCACTACAAACTCATTGTTTACTAATATGCTTTCCATCGTTAAGGTATGAGTAGAACCAAATTATTATTTCTTAGTATTCCGTTAACTTCTTAAATAATGATAAAAAAAAATCTTCAATTTCAACATAAAATATTTTATTTTATCTCATTCTAATCGAACTCATCTCATTTATTTGAGTCCATTCATTCATTTATTAAATGTCTTATCCTTATTTTAGTACAAACAATGAATGAGTAACATTGCAGCCTTTTCCTGGTTATTGCCAGAATTGGAATGCAATTTCCAGTGTTAATTAAGAGTGTTGCCCTGTCTATTTAACACCTAAAATTATCATTAGTCCGTTTGAATTTTGCTCTCCAATTTATTACCAAAAGAATGACCACTCTGATGTTCCAAACTTTGCTTGCTTGGAAAACGAGTTTGTGAATTTGTTCAATTCAAATTTTTTTTCTAAAGAGTATAATATACTTTTTATTTTGAAAATGTGTAATAATTTCCATTTCCTGCACTGAATTGTGTTCTCTGTGAGAACTCTGGGAGAAAGAAAAGTAAATGACATCCTACAAGTGTGCGAAAATTATGAAGAAACTTATATAATAGATAATAAACTAATATATTTATATAATAATAATATAAATATATTCATATAATAATTTAAATGTATTTACAGAATAATAATAAAAGAAATAAATTAATAATATAAATATAAAAATATAAAATAATAATAATATAAGTAAACTTTAAAATAGTAATAATATATAAAAAAGTAATAAAATTATAAATAATAATAGTAATTAAAATAAATTTAATAATAAAAACAATTATAAACAGTAATAATAAAAATAAATATTAATTAGAAATCTAATAATAATTAAAAAAATTTATTAAATAATAATATTAACAATAATTTTTTATTTTACAAAAATATTTTTTATATGTATCTATAATAAAATAAAAATATTAAATATTAAATAAATTTAGGATTTAGTATTAATAAAAATAAATACTAATAATTCATAATAAAATTATTTATAATATATAAAAATAAGTATACAAAATTTTAATTATTAAAATTTATAAAAAAAAATATTTTCTTTCTAAAGATTAGGATAAATTTATAAATTCACATTCTAATATTTTAAAACAAAATAAAAATTACCTCACACCCGTCACATCACTCACCTTAATAAATTTTCTTCACAAATTCACTCTATCTACCTTAATCCAAACAACTTAACTTTTTAACCTTTTTCTCTCAAATCAATTCAAATTCACTTCCTCAAATCATCACCTTTCTTCTTCCTAATCCAAAATCATCACCTTTCTTCTTCCTAATCCAAACACATGTTGTAACTAAATAAGAGAAACTTTCAATAACATGGGCAAATACCATTGGCCTGGCTGAATGCGAAAATTTCCGAGCACACATTTACAATGACTCCAACATTGATCCTCCTAACAGAAGTTCCTGCAAAGCAAATGCCCAAGAAGTGGAAGAGACAATACACTGAAACCTCTTGACCACCAAACTCCAACCCGTTTCGATAATTATACTTCCAGAATTTGGTGAGTAAAAAAATTCTTCTTCAATGGCAGTTCTATACAATCTGGTTAGAAAATACGCTGTCAATACAGCTGCATTTTTTTAAGACTTTGTCAAAGGCATGGCCAAAATAAGCAAAATCAAACCTCTCAGAAGAAGCCAAGGACAGATCAGAATCAATTGCGGGAAAGTCAATTAAACTTTAGCAAGTGATGTTCAATTTCCAGTGTTTTAAAATTATCAAATAAATTGATGCTCGTCACATCTATCTTATATAAGTAATATAGATAGACTTGTAACATCTACATGAACCACAATACACAACATTAGTAATACCAACACCTACCTATCCAGAAATTGTCTCTCTTTGCATTTGCCCAGTAAGATGGTAAAAGAATAAATGGCGTAAAACAAAACAAGGAAGTAAAATCACAATATTACAAGAATACTACTAAACTCCAAGAAGATTTATTGCTGATAAAAAAACTAAACTAAACTCCAAGAAGAATTTTGCTAGAGAAATCAGAATTTTTTTCTACGACAACGTTGAGCACAATATTAACATTGATTGTTCCCACTGGACCATTACAAAATAGTATTAGGAGGTTACATTTATATATTGGTCATGGAGACGCCAGCCAGTTAGTTACTTCATGAGAAAACCACGATATCTCAACTATACAACAGACCAAAGCGAAGAAATTTCAAGCTGCTATTTATAGTAGCTTACATCTCCTACGACCTAATCCAACTCATCATCAGATTCAACCTCCAGTTCAAATTCATCAATTTCTTTAAAGTAAGCATTCTGTTTTTTCATATATTCTTGAAGCTGGTGATTGGGGATTGCATCTTTTTCTTTTTTAAATGTCAAAGTACGCTGTTTCTGAAAATTCAGCAAAGTCAAATATGTATCAGATACTAGCAAAATATTTATTTTGACATGATTGAATAATTAACTTAAAAACAAGGATGCAGAATCTATAACTTAGGTGCATGATATGAAGCTATAACTTACCAGAAAATTTATATATATGACTTCCACCCAACAACTATTTCAAAGATTTTATTAGAACAATGACTAATGTGTAATGACAAAGGAAATATCAATAGTTGGAAATCAAAAAGAACTATCTCAGATTCTCAGATTGAAAAAGCTCTCAACATTATTCTAATGCAATATAAATGGGTGAACAAGGCTCCCCTATATCCCAACAAGATGATAGGTTGAATGTGTGGGCTAACCCATGACACAATCACCAAAGGGCAATCTTACCAATGCATCAAGATTCAACCTTCACACAAATTCATGACCTACAAATAGGGTAAGTACCCATTATATTTTAGATGTGAGGACATTTCATAGAGTCTTATCCTTCTTCTAATTCATTAGACATCAATAGAGACTTGCGTAAAAATATTTATAGACAACTTCGGATCATTCATGGCACTGAAATTGACACATCCACTTAAAGGCAGGGGTACTAACAGTAAATAAACAGTTATCGGAAATCTCAGTGCAATATTTTTAACAATAAAAGATCAGGTTCTTGTCTAATAACCAATTCAACATCATTTGAGTTTCCTAATAAAATCACAGGAACTTAGGACCATAATAGTAAATTAATATACCTTTGCCCGAGGAAAAGTCAATGCTTTGGCCTTGGATAGGTTCAAACCTTCAAACTCATCATTTTCATTTTTCTCGCTGTTTTTTCATCACAAAACCATACACCACAACAATTATATGAAAGAACTTCCGGGAAGGAAACAATAAAAAGAACAAAAATCAAACTCAGTTCTCTTAATCACGAAGATATAATGAATGTATCCAACTATAACATTGTATCATTGTATCCAACTATAACATTGAATCCAACAAAGAGACGAAAAAAACATAAAATGTCATGGACATGCAGCATAGTAATGGCAAAACAGGACAGACTAAAGAGGTCAAATAAAAAAAATAAGTATCTGTTCAGGAAAGCTTTCACAAATCCAAGACTTTTCATGTATTCAAACAAAACTTATAAGATTAATCTACCCAATCCAAATAGCACACTAGTCAACTTAAAATTTTAAAATGCAAAAGAGTGCTAACAAATAGCAACATACTCCTCTGACAGTCTGTACTCATTAACTAAGAGAAGGTCTGTACTCATTACTAGCATTTCTATTCGATAGAATCCATTACCATGGTTAGCATTTTATTCCCCAATCTCATTATTTTCCCCGTGTCCCAAAACTTCAAAAAACCCTCTCTTATTTTCCTCGATAACTGTATCTTAAAACTCAATACAACTTCCACAAAAACACAATCTACCAATTTTTTGAAGGTAAATACTTACAGACTATCAGATATCTTCAAATTTGGGGTGCTGCTAACAGGAACAGCCACTGCCTTCCCTTTGTCCTTCTTTCTTTTATTCGAAGAACGTCTTAGGCTGTACACTACTGAAATAGGATGAAGAGGCTCAGAAGCCTCAACATCATCAGAAGCTTCGGCATCAACAGCATCAACAATCTCTGAAGGAAAAAAAGAAAAGAAATCACAGAGGGATTAAACATAGTTATACGAAAGCTTGAAATCAAATAGCGATAATTAAATACAGTGATTAAACATGGTATATTGAAATTAAATTTGTCAAGCGACAGTAGTATTGCGAAGGTGGAATGTGTCTTTGGTTGCAAGAGAAACTAAAATTGGAAAATCAATAAAATAAGGAAGCGTGTGTACGGATTGAAGGGGGAGTTATTGAATCGGCGGCGTGTAGAGAGGGTGCTTTGAGAGTTGGTGTGGAGGGAACGGACGGTGAAGGAGGGGTAGGGTTTGGGGCATTATCGAGATTGGCGGCGGCGGCAACAGTGTTTTCAGTGACACGTGTATCGAGTGCAGAAGAGGAAGTAGTAGAAGAAGAAGAAGAAGAAGAAGGGTTAGTTCTGTGAGGTTTTGGGGAAACAGGAAGAGAAGTGTTGGTGATATCGGAGAGAGGCTTTCTGCGAACGACCACTCGTCGTTTTCTGTTAGCTTCCATCCTTACTTGCGGAGTTGGATTTCTATTGCCGGCGAAAAACAAATTAAACGTGTGATGAAGCGAGTGCACAAACTTTACTGCAAGTGCGAGAAGGATGACGATTCACCAAGAACCTTCTTCTTTTTCTTCTTCTTCCCAGACACCAGGAATTCGAATTTTTGTTTTTCTTTTTTGTTTTCGGTTTAATACCAACGCCAAGAACAAAGGCAAGCCTTCTCCTATCCAATACGGGCTTGGGCTTACTAATTACATTGATACGTGGCAACAGCGCGAGATTTTGTTTAATTTTTTTTATATATTTTTTAATTTTACAGAGTATATATTTGAAATTAATTTTAAAACAATATACAAAATTTAAACTGAATTATTTTGGTTAAATATATTTTGGTGCCTGTACTTTCATCTGAAATCTTTTTTATGTATTTGTAATAAAAGAAATTTAAATACTCCTAACTTCCAAATTACAAGAGAAAGCAGCATAAAGATTGGAGGCAATTCAATCATGGGTTTCAAATCACAAGCTAGGAACACTTGGAAAGATCAATTTAAGATATTGCATTTTTCTTTTAACCAAAAACTTAAGAACAAAACTCGTTTCAAGTTTTACTTTAATAATTTATATTTTATTAAATATATTATATATTATGAAGATTTCAACTAATTTTATATTTCTTATGGCATGGTAGGCCATTTTTTCCATAAATTTAATCATAAGGAAATTATAATTAATTGGTGTTTGGTTGTAGGGGGACTGTGGGCCTCTGGGATTGGGGCATCACTTGTGGCTAATTCACGTACAGGATCTCCAATGAAGCCCACTCTTAGACTCATCCATGCCAGGTACATAACATGTCACATACATACATACATATATATATATGCACATTCATACATTCATCACCTACATAATAGTGTTCTTTGTTTTTGGGCATGCCCAGGCTTTAACTCTGGCAGTGTTGTCTGGTGTCGCGGCTTATAGATACTATGAGATTCGTGCATGTGGCCCAAAACCACAGGCCCACGTTCTTTCTCCCACTGTAGCCCAGCTAGCTAAATGGGAGCTTCTAACTCCTTTCTAAAAATCAATATTATAAATAATAAGAAAATTTCAGTTTTAGATAATATTATCAATTATTAACTTCTTGTAGTTTTTTTATTATTATATAATATAATATAATATAATATTATCAGACTCCAGAAAAGAGAGTTTGGTGATTGAATTGTGTAATTGGTTACGAGAAAGACTTGCTTTTAATTGATTTTGAATGTATGAAGGGTTGTTTATAAATCAACTTCTTTGTGCACTTTCTTACTTTCTTTTTACACCTCCATAAATCGTCTAATTCAAAAATATTCTTTTCGGCAGAAATTTTAAGATTTTTATTTATTTTTAAATTATATAATCTGTAATTTTTTAAAATTTTAAAATTTGAAATATAAAATTGCATTTCAGAATTCTATAGTTAATAATATATTTTTAAATTTCAAATTTTAAATACAATTTTTCTTCTTCTAAATTAAATTCGTACTTTTAAAAATACATAAAGGCTATTTTAACATCCATTTGGTAAATTATTAACTTATGGATAGATGTTAGGGCTTGCAACACACGGATAGAGGAAATCCTAGTAACAGGGGCAAAAGTATCAAAGTAATTTATGTTATGTTTTTTAGTAAAGCCTTTAGCAACTAGTCTAGCCTTATATTTCTTTATGGATCCATCAGGAGGCACTAGTGCAAAAAGGTTAAAAGAAGACGACTATTTTCAATTTAAAATGGCAGCTTTATAGTCACATTTGATGTACATGTAGTCTTAAATCCAACACATAAAAAAGCGGCTATTTAGCCACATTCTTATTTAATTTTTTAAAAATAAAAAATAAAACTCTAAACCCTAAATCCTAAGATAGCAACGGCGACGACGACAGCAGCGACAGAGCAAATACGACATAGCAAAAACCCAAACAATAGACAATGAAGCAGTGGTGACCTTTGTCAATACAAGAAAACAAACAAATAAGATAAACAAAAAAAAATATAAACCAATGGTGGAGAAGAATGAAAGCTCGAAACGAACTTACAATGACACGAAGAAGACAATGAAGGCTCGCAGAAGACGAGAGGAAGCACGAGAGCATAAACATAAGAGAAAATGAAGCTTTAGAGAACCCTTTGCCAATGCAAGAAAACAAACAAATAAGTGAAACGAAATTTTTTTATAAACCATTAGTGAAGAAGAAAGAAAGGTGATCGAAACGAACTTATAATGGCACGAAAACACAATGAAGCTCGCAGAAGAAAAAGGAACACCAAAGAAGAAACAGAGAGAAAACGCGAAGCGCCAAGAAGAAAGAAAGTATGAAAGCATAAGTGGCGCGATTCAGAGTTAGGATAAAAAATGACTTAAGAATGCGTTTATTACAAATAGCCGCATTCATAAATGAAGTTAATTTCAAAAATGCCATCACATTTTGAATGACACTATCTGATCGTAAAAATGCATTAAATAAATAGTCGTTGTTTATACATTTTGCACTAGTGATGGTACTTCTTAAAGATCCACTTACAACCTATGAGTTTTGCTCCTTTAGGCAAATATACTAATGTCCATGTATTATTTTTCTTAATTGAATCAAGCTCAGTTTTAATGACCTTATCCTAATGTTTAGCATCAAGAACACTAGTAGTTTCTATACAACTTATTGGATCATTGTCAACTAGATAAGTGTAAAAGTCATTTCCAAATAAGATTTTCTTTCTCTGACTTTTACTCATTCTAGCATCCTCACTCATGCCATCACTAGCATTATCTATAGGTTGTTCAGATGTACCACTACTCTTTAGAGGAAATATATGTTCAAAGAACTCAACATTTTTCGTGTCCACTATAGTGTTACGTTCAATTATATCACTATTAAGAACTAGAAATCTATATGCAACACTATGTTCCGCATATCCTAAGAACATGCAATTCGATGTTTTAGAGCCTATTTTCCTTTTCTTAGGATAAGGTAACATCACTTTAGCTAAACACCCCTACACTCTTAGGTATTTCAGATTAGGTTGATATCCTTTCCACAGCTCTTAGGGTGTTTTACCATTTTTCTTATGCGGTATCATATTTTGCAAAAAACACGCGGTAAATAGAGATTCACCCCACAAATTATCAGGAGCATTGGAACTAATAAGCATGACATTCATCATTTCTTTAAGAGTCCTATTTTTCCTTTCAGCTACTCCATTAGATTCAAATGAATACAGTGAGGTTACTTCATGAATAATACCTTCTTTAACACAATAATCATTAAATAAAACATATTCACCACCTCTATCTGATCTAATTCTTTTAATTTTCTTATTTAATTGATTTTCTATTTTCACTTTATAAGTTAAGAACATGTTAAAAACTTCATCCTTATGTTTAATTAAATACGCTTTGGTGTATCTGGAAAAATCATCTATAAATGTTACAAAATAATTTTTACCACCTCTAGACATGGTTTGTTTAAATTTGCAAGATTAGTATGAATTAAACCAAGGAGTTCAGTTTGACGTTCTAGAGAATGACATGTTTCTTTGTTATTTTAGATTCTACGCATATATCACTAGGGGTGGCAAAGTGGGGCAGGTCGGCCTGCGACCCGCGGTAAAAAACGCGAGGTGGGCTGGCGTTCTCAACCCACTGACCCGCATTAGTCCGCCTCACATAACACGTGGCCCGCGCGGGCCAGCAGCGGGGAAGGGCAGGTTGACCCTCTAGCCCGAAAAAAATAAAAAAAAATAAAAAAAAATTAATTGACTTGACAGCAATGGTTCAGTGGAGGAGTGATAACTTTGAGTGAAAGAAAATTAGGTTTTCACTCAAAACACAACGCAGTTACGTTGTTCCAAAAAATACACACACAACGCACTCTCCTTTGCAGCGTCGCCGCTCCCTTCGCTTGCGACACCGCGTGGCTTCGCCAGCAACTGTCGCGCGCTACTGTCGCTCCGCTGCTGCACACCGCTACTGCCTCCACTCCTCCTCTACGTTCAAAAAAAAAAAACAAGCCGGCCCGCGGGCCAACCTGCATGCTGGGCGGGTCATGAAAACCAACCCGCATTTTGTATGGGGGCGGGCCTAAGTGAGGCGGGCCGACCCACTTTGCCACCCCTATATATCACATTTATTGTTTTGTTTCTCATGCATGTTGATTAATCCTAGACGTTGTAATTTCATAACATACGAATAATTCACATGTCCTAATCTAGCATGCCATATATCATAGAAATCAACAATATAAGCAAAAGATTCAGATTCATTAATAACTTCAAATATGTTCAATACAAAAAGGTCTTGATCACAATATCCATTCTCCACAAAAACATTGATTTTTTCATATTCAAATGACACTTTAACCCCAACTTTGCTTAGCAATGCTATAGAGATCAAATTAACTATAATTGATGGCACATGTAGCACATTACTCAAAGCCAAAGTTTTACCAGATGTGAGCTTCAGAAGAACCTTTCCTTTTCCTAGGACAGGAGTTGTCCTGGAGTCACCGAGATAAACTTGTTCTTCTCCATCCCCACACTTGCGTAGGAGGTAAACACATTTCTGTTTGCGTATGTGTTTGGTAGTCCCAGAGTCTACCACCCATTTTCTCACATTTGTCACAAGATTTACTTATGAAACGACTGCCACAATTGTATCTTCCCCTTCAGCTAGATTTGCTTTAGGATGATAGTCTTTTTGGTCCTATGTCTGACCTGACTTTCCACAGACAAAGCAATTACCTATTTTGTTCACACATCTATAATTTATTTTATTTTCTTCATTAGATGTAAATATATTAACTCAAAACTCATGATAAAATACATGAATAAAGATGCGAACGACATAAATAAAGAAAATTAGAACATACAATGACTTTACTCCGTTTATTAAAAGTTAGATATCATTTTGTTCCCACTTGTGACCACAACGATAACTCTAGCAATCACAGACAAACTCTCTGATGCGAAGTTTAAAATTACATTAACTTATATTTCAGAGTGAGTTGGAGAAAATAATGTGAACTCAAGCTAACACTAATTTAAGTATTACTTATGAATATAAAAGGGTGCATGCTTGATTCAATGATTGAGGTACTGATTAAAAGTTAAACACATGATTTGGGTTAAAACATGTTATCAAGTGCCAACAGCTTAAATTAAAACCTGTTGGTTTTGGGTCCCTTAAGGATGTTAATTAGGATTCAATTATTTGTGA
>Ga0123342_1008869_pt1 | contig 12383 bp, 7 predicted proteins | sample Turbeawhitnodule_FD_89960 | JGI IMG/M metagenome (GOLD analysis project Ga0123342, IMG submission 89960) | Root nodule microbial communities of legume samples collected from Mexico - Turtle bean Mexico white nodule | ecosystem: Host-associated > Plants > Roots > Nodule | place: Mexico: Nepantla... | reverse complement strand
TTATTTTTATTTTGTAAAAACTCATTTATTTATTCATTAATTATATTTCTAATTATTTTAAACATTAAAAATATTTATTTTTTAATGCATTCAAAATTAAAATTATTAAAAAAATAATAATTTGTTATTTATTTATTTATTTTTAAAATGGTGCTAGATAGGAAAATAAAAAATAAAAGAGTGCTAGATAGGGAAATAAAAACAAAAGGGTGTTAGATAGAGAAATAAAAACAAAAAGGTGCTAGATGGGGAAATAAAGATGTAAATGGTGCTAGATAGGGAATTGAGCCTATTTTTTCCCCAAAATATTTATTATTATAATAATTTATAAATATATATTAACGATAATAATAAAAATAAATTTATATAATAAGATTATAATTTAATACAACTATAAATATAAAATAATATTATTATTTAAATTTAATAATATACAAATTATTTTTTGATTAAACTTTTTATAGTTATAAATATTTAAATATTATTTTATTTTATTAATAAATTTTTTATATATTTATAATATTAAATTAGTTTTCAAAACTTTTTTTACCATTTTCAATATTAAGATTTAATTTATAATTGAAAAATTTATTGTATGTTTCGAAAATTTTAATTAACTTGTTTTTCTTAAAAAAAATATTTAATAGTATCAAAAATAATATACAAATACTACCAGAAAATCATGAAATAGAAACCAATTTTTAGAGACCAAAATAATTAGTTACAATAGTAACTAAATTAGAAACTATTTTAAAAACTAAAACAAAAATTGGTTTCTAAATTAGTTTTTATTATTATTAAATAGTTTCTAAATTGGTATCTAATTAGCAACCAAGGTTTTAGAGACCAAATTAATGAATTGGTATCATGAAATAGAAACTGAATAATCCTTGGTTGCTAATTAGATATCAATTTAGAAACTATTTAACAATAAAAAGAAACTAATTTAGAAACCAAATTTTGTTTTAATTTCTAAAATAGTCTTTAATTTAGTTACTATTGCAACTAATTATTTTGGTATCTAAAAATTGGTTTCTATTTCATGATTTTCTTGTAGTGAAAATTTTAGTTAACTATAATCTATACAAAGTTACATCTTATTTTATTTTTCAATTATTTGAAAGATAAGGATAAATTTATATTTTTAATATTTTAAACAAATTAAAAATTCTCTTTCATCCATCATATCACTCACAAACTCCAATAAATTTTCTTCAATTTTTTTTCCCATATCTTAATCTAAACAACATCATTTTCTTCGTACTTTCTTCTCAAATCACTTCAAATTCACTCTGTTACCTCAATCCAAACAAAACAATCTAATATTAGTTTGGATCATATACATTTGCTTATTTGCAGTTAATTTCAAAAAGTTTATCTTTTCTATTTGATTTGACCTTTAGTTTTGTTTAATTATTTGAAGAACCTTTATCTTACTAAAAAAATTCATTCTCTATTCATTTTCTTCAAATGATATATTAAATTTCGGAAAATAATTTTGTTTCTGTTTGATTTATTCAAGATATATTACATTTTAAAATTTTTTGAAAAATGTAATCTCAGTTTCATCAAATCAACACATTTAATCAATGTGTATGACTCTAACATTGAACCTTTTCTAAATAATATTTGAAAAATGGGTATTGAGGTATTCCTGTTAAGTGGAGACGAGATAATAATTTTATACTCTTTTTCTATAAAAATGAAGTTGAAAATGAGTTTTTACTTCAAAAGGATGAGGACAGTAAACAAAAGAAATGGACAAATGAAGCAAGTCAGAAAGATTACATTCTCTTTATGTCCAAATCTACAAGGTACAGAACTAATATGAAAATGCTAAAAGGAAAGTAGGTGAAACTAAATCAACTCCAGAAACAAAGCTTCATTACTTTTGTTAAGGCCTACTTCATTGAAGGTTGACAAGCAATCGTTAATACTGTAAGCACGACGCGGGTATGACCTCACCTGTTCAAAATTGAAGGAAGAAGACTGGATCATATGCTGCTTCAACATAATTAAACAAAACTAAGTTGTTAATATATTGTTAGAATGTAATCATCAATGTAATGGATCACAGAAAAGTTAAGTGATATGAAAACTTACGAGGCCACAATAACATGTTTTAACTAATATTATCAAATATACGACCTAAATGCATTCCCCAAGTACTAATTAGACATACACTTTTGGAAGTTGAAACATATAACAATCGTCACTGAGATTCATCCTAAGTTGTTCCAAACATATATTCTATCAAGCATCTTGCTCCATATCCTTAAGAAATATCAGTAACAAAATCATTGACACAAACTAAACAACACCCTTAGTTATACCATTGACAGAGATCATGTCATACAAAAACATAAGAACTTTTATTCAGACATAATATATGGAATAATATATACATATTTAAGAAATAAATTATAATTAATTATTGAACCAAATATTAAGAAGTTAAGAATGTAACAAAATCTTTCATTTCAACAAAGTTAAGAGGTTTCAAGGGTTGTCCAAAAATGTTGTTCGTATTATCACACAATCAACAATTATCCCCACCATTTTCGACTTTAGGAGTCAATTTCAAATAATTAAAAAACGGCAACTTCCACTCCTTGTTTTTTATCCATCAATAAAATAATAAAAACTTTATTTTCCTATTTTGATGCACTATTTTTACACACATTTCTACAAATATTTTGGAACAAAAAAACCACTAAGGTGCACAAAAAATAAATTCTCCCATGATAAAAAAAAACACAAATATACCCAAGTGATTAGCTTTTTCCAATAAAACCTTATTTTTCAGATTTGACGTACTATTTACGCACATTTTCACAAATATTTAGGAGACAAAAATTGTATTATGAAATTTGTTGACAAAAAAACCACAGACCCAATAAGGCGCACAAAAATAAAGTCCCTCCCCATCATACCTAAAAAAGGTACACAACACTGAAATTTTAGAGCATTCACAATGTGAATTAAATTTATTTTAAATCTTTCATTTAAAATACTATTTAAACTTAAAAGTTTTATTATCAAATACGTTAGTAAACTATTATATATAGAAAATATAAGCCCCAAATATATTGATATTAATTATGTTTAACTTTATATTTTTCTTTGTTTTGCTTTTCAAGAAAATAGGAAAATATAATCAGAATTCAGCTTACCAAATTCAAACAAAGATCAAAATTCAGTCTTCACAGAATTCCTTCCGACTAGTTTTTGGATTCATGCATTAAATCAAAGACCAGAATCTGATTATCAGATAACCAAACTCTAGCCTAAAAATAAGTGTGGTATTGGTAAACATTTGACACAATACTAACTGTAATTTTTTTTTCGCAAAAAGTGGTATGTCAGAAAACATTTCAACAACATAAAGGTTGAATCGAAAAATCAAGTGGGTAGGGAAGGGAAAGGGACACTCACAAATCTATAGGTTCCAGGCTTCTGTGCTCCACATGCGTCTATGAACTCAAAAAGAAGCTACCGAAAGTAACAAAATGACAATTCGTTAGCCAACAATGCAAACTTTCATAATAATATAAAATAGTCATATTACTCCTAATAATTATCTCGTGCTCCGAACACCTATTTCATAAGCGTGCATTCATGAAGAAAATAAGAGAAAGATACAAAATACTTGTTTCATTTTTTTGAAGGGAGTAACTTACACACTGAAATGAGAAATTATTTTCCTCTGTGTTATTGTGAGAGAACATCAATAATTTTGAAATAAACTTTGAAAAAACGTATATGTTAATTTAAATGCAGAAATTCTACCAGGAATGTGATCTCATCTGGTATTAAAAATGAATTTAGGAAAAAAATTCTCAATACTCCAAACAAGAGAAAAAAAAATGGGCCTAAGGGCAATAAATGCCGGTTGGTGCACCAGAGAACAGAGAAAAAGGGGAAATGATGGATATTTAAAGAAAGAAGGGAGTGAAGAAGTGGAGAAATCTGTTGTAAGTGAAAGTGAAATGCTGAACATAATGGACAGCTAGCAAGAGGAGATTCGGGGAAGAGAATTGGAAAATAATAAATGTATACTGTCTTGTAGTTTTAGGAGGGTTTAGGTATTGGAGGTGGCATTGGCTTGAAAGTGTATACTGTTTTGTAGTGTTAGTTCCTATATTCTTGAGTTACTATTCTGGTTTTTCTTTCCTGTTGTTATTTCTGTTTCAGAGCTGCATTCACTACTTCCGCAGAGATATCTTTCTGTGATCTGAGCTCGTTTCTTTAAGCAGCGTATCATTCAGAAATTAGTTTTCATCATACTCTAAAATTAATTTTACCTCTAGTTTGTCAGTTTTGAGGAAGCGACGTTCACAGCGACCACCATCTGGCATTCGAACAACAATAGTAATTACTTCATCAGACAATAGTGGTTCCTTGGAAAGCCTAAGTTCTTTCGTGTCAAGCTTTTTCACTAATTCCTGCAATGATGAGGCACGCACAATTCAGTAGTGCATTTGAAAACAGGGAATGGCATGTACTGTACAAAGCAATTAAAATAAGCACAGGAGTCATGTACAAGAAAAGTTTTTGTATACCGAAAGATCATGATTCTTAGTAACTTTATATCCGGGGAATCATATTCCTATAGATGACTAAAATCTATTTGGCTTCTCAAAAATATTCATGGAAAATTTATACAAGTTTCCTGGGAATCAAAGAGTTACATGATATCTTTACCAACAATTTTAATTATTGACCACATTAAATGATCTAATAAGAATAATATGGAATATATATTTTATATTCTCATCTAACCTTTGAGAACAATTTTGTGGGACATGGTAGCTAAAAGAAATCCCGGAAAACATTATTTACTGGGGGAATGTTATATTTTAAAACATGTGAAGTTGAGAAACAAACTTTACCAACATTAGATAACTGAAAACTAAAAATTTTCTTTGTAGCAAAAACCCGTAAAAGTTATTAAACTTCAAACACACAGTACTTGCCTCTAGTCAGTCTAATAACGGGTTAGTATTTATATAATAATCATAACCACCATTTATGAATTTAGGAAACCAAACAAACTTCAAATAACTATCCATGCACACAAGCACATATTTTAGTGAATGGAGAAATGAGCCATATTTTAGTTACTGACCATCCAATCTTACATGATAGATAAAATCAGGAGCTAATCATGCAACCAACCTTTAATTAACTTGTAATAGTAAACATCCATACATGTTGGAAATAGGAATAGTTTAGGAGACAAGAACTTCTCTAATGCTTATTTTCTTCAAAGTTGCCTAAATACATAGGTTCAATGCATCATAGGATAATTCTTCTCTTGTAAATTGTTTTGGCGTTATCTTTCTAATACTCTTGAATACAAATAAATCCATTCTGTTGATGGAATAATCACGCAAGCATATTCATTAAATATTTGTGTCTCCTCTTCTAACAATAGATGAAGGCTTATGTTATGCTTCATATTCATACCAAAACTAACAGCAAGAACAAAGTCAAAAAGTCTTAAACTAAGAAAATGTATTACCTTTTTTTCAAGCATCTTTTTGCATGATTCTTCTTCCTGTGAGGAATGGCTTTCAGTTTTATTGAAAGAATTCAATTCCTTTTGTTTATCAGCTTGTAGTGATGCTAGATAGTCCGCATCCTGCACAAAAGTATGACAAATTATGTATCATGTCATAAACCCTGATCACACAGCCATCATAGGCAAATCTAAACCTGTTGTTGTTTCAGCAACCGAGTGTTAATTAATAATTGTGACATAGAAGTGGACATGTCCTGCGTCTTGGGATCCATATTTTCTTCTGGACGATGTTGTATATTAGGCAATGATGGAAAACTGTGAGTGGAAATTTCACCAAAAAGTGAAGTTTCAACTAACAATGCTTCATTAATCTCTTCAGCAGAAATACCACCCCACTACATCGAGAAATAAGGCAAGAAATTATTGGAGATAACAATCATCAGTTTATGGATGAAGCCTCATGCGTACATAAAAGAATCTTGGGTCTCCAATGGTTACCTTCTTAGCAAGAAACACATCTTCATTATGTTGACTACGACCACCAGCTCTGTTATTTGACAAATGACCGATGACTGGTGGTGCAACATCTTGAGCTACATTTTGATCAGATGATGTTCCTAACTTGATTTAGAAAATAGATGTAATTTGTCAAAGAAAGATATATTGGCTCTAATTGGCATAACTAGTTAAAAATAAAACTAATAACTGAAAATCTAGCAATTAAAAGCTGAAAACTAGGAGATAAAAGCTGAAACCAAGCTAATTAAAACTCTAAACCATTTACCATGATTCATAGTGATGTTTGAGGTCCATCATTGGCAACCTTCTCTAGAAAAGGTTGGTTCATTACATTTATTGATGATCATACTAGGGGTCACTTGGGTCTTTCCACTATTATAAGTTATCAGATGTTAATTATTTATATGATCAAAGCCAAAACTGAAAAAGAAAAATATATATGCAGTTGCAGAATCTCCTAACTCTACAAGCTTATTAGATCAATGCTTTTAAGCTAGTAGCATTTAAAAAAAACTACCAAACCAAACACCTCTAGTAACTTATTTTCCATCAAATAAACTAATTGTCTTAATAAGCTAGCCAAAATATCTTGCCAATCATACAAGTTGTCTTTCAAAATGAAAATGGACCATGTAATTGCACAAGTCCTCCCAAAAAATTCCTTCTCAATTATTGCATTCAAATGCATGTTGAGAAAATTATATATGCCAACTCAAAATATTTCATGTTTAATTTATATTCTCGAAAGTTTGTGGTTCTGTAAATTTACTATAAAGCATTTCCAACTAACTATGACAAATCTGTAACCTGAAATGGAGCAGAAGAATTTTCTATGCATTTTAATACAGTACTGATTAGAAAACAGAAATGTACATTAGCAACACTAAGCAGAGAAAGTTGGAGGATCTGAACCAGATTATATAACCTTATAGGCTTTTAAGTAAAACATGTCAGTGAGAGAGGACAATGTCAAAAAAAGAAAGAAAATAAGGCGTATTTGAATTATTTTCAAACTTGGTGAGCACAATGGCCCCCTGAATCTTCAATTTATATTCACCCAATGCACGCATACATTTCTTCTTTAAGCCATGCATCTTGTATATGTATGTAAAAAATATAGACGGGCTTACAAGATACACACCTCTAATTGGTTTCTGCTACTGTTAGTTTTCTTTTCCTTGTCTAATGAAAAGTGAACTCCAAGTTGCCCTTCCTTTTCCTCTTTTACTAAAAGCTCACGTGTGGTTTTCTCTTGCTCTGCGGTCTAAATCCAACACAGCTAAGAATCAGAAATATTGGAAAAGAGAAGAAATTGACTTGTACAAATATAATGAATATTTTATAAAACCTCTAAGGATGACGCAATTGCACGGGCCAAATCATCATCTTCTTGCTGAACAAGAGTTTGAGGAAGCCCACCATCAGATGAATCCTGAAACAATAGTTTATTGAAAGCGGGGGAACTTTTGAAAGCATGTAGAAATAAAAGTAAAAACAATTTGGTAAGTTTCACTGAGCATACATTGAGAACATCAATTCGCTCCCATGAAGAACCTCCTCTTCTCTCCATTTTCGAGGCCTCTATAGCTGCCTGAAGCATTGCTTCCTCTGTTTCAATATCAGGACCGTGTGAGGCATTTGACTGAGCTAAAGGGTACTGGTTCTGATAACCATCTGTCCCACCAATTCCTAAAGCATGAGAAGAAAAATCTTCACCTGTAGAGCTCAATCCTGATTGATAATGCGGCTCAAATGGACTATTGGTCCATGCAGGCGGTGGGCGATTAGTATATGCAGTAGCACCACCATCACCAATCCCCTTATATAGATCTCTAAGTTCTCTCCTATAATTTGAGTCAAGTAAAAGTGAAGGTCGAAATCTTCTAGCAGCATTGAGAAGAGGCAAAATTCCATTTGATCCACCGCCACGGTTTTGATTACTTGCACCTATGTTATTATGTTGTGGGGCAGCAGCAAGATTTTGCCCTTGACCTGATAATCTAGTCAAGGAATCAAACAAACTGAGTAAAAGGAGAGTACATATTCAAAGAAAAATTAACTACTTTAGAGCATGTTTAGTAATATTATTAAAGATTCCCATTTCCAAGAAAGGCATTAAGATGAAAGAGAACAAAAAAAAAAAAAAACTATAAACCACATTGCCATACATGTGTCTATCCCCTTCAAGAAAATGGGCATTAATAGCTTCATTTAGATTGCCCCCATATGCCTGCAACCAGTTAAACAAAAGGTCAAAATAATATCAAGATCTGCTATTTTATTCTTGAAAATGCACAGCATATCACGAATTATGTATAAATAGCGCATTGGATTCTTAACATGGTCTCTGTCCAAAATTAACCAAGAACACTCCACATATTAAAAATTAAAAGTACAAATGACAAATTTGAACAAATTTCTTCCAAACCATTTTTCGGAGAAAAAATAAATGAAATGACTAAACTAAAAAATAGGAATTTAAAGAAACAAAACTCAGAAGCACATTGCATTTTTTATTATTATTTTTCTCTCAAAGAGGGAAAGTAAAAATGTGCACGACAGCCGGACCAAACCCGTAATGTGGTGAAATTTAAAAAGGTTTAACAGTAACATGAGACTAAATTACACACTAAACCAACTAAGTTCAATAATTAAGCAGCTTAAAATAAGATTAATAACCAGAAATTGTTTATAGTTTTTCCTCTCAATCGTTTCGTTTACTTTTGTCAGATCGGCGTTTATCCTAGCAGGAACAGCGCGACACTCTTCACATTCGGAAAATGAAACTTAAAGAACGATAAATAATAGAAAACATGAAAAAAGAAAAGTAAAGAGTGGGAATGTGAAGAGGTGGACCTCTAATTTCTGCACGGCGACGAACTCCGGTGCTCCGGTGATGCGCCTGAAGGCTGCGACGGCTTCCGGCGTGGCCATGGGTGGGTGGATCTCTGGAAGAAAACCCAAAAGGTTTTTGTGTGATTGTTCTGTGAAGAAGTGTATTGTAAAGAGTCTTTATGTAATGCGCGCCACCTTTGTGACGCAACGCAAGACTCTGCACTGTTCTTCAGCTTCTTCTTTTTTAACTATTAAGAAAAAAAATCATTTTTTTACCGCAATATTATCAATTTGGTTCTTTTAAACTAGATCAGTCAAATTAACAGTGACAAATTAATAATTAGAAGTAAATTATTTTAGATAGAAAATAAACAAATATTATGAATTCTTTTTATTTATGCTAACGATTTATAATTTTTTTCAAATTAAACGCATTAAATAGAATTGTTAATGTTAACAAATATAAAATCAATTATGCAAATTGAATTTATTTAAGTGTTTTATTGTTTATTTTAAGAAAAATATTTGATTTTTAAGGTAAAAGTTAAGATATGCTTCATTCATATTTTCGCAGAAAATAAGAGTAAATTAATTTTTATAAAATAACAGTTATGATTAAGATTTAAAAGAATTAAATTGATAAGTTTTAAGTAAAGATTAAAGCTTAAAGCTTGTAAGATACTTTAAAAAAATAAAAAGTAAATAACTATTTCAAATTCATGTCCGATAAATTAAGGTAGTGTTTGGTTTTGGGGTGGACTGAAGTCGACGACGGATGTTGCAAGGCCACCCCCATTTGGTTCCATAGGCACATGCGAGTGAGGGAGGAGATGGTGAGAAAGTAGAGGGGTAAGTGGTTCTTCTTATGAATGAAGAGAAAAGGAGAGAGTGGGAAAGGAAAGCCACCTCATATTTGAGAAGTTATCAATGTAACCTTCTTTTTTTCATTTCTTCTTCTTCACATGTGTGCCTTTCATGCAAACCACAAAACTGCATGCACCTTTGCAGTGACCTTACAGTGTTACGCATGGCATCAGATTCCTGACTTTGGTTCAGGAATCGTTTGACCAAGCAGTGTCTTTCAATAACATGAATGCAGCAGCAATTGAGGTAGTTGGTTCCTATTAATTGCTTATTGAGTTATATATAAAACTAAGACCTGTGCATTGAAACTTCATCAGTGAAAGAAAGAAACTCAAACTAGTAGAGGGTGACTTTCGCAGTGGTTCATTGATCTGAGGTAAGCATTGCCATGATTTTTATTTTCATTTAACTGATTATGACTGAAAATAGAGGGTATGAATAATCGATTATAGTGTAAAACATAGCAGATAATTGATTATTTTCGTTGCATAATTGATTATGTGGTATTGTTTTTGGAGCATAATCGATTATGGCATATGTGTTAAAAGGAAGCTAATCGATTATGTAATACATAGTAATCGATTATGTGGTTTTTTTTAGGTGTATACATAATCGATTATGTTTCTTTGAAATTGGTTGGATAATCGATTATCCTCTTTTTATAAGGCACTGCTTAATCGGTTAAGCTTTTTCAGAATTTGATTTTTTTTTTTTGTTGCTTGAATATTTTTTTCCAAGGAGCTTGGTGTTCTTCTTTATCATTATGTTATTGTCATTGTTATTTTTATTTCTAATTTTTATGTTGAACATTAATGAATTGTTATTGTTATTTTTGACGTTGACCATTCACAAATTGTTATTTAATATTAAGGTTTTATGCTACTTTTCATGCTACTTATTTACATATCATATTGTTTTGAATGCAACTTTTTTACCATTTTATTTCTATTATGCATAAATCATATGTGTCCCTAAACCCTAATACGAAACTTCAACAACATTGGTTAAGTGTCATTCAATGTCTGCGTATCAGCACATGTCGTCATCTAGTTGTACTAGTTGTAGTGTGCAAAAACGTGGTACTTTTACCCATGCTACTGGGAGCACAAGTGTCTTCGTTACTCCTATTTGTGATTGTGGACAGTTTGCTGTTTTGAGAATAACGACAACAGAAAAAAATGTTGGGAATTTTTTTTGGGGTTGTCCCAACCATGGTAGTTGAATCGAGATACAAGTAGTGTATCAGAGAGCTGATTTTCTGAATCGTGAATCCTTTCGTATCGTGAATCGTAAGATTCATAAACATTAAAATTGTAACATATAATTAAATATATAAGATTTGCAAAGGTGCAATTATCATAGTCATTCATATTTCATCATCTTCTTCTCCAAGATCTACATCACTAAAGTCATCTTCATCTTCTATTAAAAGTTCTTCTTCAATGTCTTCCTCATCTTCTATGAAATTTTCATTTTTATTGATCTTGGTATTTAAATTTCTAGAACCTATATTAGCAAAAGAAAAACAAATAAATTTAATTAGTTTAGTTTGTTAAAGTTTTCAAGTTGAAGAAGTTCTAAATAAAAATAATTACCTCTCTTCTTTTTGTACTCAGAGCTCTCTCTTCAACATCAAAACAATCATCTACACTTATGTAACATCTGCCTTTCTTTTTGTTTTCCTTATTTTTAAAAATCCAAGATAATAAAAAAATCCCAAGTCAGCAGTTAATCACTCCCTGTTTTCTGCTTCACTCTCTGTTTTCTACTCTCTTCACCGTGCTTACAGTCACGCACCTCCAGCGACCACCGCGCATCTAGTCGAGCGCCTTCGTCCAGCAGTGCGCCTCAACAATTGCACAATTCCACAAAGTTGTTGCTATTATTGTCTGGCGCCGCACCTCCTACTGTCACGAGTCTGATGGTCGTTGCTGTCGGAGGAGAGTGGAGAAGAGGTTCGCGAGGTAAAATTTTAAAATTAGGGTTTTCAAATTCCAATTTATTATACGAAACGAAATGATTCTCCGATTCGTCTTCCGATTCGCACGATACAGTTGCGATACGGGAGCGAAAACGATTCTTTGTACGATTCGTATCGTACGAGGCCTGAACCGTATCGTTTCGTGCGATTCGTATCGTGAATCGCACGATACTTACTACCATGGTCCCAACTACAAGGTAAAGTTTATACAATTAGGTTTGATACAAACTTAAGAATGCTATTTTAAACTTATTCATTGTTCAATTTTATTGTTTTCTTCAAAACATATTATAAGTGACATGGTTCTAGGCTGTAATTTTTTCAAATGGTGCATTGAAGACGTTGCTGATGAAAAAGATGCAATTATTATCCTACAACGGAATAATATATGTCTTCTAGAAAACCGTTTGAAGGTCTCCACAAGAAAGATTCAAATGTTATTACTGGGAATGTCTTTTCTTTTTCTAATTAACATTATTATGTTCTTCATTTTTACATAATTTCAAAATTACAAACAAATTAACATGTCTTCATATCTCTTTCCGGATCAAATGTAATGACTTTATATTATATATTTTGACAACTACTTAATATTCATGTTATATTCTAAATATCTATTTTCTTTTTAAAATATATTCATTTTGCTATTCATAATAATGA
>Ga0123342_1008868_pt1 | contig 12388 bp, 3 predicted proteins | sample Turbeawhitnodule_FD_89960 | JGI IMG/M metagenome (GOLD analysis project Ga0123342, IMG submission 89960) | Root nodule microbial communities of legume samples collected from Mexico - Turtle bean Mexico white nodule | ecosystem: Host-associated > Plants > Roots > Nodule | place: Mexico: Nepantla... | reverse complement strand
ATATACAAGTGAATAAAAGTTTCTTTTATATTTATTTTTCTCTACAATTAGGGTTCATCAAAACCTCTCTTTCTTCATTACGATTACATGCGATTACGTACGCTACATTAAAGCATCACATCAGACAAGGAATATTCATCTTCATTTACTGTAATAATAAAAATTATTAATAATAAAAATTATTTTAAATATTAATATTTTTTTAATTTTTAAAATAATATCTAATTTAATTAATATAGTGATTAATTATTTTTATTTTTGAAATTGATTTTTATTTAATTATTCTTATTGGGAAAGATATGAATGGAATGTTTTAAAAATATATTTTTTAAAACTTTTGCTGAAAACATGATTTGAAATTGTATCTGAAATCCAATTATTTCACAAGTTAATGTTGATATGATGGTGCCTATTGGTCAAAGACAAGAGAACAGATGTTTGGTGTAATTTTATTCTTTCAAAGAAATTGTTTATTTCTTTCAAAGAAATATTAGGAAAATAAATGTTGGTAAAACTCATGCACATAAGTCTTTAGAGGATTTAATTTAAAAGAGTTTCATATGATATATAATTAATATTTTTCTTAGAACATTAAATATGATACAACTTCATCTTCTCTTCTTCCTCTTCCCTTTGCTGTACAAAGTGGAATTTTGCTGAAAATCTTCAATAGAAGTTCTTCTGAATGCAGAAAATTAGGTATATTAAAGTGGCTGCCATTGATAGTGAGTGACTTTTAGATGCAATAGGTTCAACTACTCTCACCAACCAATTTTCTTGTTTCTTACCTAGTTACCCCTCTCACATGTAATCGTTTATATTAATACTATTAAGATCTGTTTTGTCTTTAGAATACAATAATAAGATAAAAACATTATTTTCTTTGACAGAGAAGACAATAACATGACAAGAACAAGAAAATTTTAATGTGATGCACATTAGATACTGCATTAAGATAATAATACAACATCATTTTTGTTTTATAAAATTACATATAATTTAAAAAATAATGTTTTTATAAATTATATTTTTAACTAAATTATACAAAATTATAATTATTTATGTAGTTACTTTTCTTAACATATTATTAAAAAATTATATTATATTTTTTAAAATTATCATTATTATTCGAATAATTTTGCTTAAAATACTCTAATAATATTTTTTTTAATCAATAATATAATTTAAATTTAAGTGTTTAAACTATTATATATATATATAATTTAAAGAATAAAAGCTTATAATAAATGTGTGCTATATTAATTACTCTACTACTATATATAATATATTTTTTTAATAAATGTCTTATACTTTACGAGTAAATATTCCTGATCCATGTAATATGAGAATATACTTTCTAGAGATTGTTCTACTTTATTAGTTTCTTGTTTAAATTCTTATTGGAAATCAGAAATGTAGATAATATGAATAAGACAATTGTAGGTTAAAATAAAATAACATTATCATATTTTACGTTATATACTGAAATAAATCATAATAAAATAGTTATCATATCTCTTAGATAAGTAAACAGAAATCATTAATGTATAAAAAAAAAGAATGGGTTTAATCATTAATTTAATGTGACATATACACATATTTTTTTAATTTAGTATTAATTAAATATTTTTAATTTTTCATTTGTAGAATTTTTAAGATAAATTTAAAGTATATTTATAATTACATCTGTTTAAGTGATAGATAACATATCATTATCTTATAAATATATTAAATATTTAAATAATTTTTAAATTTTCACAAATTTAGGTATTTTTAATCTAGTTTAAAAAAATTGTTTTATTGAGTATCCAAATTTTTTATTTGAGTATTTCTCATTTGGTTTTACTTTAATTGAGTTGATATGGTTATTATCTGGCATTATCATTGTTTACATTTCTCCAAATGAAAAATAAAAAATATATAGTTAAGTTTTAAATTCCTCATAAATTTGATATTCATATTAAGAATTTTTGTTCGTGTTCAAAATCATTATATTTTTTAATTGAATCTCCACGTCAACTTGAATGACATGACCATTTCATTTTTTTAGTAACAAACACAAGATCATGAATTGGATAATAAAAAACAAAACTCTAATGCTTTGTTTGGATTTAGAATGGATTTGGGAATGGATTTGTGGGAGTGAATTTGAGATGATTGGAAGGAAAGTGTGAAGAAAATTAGGTTGTTTGGATTAAGGTAAATAGAGTAGAAAGTGTAGGGAAAATTTATAAAAGTTTGTAAACGATAGATGTGATTGAAATTATATTTTTTTAATTGATAAAAATATAAATTTACAAATTTATCCTTATATTTAAAAATTGTTAAAAGTTTAATTTGATTGATTTATTTATAAATTACAATTATTTTTAATTAAAATATTATTTTTAATTAAAATATTATTTTCATTGAAGTATTATTTTTGATAATGTATTATAACTAATTTTAAAAAAATGAAAAATGATATAAAATTTGATAAAAAATATTTAAATATTTATAATTATAAATATTTGATAAAAAAACTTATATTAAATAACATTATTATTTTTATTTTTTAATAAATAATATAATTATTATATAAATTTATTTTTTTATTTTTAAAATTATATTTATTATTATTATTTATATTTATAATTTACTATAATATGATTAATTATATTATTTTATAATAATTCTTTTTTATAGTTTTAATTATATTTTTTATATTTGAATTATAATTTTATTTTAAATAAAAAATAATAATAATTTATGTTTAAAGTAAAGGTTAATTAAGTAAATTGAAAATAATATGCAACTTTGTTCGCAGTTTTGCGAAGAAAGTTTGAAACGAATTCACCTTCTCGTTTTTCGTGTTTTATTATGAATTATGCTTCATTTTTCGTGTTTTACTTGAAAATAGTAAACATTTTCATTTCTTTACTTAGAAACAAACGATACCTAAAACATTAATTATCTTTATCAAAAGACATTATTTTTGTGTATCTATATAATTGATTTGATTTTTATTTTAGTTTTTAATTTTAAAAAATAAAATTATGTCATTTTATAAAGATAATTAAAGTTTCACATATTTATTTTTATTGTTGCCAAAATTCATGATGTTGTGTTTGAAACTTGAAAATCAAACAATCATATTATCTTATTTGACAATAAAATTATATAGGAAACACTCAAAAGAAGAATATAATTTTTTTTTAAACTCAAAAGAACGAAATATTTTAATAAAAACTTAATTAAAAATACCAAATTTTATTAAGAAATTAAAACTTAATTATATTATTTCTTTTATTTTCATGTGAAAACATATAAATAATAACAATAAAAAAATAACGATTTAACAAAAAAATTAAATAATAGTTACTCACTTGAAAAATTATAAATTTTTTAAACAATCAATTAAAATATCCAAATTATGAGCCACTTTAAACTTAATTAAGCGTATTTAAATTTAAATTTTATGCATAAAAAATTACTTAATTTATGCTATTACAAATTTTTGGTTTACTTTGTAAGTTATATTATGGTATATTATTTTAAATATTTTTGTAATTTTTGTTTCAATTATGATATTTATATTTATATATGTTTCAATATTTTATAGTAATGCAATAAATTCTTGTTTATTTATCACAAAGTTTATAGTTAAATGTATGCAAGAAACACTTAATTAAATTAACGAGAGTTTTTTTTATAAATATTTGATTGCAGCCAAGAGAAATATGAAAATTAAAAAAATGAATGAAGATACGACAAGACAAACCGAACCATATATCAAAACCCTGTTAAAAACTAAGGAGATATATCATTTGATTTATACTCTAGAGGTTCACATCACTTCTTCTTCGACAAATACAATAAAAGGAATTGTACAATCAGAACCCCATAATAATAGGATTTATTAGGGTTCTAACATTTTCACTTAATTTATATGATTAGTATTAGTTTAATAGATAGCAAAACCATGATCATTTTATAATGATATCTTGATAATAAATATAAAAAAAGTTATTATTTATTATAATATAATATTTTATTTTAAAAAATATTTGTAGAATAATTATTTTTTAGTGAATGAAAAATAAACTTTATTCTTAGTGTTTCATTGTACTAGCTGAACTAAAACTTTGATTGGACTTAAGCCTAAAATATAGTTAAAAGGAACAAAAACACATTAATAAAAGGTGTTAAAAAGTGGTTTCACCCACACACCATTCTTTAATTATTATTTTTTTTTAAGAAAAAAAAGGAATCAAGCATTGGCATATTCGATATTTTAGTATGAATATTAATTTTTCTTCTTTTTTCGGCTATTTTGTCCACTAATTTCTTTGCATTTTCAGATAGATGTAGCGATCCCAAACAAAAGTATCTTCTCTTTAAAAAAAAAGCCACCTACTCCCATTCATTTCATCACTGACTCTCACATTCGCAAACAAACACCAAAGAAAACCTTGGGTGGTGGCGGCCACTCCTAAGAACTCTCCCTCTCTTTCTCCCTTAAAAGCTAAACTTAACGTCACAACTCTTAACAACCCCTCCGACAACACATCACAACCACCAACCGCAACACAAGAGAAACCTAAGCTCTTGTGTTCCGTTTGTTTCTTCTCATTCCTTCTCCCTCTCTCTCTCTCTCTCTCTCTCTCTCTCTCTGTGTGTCTCTTTCAGATCTCGAAAATGCAGAGCGCGGCTTTCACACTCTCTCCCTCGCTCTCTCTTCCTCTCCGCAACCATTCTCTAAACTCTTCTAGACCTTCCCTCCCTCTCAGACTTTTCGCCAAACACACAGAAGGCGTGAACTCCAATGTCGCCTCTTCCACTTCCTTCCTTCGCCGATCTTGGACTCTCTCTCCTTCCCCTTCCTCCTCCTTCAAGTTCCGCCCGCTCCCTCCCTCCCCTCCGCGCGCCGCCGAGAACGCCGTTCCCGACAGCGCGCCTGCCGAAAATAGTCAGCTGTTGAAAACACTCCAGCTCGGCGCATTGTTTGGCCTCTGGTACCTCTTCAACATCTACTTCAATATCTACAACAAACAGGTCCTTCCCCAGATCTCTCCTTGTTTTAAACAATTGAAAAACGATTTTGCTGAAACGTTATCATTTGCCAAACACGCCCTTAGATTTGTCGTAATTTATAACACAAAACTTAAAAGGCATTTCCATATGTGTTTTTCTTTTTTTGTGTGTATTTTTTGTTGGAATTAGAGTTTCACTTCGTTAATCAGCATTGATATTTAATAATAGCTTGGTGAAACTTCAATTCTGATTGATAATGAACAATTGTGGGGCTGCATGCTTCTGGGTTTTGAGTTGTCCATAATGACGGAGTCCTGTAAATGGATATTTCAATTATGGTTTCGGATTCTGTGATGATAATGTTCACTAATTGTAAACGGCAATGCTTGTTTGATGAGGATTTGAATTTTATTTTTGACTTGGTGCGTGTGTATGTTTTGGTGTGGTTTTGGCTTCTGTTGTTTGTAGGTGTTGAAGGCGTTCCATTTTCCGGTAACTGTGACTCTTGTTCAATTTGCCGTTGGGACCGCGCTCGTGTCGTTTATGTGGGGTTTGAATCTCTACAAGAGGCCGAAGCTCAGTGGTGCTATGGTATGTTGGTCTCTCCTGTGTTGAATTTGTGTGTTTATTTTGTTGTGTTTTGTGTTGCTAAGGTCGATTATTTGTGGCAGCTTGTAGCAATTTTGCCGCTAGCTGTGGTGCATACTTTGGGGAATCTTTTCACTAATATGAGTCTTGGGAAGGTGGCTGTGTCTTTCACTCACACAATCAAGGCCATGGAACCTTTCTTTTCAGTGATCCTTTCTGCCATGTTCCTTGGAGAGGTTAGATATGTAGTTCAAACTGTCTTGCTTAACGGGATTAATCTGAAGTAATTTTTACTATGATTGTTAGCGGCTTGTGCTGTGGTTTGAATTGTCTTTTTTGTTCATGAAATTGACGATAATTATCATGTTGGTATATTTTTCACGAGGAATGAAAAATTCTAGTGTCACTTTCTAACACATTCTTTACTATTAATTAAAATTTATGAAAAATGACAAATTTTTGTATCATCTATGATGATTTTTGTAGTTCTGAATAAATTTTAATAACAGGATATTGAGCGGTAGAGAGAGTGTGTTGCTAATACTCCTCTTCTCATAAAGTTGTTTGTGAATTGTTATGTATTCTAAGCCTTTCCTTTAAAGGAAAAATAGAAATATTTGGTACATTGGGAATTAATTTTCTTCCATATTATTCTTTGTTTCTCTATCTCTTACAGTTTCCTACACCGTGGGTGGTTGGTTCCCTTGTGCCTATTGTTGGTGGAGTTGCACTGGCGTCTGTTACTGAGGCCTCTTTCAATTGGTAAGATGTCTGCTTCTTACCTTGTTCCTTCCAGAAAAAGAAGACAACTTAGTTGGTGGGATTTGAAAAGGGAAGTTTTGGTCATTCAAGTTGTAATATGTTTTGGTGGAATGGTGTACAGGGCCGGTTTTTGGAGTGCAATGGCCTCCAATGTGACAAATCAATCCCGTAATGTTCTTAGCAAAAAGGCCATGGTTAACAAAGAGGTAATATGATCTGTGACCACTTCCAAATGTGGACATATTTCATTGTTTATATCCATCTTTGCACTTCAGAGGGTATTTTAACAGGAAATAACGATGAATTTTTTCTTCTCAGGATTCTTTGGACAATATTACTCTCTTCTCTATAATAACAGTAATGTCCTTCTTCTTGTTAGCACCAGTGGCTGTCTTCATGGAGGGTGTCAAATTTACCCCTGCTTACTTGCAATCTGCTGTGAGTAACTTGATGGTTAAAATAGATACTATTGTCGTTATCATTGCTGCAATCAAAATATATAATTGTGTTGAATTTGCTAGTATTGATGCACCTTTCTTGACAGGGGGTAAATGTTAGACAACTTTACATCAGATCTCTTCTTGCTGCACTCTGTTTCCATGCGTATCAACAAGTAAGCTTTGCTTTTCTATGAATTATGGTGGACCTTTATATGTTTTTACTTTTTGGGGATGCTTTGAAGTTGCAAGTTTGCAACTTGCTAGCATCTGGAAAGGGAGGGGGGGTAGCTGGTCTGGTGGAGATTGAACCCTCCAGCATCAACTTCTGTTCACTAGTGTTTTTTATGTGGTTCCCAAGCATTTTTATCTTTTGACTGCAAGATTAAATATAATTAACCATTCCTTATTGGGAAACAGTAAATTGTCTGATGTGAAATGCTTAACGTAGTACTAATAGAGTCAACTCTCTGGTGGTATTTCTCTCATGGTACTTAGACGACCAAGAATATTTTAGAGAAGTTAAGCGACATACAACTATTATGCTTCGAGATATATTATGTGTTTGTATCCTGTTATCTCCGTGCAAATGGGTATTTACTTATCGGGCTGTTAACTATTTCAATTGAATTAGAAAGATGACTTGTTTTATCTGAAGAATTGGGTGCTTAAGAAATAAATATTTTTTCTTTCTATAAATAAAAAGCCAAGTTATAATTTAGGATTCTAGTCGTTGCTTCTTGCTTGCTATGCCCTAGATAAGGTCTTGCTTGCCCTATAACTGTTTACATGGCTCCGTTCTGTAATAGTTAAAGGGTGTTGTATTCTGGAATGATATACTGATGTTTTTCTGTGAATTTGCAGGTGTCTTATATGATATTACAAAGGGTATCACCAGTTACCCATTCTGTGGGCAATTGTGTGAAGCGGGTTGTGGTCATTGTGAGCTCTGTCATTTTCTTCCAAACACCTGTCTCACCCGTGAATGCTTTTGGTAAAGTTGCTTCTTTCTGGTTTGAACAGGAAAACATTTGAAGATATTTGTTCTGAAAATTTCTTAAATATTCAATATCTCTCTATTCACCCCGTTGCTAAGATTTTTATTTTATTTTTCTACAGGAACTGCCATAGCTCTTGCTGGCGTGTTCCTCTATTCAAGGGTGAAGCGAATTAAGTCAAAGCCAAAAGCAACTTAATTTTCAATGGTGAAATTTTGTTAGTTGCATCACGAAAAGCCAAATAGCTGCAACCAGCAATTCTAATTTCTTTGTAGGGGCGACATAGAGAATATGAGGATTACCTTTATTTACCCTCGCTTGTGCCATTTTTATCTTGTGGATTTCATTATTTATGTCTGAGTAAACTACCTATTGGTTTTGCTCCATGAAAAAAAAAATATTTTGGTCAAATACCACGGCAAGTTGTGATTTTAATGAATGATTTTCGTATGTATAGCCATAAATATTTTGAATGTCTGCAAGTTTTGATTGGGAAATGGGCCCTATTAAGTGTCAGCAATATTACGTACTGAGTATTCTTTTTCTCAGATCCCTGTGCATTAAATTGTAAATGTAGTTGCATCTGAGTATAGTTGAAATTTGAGATGCAACCACCACAATATCTTTACAGTTCCGCATGAAGTTTTTTTGAAAATAAAAAATGCAACTATACATTCACAATTCATTTTTTTTTCTACACCCATTTTATAATTTTTAATACTATTATTTTAATTATTGCATCAGCAGTTATAATTTTTCTCAAAATATAATTTTATCTTGCTACATTTCTCGTTTCTCTTTCATTCTTCTTGTGTTGTGGATTGCGGTTTCATGTGGTGTTTTTTTTTTTACCTTTCCGAGGCTAGCAATGGTGTGGCTTGTGGTGGTGAGGGGAGTTGTGTTCGTTTGTGTCGTAGGTAGTGGTAATTAGGATGGTGGTTGTTGATGTTGCAAGAATCGCTATGGGCAGTAGAATCCTTAAATCCCTTAGTTTGGCTAAAAGAAATGTAATTTGTGTTAATATACTCATGTGTATAGTTTGTATTGACACTCTGATCACTTGTATAATTTTAATCTTACAAAAAATATATAGAAATATGGAACTTGTAATTTAATTTATTTTCTAGAGAAAATGCTTTGTGTCATACTGTTGAAAAAAGTTGTCTGTGGTCACTTGCATGGTAAATTAACTTTTATTTTCTATTTTTTCATTCGTCAGGGTTGTTATAATGTTGTTTATGATTTTGTGGTAGTGTTAGAAAACCTAGAACAAGTGGAGTTACATTCTATTTTTTGTTGTTGTTTTACATTATTGGTTTTTATGCAATAAGATTAAAAATATGCAACAAGGGGTACATATATTCCCAAGCATTTGGTCTTTCAACTTTGTATATTTTCCAAGTCTTTTTACAGACGAAGACTAAAAGCATTGTAGTAAGTCATTGCCACTACAAAGAACATAGACATCAATTACTACTCGAATGCTCCCTTCTCTTGTAGAAGAAGTGTCTAAATTCTATAAGTCCAAGACTCTTCTATGTATATTAAATAAGAATAATTAAGAGACTTTTGTTTGCTATATTATTTAGGATCTGCATTATATAAATTTTTTAAATGCCCAAATTATTTTTGAAATTTGATTTAAAACAAAGGAGTGTGAGGGGGTTGGTTTTTGCTTTCTGGAAGTGCAAGTCCAAAAGTGATTTTTGTAATGGAAAAGTATTTTTGGAAAGAGTACGAATTTCGGTATACGAATTTAAGAAGACGAAATTTGGCACCAGTTTCAAATAAGCATACGGATACCAAAATCCAGGAAATTTTCGCACATCAAAATGCAGAAAGGTATTACGAAAATCATATTCTAAAATGTAATTTGCAATCAGTTTCAAATAAGTTTATGGATATCAAAATTTGGGAATTTTCCGTACATCAAAATCTGGAAGAAAAAAAAAACACACATCACCTTTCTTCTCCCCGTCTGAGAGAATACACCGGAGAACCACTGAAAAACAACTTGCAAATGCTCCGATGAACCACCACCAACACTATGGACTCCCACAAAGCACTTAAAGCATCCAAAATTTGCACCTCACAACTGTCGGAATAGTGTTCTTCAATGCAGAGAGGAAAAGTGCAAACTTATGAGTTACTTATGTCATTTTACTTCTATGATATAGTACATGTATTGATATGGATCGGCTTCGACAACATGGACGATCGAAAGTAAACAAACACTTTCAGTTCAATTACACTCAATTAAGATTAGTGAAGATAAGTAATCATTAAGAACTAGGTTATACATCACTAATCATGATCTACCTTATTAATCCGACCCAACAAGATAAGTTCATTAAAATAATATAAATAGTACACATTCCAAGAAACAGTTACGTCATTTATTATTGTACTCTGACACCTGAGTATTGAACCTTCTTTGCTTACTTGAACGTCGGAGTACCTTTTACAAATATTCTCATTTGGTATTTATTATAAAATCGAGCAACTAAGCAGCTAAGAGTAGAAGGAACAGTAAAAAGTTCAGAAAAGGAAGCTGAAGTGCAAACCGACCGTCCAGTAAAAAGAGAGAAAACAAAACATCTGAATAGTTCTCCAGATCATTTTTCCTACGAGAACAAAAAAAAAAAACTTTAAAACAAATTATACAAAATCCAAAAAAAAGAAGAAGCCCATATCTGAAAAAATTTGTGTTATAACCATGATCAAATGTGAATAGCAGTATAACATTAAAAAAAAATGGCTCTCTACACAAGGAACACCTATAGACGACAAAGATAAAACCTTGAACTAAACATCTTTGTCTGCAGGCAACTTAAGATGAAACAAGTTCTAAAGAACCAACGGTTTTGCCGAGGGGATGGGGATGGTACTGGACCATATCAGATTTCCCAAGTACTTCTAAACAACTTATCATATCATATATCCTTTCAACTTGCATCCTCTGGTGCACCTTTTATATCAACCAAATAACTATTTTAGTAAGTTTCGTTCTTTATAAAATGATCATGGAAGGTAAAAATTTGTGTTATATGTCTTATTTTTCGCACACTTTCTTTATCCTTATTATCATAACATAACTGTCCTATTAAATTATATTTTCTACGTTACTAACTTAAAAAATGATTTTTTATTACATATTTAATTTAGCGGTTTAATTGGGTTCAATTCTCTATCTAACATCATTTACACTTTTATTTTTCCATCTAGCACCCTTTTGTTTTTATTTCCCTATCTAGCACCATTTTGTTTTTATTTTCATATCTAGCATCCTTTTATTTTTTATTTCCCTATCTAGCACCATTTCAAAAATAAATAAATAAATAATATTTTTTTTTATAATTTTAATTTTGAATGCATTAAAAAATAAATATTTTTAATGTTTAAAATAATTAGAAATATAATTAATGAATAAAGAAATGAGTTTTTATAAAATAAAAATAAAAAAGTAATAAATTAAAATGTTTAGTTTAAAATTATTTTTTTAAATGAAGAAAATAAAAAATTAAACCCTACAACAACATAAAAGTTGAATCTATAAACATAAATTAGTATTGATGATGTAATCATGTTAATTTCAAGTAAAAAATACAGGACATAATTATAAAAAAAACCAAAGTCAATTAGTATGAATTAATAGTGGACACACAAATAATATTGAAATGTCTACCCTAAATGTAAAATCCTAAAAAAACTAATGCAAATGCTACACTTAATGCTTAAAAATGAGAAGAAAAAAATGCAAAAATAAATAAGTATAGAAAATAAAAACAGCAACAATAAAATAAAACAAAAATAAATAAAGAATGGCAGAAAAAAAATAACTAAAAACATAAAAGATATAAAATAAAGGGGAAATAAAATAAGATAAAGATAAAAAGATATAAAAAATAATAATTCAAACAAGATAAAGATAAGAGATATAAGACAATACTAAAAATATATAAGACAATACTAAAAATAAGTATATGTTGATCATGAAAAGGAAAATAAATGAAAGATGATCATTCATTTAATATTTTCTTTAATGTTACATTAAATTGTTTGTGTGAAATGAAACATAATTAACGACGAGTACAATCCAATAATGTTGGGACAAGTGTTTTTTGTGTGTCCTGGTGTTTGATAATATGAACATTTTTTGTTGGATCATGTTATTCTCTTATGTCTATATCAGTCCTTATTCGACTTGACTTAGGTCTCTCCTTTGAGGTTCTTTTCATGTCAGGACTTGGACATAGTATTTGACCAGTGTATGTAGGCCAATACTCTTCATTTTTGAGTTCCATCAAATAGTCTTTCGTAACATCAAATGTTGCAGTTTTTATTTTTTATATTTATTTATTTTTTCATTTTCTTCTTCTCATTTTTAAGCATTATGTAGCAATTGTATTAGTTTTTTTTAGGATTTTGCATTTAGGGTAAACACTTCAATATTATTTGTGTGTTTACTATTAATTAATACTAATTGACTTTGATTTTTTTTATAATTATGTCCTGTATTTTTTACTTGAAATTAACATGATTACATCATCAATAATAATAAAAATAAATACTAATTTATGTTTATAGATT